>Ga0137396_10000181_pt1 | contig 26702 bp, 29 predicted proteins | sample czc16metaG_FD_108284 | JGI IMG/M metagenome (GOLD analysis project Ga0137396, IMG submission 108284) | Vadose zone soil microbial communities from Angelo Coast Range Reserve, California, USA - czcobulk3.16 metaG | ecosystem: Environmental > Terrestrial > Soil > Vadose zone | place: USA...
GGAGTTTGAATTTCGATATCATTTCCCCGGATGGCCCCAGACAGTTCGTGGTCGTGACGCCCTGATGGCACTCTATGCGGGCTACGGCAACAACATCGTCCTCCACGGCGCTGACGGGCTCGTTGTGCACCGATCGCAGGACCCTCGCGTTGTCATCATCGAATACGATGTCCATGGTAAAATTGTCGGGACCGGCTCCTCATACGACAACCGGTTCATCTCGGTCGTTACCATCGAGGGCCGAAAGATCGTGCAATGGCGGGACTATATGGACTCGCTGGCAGCCATGACTGCGCTTAGTCAGGTGCAGTAGCAATTGTTTGGCAATTGGCATTGGAACTAACAGGTCTAACCAAGCGCTGCAGCCAACGACGAAGAAAGTAGGAAGTAAAAATTAGAAAGTAGAAATTCGAAGCAAAAGCTCGCTCCCGCGCGGGGTAGCTGATCTTATTCTCGTTGGACCGTTTAGGCGGCTGCCGTTCCGATGACACCAAGCCAATAAAGGAAAATACCGATGAAATACATGCTGACCTGGTCCGAACGCCCGCAAGGTTCACCGATGGAATACGAGAATGCTCAGAAGCGGATACTGGAGGTTTTCACTCAGTGGAAGGCGCCCGCCAATTTCAAGATTGAGCTGTTCGTGATCCGGGTCGGTGACTGGGGCGGATATATGATGTTGGATTGCGATGATCCGTTAGCGGTTCATAAGTTCTGTTCGATGTTGCCTGCTTTTGTGTTCGAGGCGCGTCCAGTGGTTCCAGTGATGGACGCTGTCCGTGTGGAACAGGAAGCGATTGCGTTCCGTGACGGACTTCCACGCAAGTGACATTCGAGATCGCTACGGATTTCTGATTGTCGATCTTTGGGTGAGCGACTAAGTCTCCATCGTTATGCGTATTCGACCTCTTATTTTCAAAATCACAATCGCGTTCATTGTCGCGGCAGCGACGTACGCGCAAGATCCAGCGGTCGTTAATTCCAAAACGATTCAGGTGAAGTTTGAAAACGATCGTGTTCGTGTGCTGGAAGCAACTTTGCCGCCTGGCGTGAAAGAGCAGGTGCACTCGCACCCCGCCTACGTGATTTATGTTTTGGAAGGCGGTCGTTATCGCAATTACGCCTCGGATGGCAAAGTCACAGAAGGCGAGTTGAAGACCGGCGAAGTTCTTTTTCGCGAGCCTTTGACTCATGCTGCGGAGAACATTGGCGATAAACCGCTGCACATGATCCTGGTTGAGCTCAAAGGCGACACCAGCAAAGTCGCGCCTCACCCGTAAAAACAGCCCAGGTTCTCGGACGTCGATTTTTAAAGTCTCCGTAACGGCGAGCTAAGGCCGTATCTGGCAAGTGGTTTGCTGTTCGAGAAGGCGGATGAAACAAATCCGCTGTCTCTTCGTTCTGGTTTCCGTGCTTTCGTTGTCGACGGGTTGCAACAAAGCGCAGTCGTTTACCGCTGAGGAGCTACAGGGTGCGCGACACACGATGCCAATCCGCGAGGTGTCGCTAATGGTTCGGAGCCATTATGATCAGAACAAAATCGTCGCTGAGATCCAGCGACGGCATGTGCCGGCGGCGATCGACGGGAAAACGGAAGAGAGTCTAATTCGTTTCGGCGCGAAGCCGGCGCTCATCGCTGCGTTGAAGAACGAGGCAAATGTGCTGACGAGAAAACAGAGGCAAGCGTTCGATGAGCTCGCAGCTCATCGTCGGTCGCAGATCGCAAACGAGCGACCGGCTGCTCCACAAGCGACCGAGCAGTCCGACGAACAGCCGCACACAACGGCGGTAGTTAACACGGCGACGGTCGACACACCCGAACAAGCCTATTGGAAAGCGGAGGCCGCTTATCGCGCAAAGAAGAGCGACCTCGAGGCGCGCATCTTCTCGGAGCAGGGCCGGATCAATCGCTTGCGCAATTCCGGCGCTCACGAATCGGATCTCGCTTCCGCGGAGGCGCGTCTTCATCAACACGAGGACGAGCTGAAAAATCTGCGGACGCCGATGCGCTGATCGGGCCGATCGCGCAGATTTGTGATTGTCGATCTTGCGGGCGAGGCGTACGTTTTAACAACGGAGCGGGAAGCTGGCAGCTTCCCCTACAGAAAAACGGAGGATCTATTTTATGAGCACTGCTGTCGCGGAACCGAAAACCAAACTGAATCAGCTCGAGCAACTGAAGAAATTTACCAAAGTCGTAGCCGACACGGCCGACTTTGAATCGATCAAGGATTTCAAACCGGAGGATGCAACGACGAACCCAAGTTTGGTTTATGCCGCCACCCAAAAGCAGCAATACGGGCACCTGCTCGACGAAGTCCTGGCCAATCGAAAGAAATCCGGCTTGAGCGGCGCGGCGCAAATCGAAGACATTTGCGATCATCTCCTGGTTCAATTTGGCACCGATATTCTTGAAATCGTGCCGGGGCGCGTTTCGACCGAGACCGACGCGCGATTGTCGTTCGATGTCGAAGGCTCGATCAAGAAGGCGCGGCAACTGATCAAGCTCTATGAGGAGCGCAAAATTCCGCGCGAACGGGTTCTCATTAAAATCGCGTCGACCTGGGAAGGCTTGAACGCGGCCGAGCAACTGCAAAAGGAAGGGATCAAATGCAATTTGACGCTGATGTTCTCTCTTCCGCAGGCGGTGCGTGCGGCCGAAGCGAAGGTGCAGCTGATCTCGCCATTCGTCGGCCGGATTTACGATTGGTATAAGAAAGAAAACAAACGCGATTACGTCGGATCGGAAGATCCGGGCGTGCAATCGGTCCAGGAGATTTATTCCTACTACAAGAAGTTTGGCCACAAGACCGAAGTGATGGGGGCAAGTTTCCGGAACATTGGGCAAATCCGCGAGCTGGCGGGTTGCGATGCGCTCACGATCAGTCCCGAGTTGATGAAAGAGCTTGCCGAATCGCAGGATCCGCTCGAGCGCAAACTTGATCCGGAAAAAGCGAAGTCGGCGAAGATCGACAAGTTGGAGATGGACGAGAAAAAATTCCGATGGCTCTTAAATGAGAACGCAATGGCGTACGAAAAAACGGGCGAGGGTATTCGCAAATTCGCCGCTGACGTAGTGAAGCTGGAGAAATTCGTCGCCAGCAAGATCAAATAACCGCGGATTACGCGGATAAAACGGATTAAGAGGAATCTGGAAGCCAGGAATCCAGGAGTTTTGGGCGGTATCAAAAAAACTCTCCTGGTTTCGTGGTTTCCAGATTAATTCTCTCTGAGTGTTTAACGTTGTCTTAGTCGAGCCGGAGATTCCGCCGAACACCGGCAACGTCGGCCGGCTTTGTTTGGCGACGAAATCGACATTGCATTTGGTGAAGCCGCTCGGCTTTTCGTTGGAAGATCGACAACTGAAGCGGGCCGGGTTGGATTACTGGGAAGAGGTCGATCTCAAGGTCTGGGAATCGCTGCCCGCGCTGCTGAAGGCCAAACAATCGGACGATCGTTGCTTTTTTGTTACGACCAAGACGAAGCGCCCCTACTGGGACGTTCAATTCCAAGCGGGCGATTTTCTGGTGTTTGGGCGGGAGACCAAAGGATTGCCCGACAGTTTGCTCTCTCGAAACGAATCCGATTGCATCACAATTCCGATGTTGGGGACGCGCAGTTTAAACCTTGCAACGGCCGTAGGAATCGTCCTATTTGAGGCGGTTCGGCAGCAACACTTCAGGTAAACCGGTGTTGAATAATTAACGATCTTAAGATGTCTAATTAACTCAGGAGGCAATAGATAACCCATATATGAGAACAGTTTTAACATTAACCTGTTGTTTCGGGCTCGCGCTGTTCGCAGGCGCGGCGCAACAGGACGATCAAAATCAAAATAACAACCAGGGAAAGAAAAAAGGCGGCGGCGGCAACGCGGCGGCACAGCAGCAAGTAGTGGCGCCCCAAACTGTTCCGCAAACCGGCAAAAAGTTTAAGACTGGTCCCGGCGGCGGTCCTCATTACAACGCCAACGCGAACGTCCAGCAGCCGAACACGGTGACGAATTACCAGCAGACGGGTAAGCATGGCAAGAAGTGGCAGCAGGGAGCGGTCACCGGCCAGACGCAAGCAAATGTTTCCGGCAATGTTTCGGGCAACGCCGCGAACACCAAATTCAATAAGTCGAAGAAGTTCCAAGGAAACGCAGCAAACGCGACCGGCGGCGGCGGCAACGCGATGAAGTTCCAGAAGCAGCACTTCAACCTTCAGACGAACAACAAACAAGTCGTCATCAACAAGTACAAGACTGTGAACTTCAACCAGAACTACAAGATCGCCGGGGCTCACAACTGGAAAGGCGCGAAGTATCAAATTTTCGTAAACTATCATCCGATCTGGCAGTCTCAGTGGTGGTGGACATCCCATTACAACCACGTCGTCTTCATTTACGGCGGCTGGTATTACTGGAACGCCAATTACTGGTGCCCGGCCTGGGGTTATGCTCCCGACTCGGTCTATTTTTATGACGGACCGATTTACGCGTCGAATCCGGAGGAAGATCCCGCGCAAGTGGTAGCCAATGTGCAGTCGGCGCTGCAGCAGCAGGGTTATTATCAGGGCGAGATCGACGGCGTTCTCGGACCACAAACCCGCGCCGCATTGGCCGACTATCAATCGGCTCAGGGGCTTGAACCAACCGGCGCGGTGGACGAGCCGACGTTGGAAACGCTCGGAATGGCCTAACGAAACTCTAGCTTCTGACAAACCGCCGCGGAGTCTTCCGCGGCGGTTTTCTTTGTACTGAGACAAGGAGGAAGATTAAGAGGAAGAGGAAGAACTGAAGAAGTCTTGCAGGATGTCGATCTTAGAGGAGTAATTGTCCGTGCAGTCACAGCTGATCGCCCGCGATTTATCCCAATCTTTCCGGATGGGTTCGCGCCGGATCGAGGTGTTGCGCGGCATCTCGATCGAAGTCGCGCCGGGCGAAATCATTTTCATTTGCGGCGCGTCGGGCGCGGGAAAAACAACGTTGCTTTACACGCTGGCCGGTTTGGAGCGCCCGGAATCCGGAACGGTAGAATTTGAAGGGCACAATCTTTACAACGGTAGCTCGGCTTCGCAGGCTCGCTTTCGCAACAAGAAAATGGGTTTCGTTTTTCAAGGCTACTTTTTGTTGCCGGAGCTGACGGCATTGGAAAACGTTTCGCTTCCGGGAATGATCGGCCGGGCTTCGACCAAGAAAGCGGCCGAAGAAAGTTTGGCTGCGGTCGGATTGGCGGATCGGATGCAGCATTTACCGGCGGAACTTTCCGGCGGCGAACAGCAACGGGTGGCGATTGCCCGCGCTTTGGTCAACGATCCGGACATTATTTTTGCCGACGAGCCGACCGGCAATCTCGATTCCGAAACCGGCGGGGCGATTGTCGATCTTTTGATGAACCTTGCTCGCGAACGCCAGAAAAGTTTGCTGATCGTCACTCACGACACCGGCCTTGCCACCCGCGGCGATCGCGAGCTGCATATCAAGGATGGCCGCATCCAATAACGCGGTCGTATTTTGTCCCTTGAATTGCGCCACGAAACACGGAGATTTTTCCTAGAATTATGAAAACCACTAATGCTGGCGGGACGGTGATCGACGAACCTAAATCACGCGAAGGGGTAAAACCTGCGGTCGATAAACGAACCGGGTCGAAGCCCGCAGCCAAAACGTCGCAGATTTATGTCGACGGAAAATTTTATGCCGAGGGCGATGCCAAAGTTTCTGTGTTCGATCATGGTCTGCTTTATGGCGATGGAATTTTTGAAGGGATCCGTTTTTACAACGGCCGCGTCTTCCGGCTGGAGGAACATCTGGAGCGGCTTTGGGATTCGGCGCGCTCGATTTGTTTGCAGATACCGATGTCGCAACGCGCGATGACCGAAGCGCTGCTGGAGACGATCCGGCAAAATGATCTGCGGGAAGGCTACATCCGACTGATCGTCACGCGGGGCGTTGGCAATCTCGGTTTAAATCCGGAGCAATGTAAGAAGCCAGGCGTCATCATTATCACCGCGCAAATAGCGCTTTATTCGGAAGCAGTTTATCGCAACGGGCTGAACGTGGTCACTTGCGCGACTCGTCGCACCAACCCGAGCGCGCTCAATCCCGCGGTCAAGTCGCTCAATTATTTGAACAACGTGATGGCGCGGATCGAAGCCAATCAGGCAAACGCCGACGAAGCGCTGATGTTAAACGACGAGGGCAACGTGGCGGAATGCACGGCCGACAACGTCTTCGTCGTTAAGCGCGGCCAAATTTTCACGCCGCCGATCACGGCTGGCGCTTTGCGCGGGATCACCCGTTCGGTGGTGTTTGAAATCGCCGCCGAGACAGGAATTAGAGTGTCCGAAACGGACATTACGCGTCACGACGTTTTTATCGCGGACGAATGTTTTCTCACCGGAACGGCAGCGGAAATTATTCCGGTGGTCAAAGTCGACACCCGTCCGATTGGAACCGGTAAACCGGGCCCGATTACAGCGCGGATGATGGCGCGGTTTCGGGAGATGACGAGAGAAACAGGAACGCCGATTTATTAGTAAGATTGATATCAGAAAAATCGACATCGGCGCGAAAGGTGCTCGACAAACTCGCAGCTTGAATGTTTTAAGCTTGTAACGGTCTAAGTTGTAGAAATGTTGTGCGACGTTTGTAAGTGCAATGACGCAACGGTCTTCCTGACCCAAATCATCGAGGGGAAGATGCAGAAGGTGAATCTCTGCGACGCGTGCTCGAAGGAAAAAGGCGTCCAGGACCCGACTGGATTCGCGTTGGCGGATTTGCTGCTCGGCATCGGCGCGGCCGAAGAAATTGAAAAGGGAAGCCCAACCCAAAGGTGTCCAGTTTGTGGTTTTACTCAGGCTGATTTCAAAAAAGCAGGCCGGCTCGGGTGCAGCACTTGTTACGCGACTTTTACCGAGGCGTTGACCGCATTGTTGAAAGCGATGCACAAGGGAACGGCGCACGTCGGCAAAGTGCCGCAGCGCGCGCATCGGGTGGGAGAGTTGGGCGACCGGATGCGCAATTTGAATGAAGACCTGCAAAAGGCCGTGGCCGAAGAAAATTACGAAACGGCTGCGTCGTTGCGGGACCAAATCAAACAACTCGAAAGCGAATTGGCAGGTTAGCACTGTGAAATTTTCGAATGTCATGTCGAACGCCGGGGAATGGCTCCGTGGCGAGGGACCGCATCACCAGATCGTAATTAGCAGCCGGGTCCGACTCGCCCGCAATCTGCGGGACCGCGCTTTTCCTGGTTGGGCGAAGAAAGCCGAGCGGACTGCGATCCTGGAGTTGATAAGACCGCATGTGGAAGAACTTCCCGAAATGCAGGATTCATTTTCAGAATTACTGCAAGATCTCTCCGCGTTGGAGAAACAGGTCTTGGTCGAGCGGCATCTGATCAGCCGCGAGCACGCCGCCAAAAGTGCCGGTAGTGCAGTGATCATGAATCGGCGCCAAACCCTCAGCATCATGATCAACGAAGAAGATCATCTACGGATGCAATCGATGCGGTCGGGTTTGCAATTGAAACAAGCATTCAAACTTCTCGACAAGATCGACACTGCACTCGAGAACGAGCTCGAGTTCGCTTACGACCAGCGGCTTGGTTATCTGACGGCGTGTCCGACCAACGTCGGTACCGGCATGCGCGCGTCCGCGATGCTGCACTTGCCGGGCCTCGTTCTGAGCGAGCTGATTAACCAGGTTGTCCAGGCTGTGAGCAAAATCGGTTTGGCAGTCCGTGGTCTCTACGGCGAGGGCACCGAAGCGATGGGAAATCTTTTCCAAATCTCAAACCAAACCACGCTCGGCGAGAAAGAAGACGAAATCATTGCGCGGCTCACTAAAGTCATCGAGACCATCATCGAAAAGGAACACGACTCGCGGCAGGTCTTGATTCAGAAAAAATCGAACACGCTCTGGGACCAGATCGGTCGCGCCTATGGCGTGTTGACTTACGCGCACGCGATGAGCTCGAAGGAGGCGCTCAATTTGTTGTCGATCATCAAGCTCGGGATCGATCTGAACGTGTTTCCGGAAGAGAAGCGCCTTCCGATCGATGAATTGTTCATGGACACGCAACCGGCGCACCTCCAAAAAAGTTCGCAGCAAAAACTCAACGCTGAGGAGCGCGACCATCTTCGCGCCCAAATTATCCGGGCGCGTTTGAAAGTGCTTCCCAAACCTGATATCAGTAAGCTGGCGCTAGACTCCGGCAATGGCTCGAATCCGACGCCGTCAGAACAATGAACAATTTCACACCTCGCGCCCAACAGGTCCTGCAACTCGCTCGCAAAGAAGCCGACCGATTCAATCACAATTATGTCGGCACCGAGCATCTTTTGCTCGGATTGATCAAGCTCGGTCAGGGTGTCGCCGTCAACGTTCTCCAGAAGATGGGACTCGATCTCGAGACCGTGCGCATGGAAGTCGAAAAGCAAGTCGGCTCGGGACCAGAAACGAAAATTGTCGGCAACATTCCGTATACGCCGCGGGTGAAAAAAGTTTTGGCGCTCGCCGGCAAGGAAGCCAAGGCGCTCAATCACTCCTACGTCGGGACCGAGCACATTTTGCTCGGCCTGTTGAGAGAAGGCGAAGGCGTCGCCGCGCGCGTGTTGAAGAGTCTTGAGATCGACATCGAACGGACGCGGAACGAAATTTTGAAAGAGCTCGATCCCAATTTCACACCGTCAGAAACGGAAGAAGGCGAACCAACGTCGAAGAAAGATGTCAAAACTCCGGCGTTGCGCGCTTTTGGCCGCGACCTGACCGAGCTGGCCAAGAAAGGCGAGCTCGATCCGGTGATTGGGCGCCGCAATGAAATCGAGCGCGTGATTCAAGTGCTCTGCCGGCGCACGAAAAATAATCCGGTGCTGATCGGCGAGGCCGGCGTCGGCAAAACCGCGATTGCGGAAGGTCTCGCGCAGGAAATTGCGAGCGGCAATGTCCCCGAGCTGTTGCGCGATAAGAGAGTCGTCACACTTGATCTGGCGCTGATGGTTGCCGGCACGAAATACCGCGGCCAATTCGAGGAGCGCATCAAAGCGGTGATGGATGAGATTCGTCGTTCGAAAAACGTGATTCTTTTCATCGACGAGCTGCACACGATTGTCGGCGCCGGTTCGGCGGAAGGCGCGATGGACGCATCGAACATCATTAAACCCGCGCTCAGTCGCGGCGAATTGCAATGTGTCGGTGCGACCACGATGAATGAGTATCGTAAATACATCGAGAAGGACGCCGCTCTCGAGCGCCGGTTCCAAACCGTGAAAGTCGATGCGCCAACTATCGACGAAGCGATTGAGATTTTGAAAGGACTCCGTCCGAAGTACGAAGCGCACCACAAAGCCAAATTGACCGACGAAGCTCTCGAGACTGCGGTGAGATTTTCCGAGCGCTACATCTCCGGCCGCTTTCTGCCGGACAAAGCGATTGACGTCATGGACGAGGCCGGCGCGCGCGCACGGATTAATGCCATGACGCGCCCGCCCGACGTCAAGGAGATCGAGAAAGACATCGAGCGAATTCGACTCGAGAAAGAAGCCGCGATCAAGGCGCAGGATTTCGAAAAGGCTGCGTCACTTCGCGACAAAGAAAAACAGACCAAGGAAAAGCTCGATTCCATTTTGCAGAAGTGGCGTCAGGAGCGGGAAGAAAAGGAAGTGCTCGTTACCGCCGACGACATGATGCACATCATCTCGAAAGTGACCGGCGTTCCGTTGCAGCGAATGGAACAGGCCGAGACCGAGAAGCTCCTCAAAATGGAAGAGGAGCTGAAAGGCAAAGTGATTGGTCAGGACGAAGCGGTCACGGCGATTTCGAAAGCGCTGCGCCGCAGCCGCGCTGATCTGAAAGATCCGCGGCGTCCGATCGGTTCGTTTATTTTCCTCGGTCCGACCGGCGTCGGCAAAACGTTTCTCGCCCAGAAGCTGGCGGAATTCATGTTCGGCGATCGCGACGCGCTGATTCAGATCGATATGTCGGAGTACATGGAAAAATTCACGGCGTCGCGTTTGATCGGCTCGCCTCCGGGCTACGTCGGTTACGAGGAAGGCGGCCAACTTTCCGAAGCAGTCCGTCGCCGGCCGTATTCAGTCGTTCTGTTTGATGAAGTCGAGAAAGCGCATCCCGACGTGATGCATCTGCTCCTGCAGATTCTCGAAGAAGGTAAAATTACCGATTCGTTAGGTCGAAAGATCGATTTCCGGAACACGATCATCATCATGACGTCGAACGTGGGCGCAGAACTGCTGAAGAAGCAGACGACGCTGGGTTTCGGCGCGCCGCGCGAAGGACACGATTACGATTCGATGCGGGAAAAGATTTTGGAAGAGACCAAGCGCGTCTTTAAACCGGAGTTTCTCAATCGCCTCGACGAAATCACCGTCTTCCACTCGCTCGAGAAGTCGCACCTGTTGCAGATTGTCGATCTTGAAGTGGAAAAGGTGAAGATTCGCCTCAAAGCCAAGCAAGTGGAGATCATTCTCGACAACCTGGCCCACGAGTTCGTGATCGAAAAAGGTTACGATCCAAATTACGGCGCGCGGCCGATGCGACGCGCGGTCGAGCGCTTCCTGGAAGATCCGCTCGCGGAAGAAATTTTGCGCGGCAACGTCAAAGCCGGCACCAAAGTTAGCGTCACCGCCAAAGATGGGAAACTCGTTTTCCAATCCGACGTGAGCAAAAAGAAACTGGCGGAGCCGATCGCTGAATAGGCCCGCGGCTACGCCTCCGCAACCCAGCTAATCCATGCGTTGGCATCGGAATTGGCTTTTTGGACTGGGTCTGCTGGTAGCGACATTTCTGATTTATCAGCCGGCCTGGAACGGCCAGCCAATCTGGGACGACGAAATTCATATCACGACGCCGGAGCTGCGCTCCTGGCATGGGCTCGCGCGGATCTGGACCGATCCAGGCGCGGCTCCACAATATTATCCTTTTCTCGGCACCATATTTTGGCTCGAACACAAACTTTGGAGCGACCAGACCGTTCCCTATCACCTGCTGAACATTCTTCTTCACGGCGTCGCTGCACTGCTATTACTAAAAATCCTTCGGCAACTCGAAGTTAAGGGCGCTTGGCTGGCATCGGCTCTGTTTGCTTTGCATCCCGTGCAGGTGGAATCAGTCGCCTGGATTTGTGAACTCAAGAATACGCTTTCCACTGTGCTCGGCTTTGCCAGCGTTATTGCCTACCTGAACTACGATCGGCAAAGGATCCCGCGCTGGTACTGGATCGCCATCTCGCTATTCGTATTTGCTCTGATGACCAAGACTGTGACCGCCATGCTTGCCCCGGCGGTTCTGATCATCTTGTGGTGGAAGCGCGGCAGCCTGGCCTGGAATCGCGACCTGAAACCGTTGGTCCCATTTTTTGTCATCGGTGCTGCAGCCGGACTGATCACTGCCTGGGTCGAGCAAAAGTTTGCCGGCGCTTCCGGACCGGCCTTCGCGTTTTCAATCGCTCAGCGTTGCCTGATCGCGGGACGCGCGTTTTGGTTTTACCTCGCCAAACTCTTTTGGCCGGCGGACCTGATCACTATTTATCCGCGCTGGCATGTCGACATCACCGGCTATTGGCAATGGCTATTCCCCGCTGCGGCGCTCCTGGTTGTGCTCGTGTTGTGGATGGCGCGGCGGCGCTTCCGCGGGCCGTTTGCAACTACACTCATTTTTGTGGCGATGTTGTTTCCGACTCTCGGATTTTTAAATGTTTCCTATTTCCAGATTTCATTCGTAGCCGATCATTTCCAATATGCGGCGTGCGCGCCAATATTCGCGTTGGCTGCCGCCGTCATTGCGAGCTGGCTCGAAGAGATGCCCCATTTCCGTCGACTTGTCGGTTACGCACTTGCTGGCTTCTTATTGACGATGTTGGCGGGTTCGAGTTGGGCGCAAAGTCACATCTACCGCGACAACGAAACTTGTTTTCGCGATGTGTTGTCAAAGAATCCAGCGTCAGCGACTGCGCACAACAACCTCGCCAATGTGCTTCGCCAGAAAGGTGCTCTCGATGAAGCGATAGATCATTACCGGCGCGCTCTCGAGCTCGAACCAAATTACCAATTTGGTCGCTACAACTTGGGCGCAACATTGGTGCAGAAAGGCGATGCCGCATCGGCGATTCCGCTGTTGCAAGCAGCGCTCGATACCGATCCAAACAACCCGAAGGCGTATTACAGCTTGGGAACTGCGCTTCAGCAAACCGGGCGTTCAGATGAGGCGGTCGTCTCTTACGATCGTGCGCTACAGCTCCAGCCACAGTTTGTCGACGCTCGCACTAATCTTGGGAATCTGCTTCTCGAGCGCGGCGACAACGCTGGCGCAATGGCGCATTATCGCAAAGCGGTTGAGCTCGATCCGAACAGCCCGATGACGCACTACAATCTTGCGGTCGGGCTTGCTCGCACTGGCCGCAATGATGAAGCGATTGCGGAACTGAGAACGGTGTTGCGCATTCAGCCGACCTATCCTGACGCGCAGCCTTTGTTGAACGACCTTCAGTCTGGCGCGTCGCCGCGCTGAATCAATTCAGGCGCGCGGATGGGCTTCCGCGTACGCTTTCTTCAAACGCTCGACCGTCACGTGCGTGTAAATTTGCGTGGTCGAAAGACTGGCATGTCCCAGCAGCGCCTGGACGCTGCGCAGATCTGCCCCGCGATCGAGCATATGGGTGGCAAAACTGTGGCGAAGCTTGTGCGGACTGATCGAGATCGGGATCGAAGTGTGGCGTAAGTAACGTTTCAAGATCAGCCAGATCGAGCGCGGCGAAATCCGTTTCCGCGATTTGCTAATGAAGAGCGCTCCGGAATGGACATTCGCGGCGGAGCGATATTTCGAGATCGCTTCCAGCGCGGGCGCGCCGATTGGACAAACGCGTTCTTTCCGCCCTTTTCCAAAGACGCGCACCGACTCGGTGTAAAGATCGACATCTTCTACGTCGAGCGCCGCCAGTTCGCTCAATCGCAATCCGCTGCTGTAAAAAAGTTCCATCACTGCGACGTCACGCAGCGGCATCCACTCTGGCGCAGCTCGTTGCTTCGCGATCTTCAATGGCGCGGCCAGCAATTCTTCGATCTGTTGCCGGGTCAGCACGAGCGGAAGCTTTTTTTCGACCTTCGGGAGCTGCAATTGCCGAAGCGGATCGATCCGAAGTTTCTTGCGGTCGGTCAGGAACTTGTAAAACGCGCGCAGCGCTGAGAACTGCAAACGCACGTAAGAACGCGCCTGGCCGCGTTTCATGATCGCGAATAAATAATCGCGAAAATCATCCGGCGTGCATTGCTTCCACGGCTTTTGCTTTTGCGCGCGGAAAGCGGCCAACGCCTGCCGATAAGCCTTCAGCGTTCGCGGCGACGCGTTTTGTTCGACGACGAGATGACGCCAAAACTCTTCCGCGAGTGTGTCTTTCTTTTCTGCGGGACCTGCGGTTTTTGTCATGTCGAGCGGAAAACGCCCGTCCGGCCCGGACTTAAAATTGCGGCTCCGGCTTCTCGATCATGTAGCGGGTCTGAGCGGCGTCGGCCCGGCCGCTAATCTGGGTTTTAAAAATCGGCGGCGGATTGGTTGAGATCACTTCGTAGTTCTTCAGGATAAATTCCGGATAGACCCGATTGCTCGCCGGCTCGTAAACTTTGTCGCCGCTAAAGTTGCCGTAAAGTTTGTATTCGTAATTGTTATCTGATCCGAACTTCAACGCCGCGCGATCGGGCGCGAGTTTTTGCTTTTCATTCAACATCACGAGCTGCGCCGTGCTCCAGGGCTGGTTCGGTCGCCGGATGTATCCCCAAAACTTGAAGTCCGGCTTAAAATAACGCCGCCCGATGTAATAATCGCCTGCCGGCTCGGCCGCGATCCGCTGGGCCATGGCAACCTTCGCGTTTTGAATGCCTGTCGGTTCGGTTTGGCAGCCGGCCAGAAAAACAAGCGCGGCCGCGAAGAAAACCGGTTTTGCTCGCAAGATCGACATCTTTCAGGATCGACATCTACTCAGCTCTGCGACCCGCGCAATCGCGTTTCTTTTTGCATCACAGTGTGGCGTCCGTAATTTGAGGCCAGATGCTGGAATTGGAAGTTTACGCCGCAGGTCTTGGCGAGCTGGACAAGATTTTGGAGCTCGATCACCAGCTTTCGGCCGTTCCGGGGCTGCGTTACAAAGTCGATCGGAACCACAACTTGGTTTATCTCGAGCTCGACCAACCCACCATCACCTTTCGCGAAGTCCGCGCGATCTTTCGCAAACTCGCGCTCGATCCACGTTTCATCGGCGCAATTCCGGCCGAGCTTCGGCCAAAAACAAAAACGCAGCCGCTGGGTGTATAAGCACAACGCCAAATGTTCGCTCGATTCTTTAACGCGCTCGGAAGGCCGCTCATCCGGTTCGTTCAGTATTTGGGCGAGGTGGTTTTCCTGGCCGCGGATACGTTCCACTCACTTTTCACGCATCGATTGCGCTGGAAATTATTTCTCAACCAAATTGTCGAGATCGGATTGCTTTCGCAATTGGTGGTCGTAATCACCGGCGGATTCACCGGCGCGGTTTTTACCGCCCAGACCTATTTCCAGTTTCACAAGATCGGAATGGGCTCGGCCGTCGGCGCGGTCGTGTCTGTCGCGATCCTCCGTGAGTTGGGACCCGTCTTGACCGCGTTAATGGTGACGGGTCGCGTCGGCGCGGCGATGTCGGCCGAGATCGGGACGATGAAAGTAACCGAGCAAATCGATGCGTTACGCGCGCTCGCAGTTTATCCGACCGATTATCTGGTCGTGCCGCGGGCGCTGGCGATGATGGTCTCGATGCCGTTGCTGGTGGCGGAATGCATCGCCGTCGGCATAGCGGTCGGCTATTTCGTCGCGATTTTTCTGCTGGAAGTGAATGGCACTTACTACATGGCGAACATGGTGCGCTGGACCCGCAGTCGCGACATCATCATGGGACTTTCAAAAGCATTTTGCTTCGGCATTCTCATTGTCTTCATCAGTTGCCACAAAGGATTGACTGCGCGCGAGGGCGCGGTCGGCGTCGGACGCGCCACCACCGAAGCCGTCGTCAATGCTTCGCTCGCCGTTCTGATCAGCAATTTTTTCCTGACCATGATGCTCAACATCATTTACCCGGCCGGCTATCAATGAACGCGCAAGATCGACATAACGGTTCGATGATTGCCGTGCATGGGTTGGTGAAAACAATTGGCGCGCAGGAAATTTTGCGCGGGGTCGATCTCCACGTTGCGCGCGGTGAGACGCTTGCCATCATCGGTCGCAGCGGTGGCGGCAAGAGCGTCCTGCTTAAACATCTCATCGGTTTGATGCGACCCAACGCGGGCGAAATCTGGATTGAAGGCCAGAATATTATCGACATGAGCGAGCGGCATCTCGCGTCCATTCGCCAAAAGGTTGGCATTCTTTTTCAAGGCAGCGCGCTCTTCGATTCGATGACGGTCGCGGAAAACATCGCGTTTCCGTTGCGCGAAGCGGGCGAGCGCGATCCGGAAGTTTTGCGCAAACGCGTAAGCGAGATGCTTGAAGTGATGGAACTGCAGGGACAGGAAGAAAAAATGCCGGTGAATTTGAGCGGAGGCATGAAAAAACGTGTCGGTCTCGCGCGCTCGATCATTCGTCAGCCGTCATGTATTCTTTACGACGAACCGACTTCCGGACTCGATCCCGTCGTTTCGGATTCCATCAATCATTTGATTCGCCGATTGCAGGAGCGACTCGGTGTCACCGGCATCGTTGTCACACACGACATGAAAAACGCCTTTCACGTCGCCGACCGAATCGCCTATTTGCATGAAGGACAAATTTACTTTCAAGGGACACCGGAGAAGTTACGGCAATCGTCCGATCAACTTCTCCAGGATTTTTTGCTCGGAAGGTCGGACGAGCAGTTGACCCCGAAAGCGTTCGGGGTTGAGAGTTGAAGATCAAATGAACCGGCACGAGCGAGGTTTGGAATTTAAGGTTGGCGTTTTTGTTTTTGCCGGCCTGGCGATGTTGGGCGCGCTCGTGGTGCAATTCGGAAGGCTGGGGGAGGGTTTCAAAACTTACTACACCCTCACGATCCGTTTCAGCGACGCCAGCGGGTTGTTGAAGGGTTCTGATGTTTTGCTCGCAGGCGCGCGTATCGGCAAAGTTTCCGGCGGGCCGCGTCTCGTCCGCGAAGGCAACGGGGTCGCTGTTCCGCTCAAGATTTATGATTATGTGAAAATTCCGGAGGGAAGCAAATTCACGGTTGGCAGTTCCGGTTTGCTTGGCGATCGCTTTGTCAGTGTCACCATGCCACCCGGCGTGCCGAAAACCTTTTTGCAGCCAAACGCCTACCTCAACGGCACGCGCGACACCGGCATCGACGATCTCACCCGCGAAGGCGGCGCGCTTGTCGGCGACTTGCGCGGCGTTGTCCAAAAGATCGACACGACCGTGACACGGTTGAACGAAGATGTGCTTTCCAAAACGAGCGCCGAGAATCTCAAGTCGAGCATCGCGCACTTAAACGAAGCGACCGGTGCGTTTGCCGAATCGTCGAAAAAGTTAGGTGGCGTAGTCGATAAAGCGGATTCGGCGATGGACTCCACCAAGAAAGCGGCCGACGATTTGCAGAAAGTGATGAGCTCCGCCACCCAAGGAAAAGGATTGCTCGCGGCGCTGCTCACGAATCAGGAATTGGCCAACGATCTGCGCGCTCTCGTTGCTAACTTGCGCGCGCACGGTGTCCTGTTTTATCGCGACTCCGCCGCAAAGATCGACAGCAACGCTACGCCGCGGCCTAAACCGCGCCCACAAGCCGGAGGACGCTGATGACGCCGCTGCTGACGATCAATCTGTTACGCGTTTTATTCATAACATTTTGCGCGGTGATTGGCGCAAACATTTCCTCAGCGCTGGTCGGGAGTCTTTGGCCTGGATTGATCCTCGGATTGATCCTCGGTTTGATGGTCGTGTTGACGGACCGCCTACTCAAAGGCGTTTCGCTCCGCCTGTTTTCGTCGGCCACATTCGGACTCTTAATCGGTTTGATCTTCGCCAACTTGCTGATGGCTTCTCAAGTTTTGCGTTATCAATCGGAAACGATGCAATGGTCGATCCGACTCATCGTCTATGCGGTCTTTGGTTATCTCGGGATGATGTTGGCGATGCGGAGCAGCCGCGACGAATTCTCGCTCATCATTCCGTACGTGCGCTTCGCCCGCGAAACGACTCAGCATGAGCCGCTCGTGGTCGATACCAACGTCATCATTGACGGGCGCATCGCCGATCTTTGCGCGACCGGATTTCTCAGCCGGTCGCTGATCGTGCCGCGGTTTATTTTGGATGAATTACAGTTACTGGCGGATTCGCATGAGCCGACAAAGCGCGAGCGTGGCCGGCGCGGTTTGGAAATTTTGAATCAACTCCAACGTTCGCGCGAAGTGGAGCTGAGGGTTCATGACAGCACCACTGAAGATGTCGATCTTGGAGCAGACGCGCGGTTGGTGCTGATCGCCAAAGTATTGAAAGCGCGCTTGCTCACCAACGATCACGCGCTCGCGCAGGTCGCGCGGCTGCAAGGAGTGGCGGTCTTGAATTTGTCCGATCTTACTCGCGCATTGCGCCCGACGGTTGTGGCCGGCGATGAGATCGATCTGCATTTGGTCAAGGAAGGTCGCGAGCCGCATCAGGCCGTCGGTTATCTGCCGGATGGAACGATGATCGTGGTCAATCATGCGCGCGCGCATCTTGGCAAGACACGCACGGTAGTCGTGGCCAGCGCGCTGCAAACCGCGGCCGGTCGCCTCATCTTCGCCGAGCTCAAGAACGGCGCGACGCCAGCGTCGGTTTCGCGCGAATCAGTTTGAAGCGCTTTCTTAGATTCATTTTGCCCTGGGGCATTGTCGATCTGGTGAAGAATCGGCGAAAGCTGCGCGACATCGGCCGCCGACTTTCGCCGACCGAGCTATTCAAGAGCGACCGGATTGCGCTCGATGCTGACCAAAGTGGCCTTTCGCTTTTCGCGCCGGGTCATGTCGGCAAACTGCGCAACATCGTCGATGTTGGCGCCAACACCGGCCAATGGTCGGGCATGTTGCTCAATTTGGTCAGGCCGGAGAAATTGATCATCATCGAGCCGCTACCGGATGCGTTTGCCGTTTTGCAGGAAAAATTTGGAAACAATCGCCGAGTTCAGTTGCATAACGTCGCGATCGGGGAACGCGAGGGTGTTGAAACATTAAAGGTCACGCGCGACACAACCGGTGCTTCGCTTCTTCAACCGCGGGAAGAAATGCGCGCCGTCATCGGAAGCAATTGGACGATCACGGCGGAAGTGGAAGTCAAAATGACAACGCTCGACCGGTTACTTGTCGATCTTGCGGAGGTTTCGCTGTTGAAAATTGATGTCCAAGGCTACGAGAAAGCAGTGCTCGCCGGCGCGAAGCAAACACTGGCGAAAACGAAATTCCTGCTCGTCGAGCTGAACTTCATGCCGCAGTACGATGGCGGCTCCTGGTTTGGCGACGTTCACGAAATCCTGACCCGTGACTTCGGTTTCTTCCTCGCCAACGCTTCAGCCCCACAGGTTCTCAACGGCCGCGCCTCGATGTGCGATGGTCTTTACGTGAATCCCAATCTCGTTCGCGAATGGGTCAAACCCGATTTTGTCTAAGATGGAACCGAGTGAAGCTTTAAGTGCGAGTGCCCAAGTCGCGGTGGCGCTGGCGGGATTCGCTGGAGCGGAATCGCTGTCACGCTTCTTCAACTCTACAACGTCATCCGTTTGCAGGTGTTCTGGCCATTTTTCGCCGCGATCGCAACCCTGCTCGTCCTCGCGATGCTGCAATTTATTTTGCTGGTTGCCACTGGGGAGAACAAAGCGTAGTCGTTGAACTCTTTGCGCGGGGCCTGAATTTTTTTAGCGACTAATGCGTCCAATTATGGTTAATAATGCGTATTCTATTCGGATTAGCGATTGGATAGTTAAGGGGGTTCTGAATTATGAAAAAGTTATTGTGTTTGGGTGGTCTCATTTTCGGTTTGGTCTGCGCGGTAGCGCTCATTTATGCAGCGACTGTCCAAGTGGACGTGTCGCCTGGGAATTTGGAAGGATGGGCGGCGCAAGACACCGGCAGCTCCACCTTGAATTTTGTCAACGGTCCGGCGAGCGCGCCATGCGGCACCGGCAGTGCGGAGTTTCGAATTGATTCCAGCGGCGCGAGCCAAGCAGCTTTGGCGAATGCGAATTACAACGGCACGCGCCTGAACGATTTGACCGCGTTGAGCTACAGCACATTTGTCAGCACCAACAACGGCGGCCAGCCCGGAAATGGCGGCCGGGCCGTCTTTATCGCCTTAAATATTGATCTCGACGGCAACGGCTCCGTGGACGACGTGCTTTACTTCGAGCCGCGTTTTCAGGATGCGACAAATTTTCCGAGCAACCCGCAGGGGCCGCTCGCCTTGAGCACTTGGCAAGCCTGGAACGCGCTTAACGGCGGATGGTGGTCGAACAATGGAATCGCTGGCGCCACCCAGAGCAGTGTGAAGTCGCTCGCGGATTACCTGACTGCTCAGCCAAACGCGCGCATTGTTAATACCTCCACTGGCGCGGGCGGCGTCGAGTTAGCAGCAGGTCTCGGCGGCGCAGGGGACTGGGGCAACTTTGTCGGCAACGCTGACTGCATTACCATCGGCGTTAGCGGCAGCACTACCACCACGTCTAATTTAGAACTCGATGCCGATAACGACGGTGTGGCGGACAATGCGGATCAGTGCCCGAACTCCGATCTCCGACCCAAAGTTGACGTCGGTTCGTGCACAACCTCAATCAATAACACGGTCAATTCGAACGGCTGCTCCATTCAGGACCTGGTCAATCAATGCGCGAACGGAGCGACCAATCACGGGCAGTTTGTGAGCTGCATTGCTCATTTGGCGAACAGTCTCGCTAAAGCGGGCACTATCACGAAGAAGCAGGCGGCTCAAATGAAGAGCTGCGCGGCCAAATCGAACATCGGCAAGCCACACACCCCAACACCAACGCCAACCCCAACACCAACGGCAACTCCGACTGCTACCCCAACGGCAACTCCGACTGCTACCCCAACGGCAACTCCAACGGCAACCCCGACTCCTACACCGTAATCCGATCTCGCCTTTCGAAAGGGGAGCTGAAAGGCTCCCCTTTTTAGTTCTCCGAGAGCAGACGATCTCTGATCGCTTCTCCGCTCAAACTTTCGATTCGAATCAATTTCTCGCGGGATTTGTGACCGCGCTCGATCGCAATCTGTCGTCGCGAAATTTCCAGCCTCTGGGCGAGAAAATTGATTAACGCCACGTTGGCTTTTTCCTCGACCGCCGGCGCGCGGAGCTTGATTTTGATCGCGTTGCCATGCTCGCCGACCACCTTGTCGATCTTCGCGTTTGGAACGGCGTGAAAGCGCAATGTCGCCATCGACAAACTGTAGCGGGCGTCGATGACGGTCGCACTGATCAAAAAATTCCCAATCGCGCGTGATTGGAATACAATTCTCGCATGGTGACTGTGCGCACCTACTGGAACCCGGCCAAGGCTGCGCTGGCAAAGTCAGTGCTCGATAACTACGAGATTCCGTGTGCGCTACTTGACGAACACGCGAATCTCTCAGCTCGCGGTGCGCAATTTGCCGTCCCGACCCGTTTAGTCGTCGATGAAGCCTATGCGACTCGAGCAATGCACATCCTAAATGGCGATCTAGAAAGCGCGGCGAAAATCGAGGTCGAAGAAAACGCTCTTGAAACGCCCATCAACGGCGCATGTGAAATTGCTAATCGCAATCCGTGGGAGCTGCTCGTGCTTGCCTTCTATTTATTAGTGCCAGCAATTTGCGTGTTACGAACAAAGTTCCCAACGCTGGCGACGGGCTCGCGAGCGCGCTATTTTATCGCTCGCGCGACGGCGACGCAGTTCCTCAGTTGGCTTGTCGTGTCGTTCGCAGTTGTTCTAGTCGTGTTCTATTTTCGTGTGCGTCACTCCTCACTGAAATCATCGACTCGGCAGTGACGTGTTGGTCGGCGTTTCGCTTGGATTGCCGCTTTTTCTTTATCTGCGGCAACTTCACCTCGATCGAAGCGATTTGTAGTTGCGATGCATTCACGAATCGTTCACGGTCAGAATTGAATATATGAAAATCCCTTCACTGATTTACGTTCGACCCACAAAATTTGCGCCACGATTGCTTATTCTTGCGATCGCCGGATGCTTGCTGAGCTCGTGTGCATCGGTTCAACGCGAGGCCGCCCCCGCGCAACCGGACCGCCCCGAGCCTGGCAAAGGCTTGGTCATCGTTTACCGCGAACGCCATTTTACCGGCGGTGGGGTCAGCTACAAAGTCCTCGATAACGGCACTCGGATTGGTGGGCTGCCCAATGGCGCTTATTTCGTTTATCAAGCGAAACCTGGCGTGCACACGTTCACCGCAGCCACCGAAGCGACGGACGAAAAACCGCTGACGGTTGAGGCTGGAAAGACGTATTACATTCGCGGCGAAGTCCAAATGGGCTTTTTTGTCGGTCGGCCTCACCTCATCATCGTCGACCGCCAAGAAGCTGTCGGCGCGATCAAAGAGTTGCACCGGGTCAAAATGAAACCGTAGTCGCGACCGCGCTACCGCAGCCCGACCGCTTTGCGGACGCGCGCCATGACTTGATCGGCGACTTCGTTGGCGCGTTTGGCGCCTTTGGCAAGCACGTTGTCGATGTACAATTTGTCGGCTAGAATTTCTTCGCGGCGTTTGCGCATCGGCAAGAAATATTCCCACAGTTTTTCGAACAGCTGTTTTTTGAAATCGCCGTAGCCGGTGCCGCCTTTTTTAAATCTCGAGTGCATTTCTTCGAGTTCGCTTTTGGAAGCGAAAAGCGAATAGAGCTGAGTGATTGTCGATCTTGACGGATCTTTCGGTTTTTCCACCGGCGTGGAATCGGTCACGATGCTCATCACCCGTTTTCGCGTTTCTTTTTCCTCGCCGAAGATGTCGATCGTGTTGCCGTAGCTCTTGCTCATCTTCTGGCCGTCGAGTCCGGGCACGGCTTCGGTCGCAGCCTGGATGCGCGGCTCGGGCAGTTTGAAGATCTGTCCGAACTGCTCATTCATCTTCCCCGCCAGATCACGCGTCATCTCGATGTGTTGTTTTTGATCTTTGCCGACTGGCACCACATCGCTGTCGTAGATCAGAATATCGGCCGCCATGAGCACGGGATAGCTGAACAATCCGACCATCGGCGACATCCCGCGCGCGAGTTTGTCCTTGTAGGAATGCGCGCGCTCGAGCAATCCCATCGGCGCGACTGTCGACAAAATCCAGGTCAACTCTGTTACCTGCGGCACGTCGCTTTGCTTGAAAAGCGCAGCCCGCTCTGGATCGAGACCGGCCGCAAGAAAATCGAGCGCGATGCGCCGGACGTTTTCGCGCAGAACATCCGGATCGCGCACACTGGTAAGCGCGTGATAATCGGCGATGAAATAAAATGCCTCGCCTTCGTTTTGCAGTGCGATCGCCTGCCGCATCATGCCGAAATAATTGCCGATGTGCAGAACGCCCGTTGGTTGGATGCCGGATAAGATGCGCATGATGCTGCTCCAAGGTTGAACGTTCGCTTCCAACGTTCAACGGCGAAGTTCAAAATCGCTCTGGCCAATTTATTGCTTAGGAATTAGATAACTCGTCGAATGGCCGAGAAAAAATCCAAACCTGTTTCGGTTGTCACCGGTGGCGCGGGCTTTTTGGGGTCGCACCTAATCGATCGATTGCTAAGCGAAGGTCATCGCGTCATCGCGATCGACAATTTGATCACGGGCAACATGGCGAACATCGGACATCTCGCCGGCAACGGAAATTTTCATTTCATCAAGCACAACGTTTCCAATTTCATTTTTTTGCCGGACGAAAAACTCGATTACGTGTTCCATTTCGCGTCGCCGGCGAGCCCGATCGATTATTTGGAACTGCCGATCCCAACTTTGAAAGTCGGTGCGCTCGGCACCCACAACACGCTCGGCCTGGCCAAGGACAAAAAGGCCGCGTTCATTCTGGCATCGACATCGGAGTGTTATGGCGATCCGCTGGTGCATCCACAGAAGGAAGATTACTGGGGCAACGTCAATCCGATCGGCCCGCGCGGCGTTTATGATGAAGCGAAGCGTTTCGCCGAAGCGATGACGATGGCGTATCACCGTTATCATAAAGTCGACACGAGGATTGTGCGGATTTTCAACACCTATGGGCCGCGGATGCGTTTGCGCGATGGACGGGTGGTGCCGGCGTTCATCGGCCAGGCGCTCGCGGGCAAACCACTCACGGTTTTCGGCGATGGCTCCCAAACGCGCTCCTTTTGCTACGTTGCCGATTTAATCGACGGAATTTTCAAACTCGCGATGAGCGATTTTCACGAGCCGGTCAACATTGGAAATCCGCGGGAGATGACGATCAAGCAATTCGCCGAGGAAATTATTCGGATCACCGGCGCAAGATCGACAATCGACTATAAACCGCTGCCGGTGGACGACCCGAAAGTGCGCCAGCCGGATATTTCGCGCGCTAAAAAAATTCTGGGCTGGGAACCGAAGGTTCAGTTCGAAGAAGGAATCAAGAAGACAATTGAATATTTCCGGAATGCGTTAAAGGGTGCTGGCTCGAATTGAACAAAGCCTACCGTGACCGCCCGATGCTTTTTTGTTTGCGGTGCCGTCCTGCTCCTGTTCACGAATGGCGCGCACGGCGCGAGATACCAACGCACGCAAGACGGAAAAACGCTCGTTTGGAATAATCTGCGCGGAGTTGCCGAGCAGGTGAAGTGGTCGGGTGCCTGCGATTCAAATGGATATGCCATCGGAGAGGGAACCCTCACCTGGTATCGCCTTGGAAAGTTCGTTAACAGTTATACCGGCAAAATGGTCCGCGGGAAATTTGAGGGGCCGGTAATTCGGGAACAGGGTCAAACACGTTTACAGACCGTTTTCGCTAACGGAGAGAAGGTCGGCGACTGGTCGGAACCGGGATCAACCCGCACTCCAGCTCCCACCCCGCAGAAACAATCTACCGAGGCCGCTGAGACACAGCCGACTGAGCGACCGATAGTCGAGCGGCCCTCGCCAACGCCAACGCTATCGCCGTCGCCGACATCATCGCCAACCCGTTCACTAACGGCGATTCCAAGACCAACGCCAACGCTGACACCAACATCCACGCCAACGTCGACACCGAGTCCAACGCCAAAACCTACTCCGACACCGACTGCAACACCGACCGCGATACCGGCACCAACATCAACGCCGACGCCAGCACGATCCGCCATGCCGACGCCGGCGGCGGAAGCACGAGCGACGAAAAATTCTCGCTTGGAAGAGATTGTTGAAGGTCCAGTCCACGATTCTCTTGAATTAATCAGTCCGGCTCCCTCCCTGGGAAATGCTCTTGAAGAAATGCCGTGGGCTGAAGCATCGCCTTCGTCGCGAATCTCTCCGAGTCCATCGCCGAGCGCCGTTCCGCGAGTGGTTGTGGCGAAGGAACGGATGACCGCGGAGTTGAGGAAACAGATCGAATCTGTTTTGGCTCAAGTAAGGGATGCGACCGGAAAATTTCGCGCAATCGAGCGGCTTGACGCGGTGCGAGCTTTGCCTGCACCGGTCTCAGCGAAGGTCACATTCCTTGCCAATCAAGGACGCGAATATCGCTTCAAGATGGGATACGAAAGAACTCTTTATGAACACTTGGATGAGCTTGAAACAGTGGACGCCCTTGTTGCGGTTGATGAAATAACGCGCGACCTGGCGGCCAAAGACGTGCCGGCAGCCCGTAAGGAGTTATCGGCTTTTCTCAGACGCTACTCCGAGCCGACTGCGGAGGATCGAAAAGCCATGTGGCGTTATCTCAATTCGGCTTTCTCAGTGTGCGATCGATCAAAAACTGAAGCCGCGGCGCGTTTGCCGCGAGCCTTATCGCTCGACTCGGCCGGAAAGAAAAGCGAAGCACTCCGCGAATATCGCGAGATCTACCAGATATACCCAAATCCGCTTACGGCTGAAAAGATCCGGCAGCTCGAAAGCCAACCGCGTTAGCCTCGATTTCTCAATTCGTGTACGAGCCTCAAAATCATCCGTTGCTGAGCCGCGCGAAATTCATGCGTCGGGTCGCTCGTCATCTGTTGCTTGGGCTTCTTTTGATCGGTATCGCTCTAGGGATGGGCGTGCTCGGATACCATTGCATTGGAGGCTTGAGCTGGATCGACTCGCTTCTCAACGCCTCGATGATTTTGGGCGGGATGGGTCCGGTCGACCCCCTCCATTCGACTGCGGCAAAACTTTTCGCTTCGTTCTACGCGCTTTTTTCGGGACTGGCCTTCATCGGCATCGCATCCCTTCTGCTCGCCCCTTTCGCGCACCGCTTGCTTCATCGATTTCACATTGAAGAAAAATAGCCCCTGCCGAGGTACCCGCCGGATACGTCCAAACGAGCGCGGCTGTCGAATACATAGCTGAACTAAAGCTATACCATGAAACGAAAATCGATCTCGATGAGCCTGTTTGTCGGTCTGGTTTATGCCACTCTTGCTGCCGCCCCAGATAATCGATTCGACGGCATTTGGGTCGGCACGGAAACGGTCATGGGACAGGAGTTCCATGGCACTCTGAAGGGCGATAAATCGCCTCGTAGCACCTCGGCGAAGATTGTCATTGCGCAAGGCGGTTCTTTGCTTGGTGTGCTCGAAGGTTACGGGACCGGGCGTTACAATGACGTGAAGCGTGTCGGAAACACGATCGTGTTCCACGCCGGCAATCGAACCGGGCAGCTCAGTCTTTCGCCAGATGGTCAGACTCTCGTGGAGAAAGGTAGTGTCCCCGGATTCATAATCATTGGTGCCGACTCACGTGAGGGTGCGCTCTCTGGGCATCAAACACGTTTCCAATCACACGACATTCCTGCATTAGCCAAAAGTAATGCTGAAGTCACCGGCACTTTTCATCGCGCCAAGTAATCGCGAGATAACCAAGAGCGGTAACGAACAAAATTCCGCAACCGATAGAAGATTCGCTGGTTCAATGGGTTGACATGAAAGATTTCGCTGGCGTTCGGGCGTGTTCGATTGACAATCGGGACATGATCAAGAGGGCGCTCCTGGCGGTTCTGGGCTCGGTTGCTTTGTCATTGCCGGTTGCGGCGCAGGAGTTCGATGGCTCTTCAAACTTTGCTTTAGATCCCTCTGGTATCTTCGCCACCGTCGACAGTGCAACGCTCGTCGCCGGTCTGCCGATGTGGACGTTTTTGGACGGCCGATTGCCGGGCACGACCGAGCTAGGCCGGATGAGACAGCCAGATGTCGATCTTACGGTCGGGGAATCGAGTTCCTACAGTATGGCCCAAATAGTCGTGCATGCGAACATCCGGAAAAACTCCGATCCCAAGGATGGGAAGGATTCTTCGGTTGAGACTCTTCCGTTGCAATCCGCTTCAAACCTCTACACCGGCGGCGAAATTGGCTTCATGTATGGGCACGCCACTGGAAAATTCGGAGGCGACCTGTTCAGCAGCTACATCGTGGGCGAAATCGGCGACGACAAAGTCCACATCAACGTCGGCGCTTCCTACGACGAATTTCACGGCCGGGTCCCGCGCTGGCGTCCTTAGTTTTCCGACACGGTTCGCGTGGAGCATATCTTCCAGCTTTCACCTGAAGCTGTGGCGAAATCGACTAAGCCGGTCGATCA
>Ga0137396_10000184_pt1 | contig 26630 bp, 27 predicted proteins | sample czc16metaG_FD_108284 | JGI IMG/M metagenome (GOLD analysis project Ga0137396, IMG submission 108284) | Vadose zone soil microbial communities from Angelo Coast Range Reserve, California, USA - czcobulk3.16 metaG | ecosystem: Environmental > Terrestrial > Soil > Vadose zone | place: USA...
AAAGGTGTATACGAGCTTTGATTTTGGCTCTGCCGTATCGATTCCGGTAATGCGCTCAAGCCCGCATCCAAGCGTCTGGACGAACACAGACCCGTCAGGCCCGAGGCGAGGTTCCTCAGGACTGATGTGAGCATACAGATTGTCGCCGACATCGAAATTAGCCGTCTTGAGTAGCTTGAGGTCGGACAGACGCCATACCTGATACGTCACGCCACTAAAGATGTCGGCATCGTGCATGGAGGAGTTTGTCGACACGATACGATCAATTTCTGGAATAACCACCAGCCCGTATGGCATCAGCAGCGCGTTTGGAAAGGCCGCGTCCGCGTTGCTGGCAACACGGACCGCCTCACCTGCGTCGTTGATTTCCACCAACCCGCCAGTCCTGCCGAAATCCCCAGTCATCGCGCCGTGGTGAGCGTGCTGGAAAGTGGCGAGCACGTGCCCGTTGGCAAGACGAAGGTATGAATGAGGGTGCATGTAACCGGCCAGATCGGTAAAAGACATGGCGATTTTCGGCTGGAGGGGATTTCGCACATCGAATATGAACGTGCGGCCGACGTCGTGATCGTTAGCGAATAACATGCCGCTTGCCGGCATCGTGTATTCAGTGTGATGCACGCGTACGGTCTGCTGGTCTGTAGCCAGAGTCGTTACCATGTGACCGTAGTCAGGTGATGCCGGGTCTGCATTGATGACGATTAAAAAGTCGTTGTCCTTGCCAGCTCGGTCGCCCGCCCATACCAGCAGATCGTGGTGCCTGGTCGTTGTCTTCTGCGCGCCAGCGCGGGCCGCGAAAAGAATGCTGCCAAACGCGAGGGCAATGATTACCCCTGCGCAGCGCGTGGTTGTTGTAATCATTCGACAGCTCCTGAGACCTGGCCGTGGACCATTGTAGTGGAGACTGACTCGGTCTAGGTGACCGGCTAGTACTTAGGGGCCGCATGCCAGATAGCTCGGCAGCGATGTCTCCGGTTTTATCGGAGTTCGTCCGGCAATGAACCTGTCGTCTTCACTAAGCGAGCAGCACGCCGGAAGCCGGGCAGTCGAACGCCCGCTTACTGTTACGAATGGACAGGACTGGGGACGCCGCGGGCGCCAGCTCAGGGTCGGGTGCGATCATTGGTCCGGCGAAGCGACGGATCACCGGTGCCTCGAACGGGAGCTAACGGGAGTTAACGGGAGCTGAGGCGTCGGCGAGCTCTGACGACAGCTATTCCCAATCCATCAGATGCATAATTTGCCCCTTTTCCCGTGCGGCGCGCAGGTAGCGATCATCCGCCGTGACAAGAATGCCCTCTGGAGTCTCCAGGGCAACCGCGTGATAGAAGGTATCGAACAGATGTTGCTTGAGTTCAGTCGCCAGTTCGACTCCGCGCCGCAGTATGAGCGGCTCATCTGTAGCAGGAAGCTCCAGCGCATTCAACATCGTTACATCGTCAGCCGCAGTTGCTGGGCTTTCGCGTGCGAGTACGGCGCCCACTTCCACGACCCAATGCGTCGGCTGTAGCACCGGCTGTTCGCCCTTGATCACCGCCTCCATCAGGCTCGTCGCTTTGTCGGTACCCGCTTCGCCCTCAGGGTCCTGCAGTAGCCACTTGATGACGACACTCGCATCTACGACGACGGTCACGGTCTGCCTATTGTCCGCGAGGCCCGAATCTGGGCGTCAGTCAAGGACGGCCGTTCCGCACGGCGCTGGGTCAACGTTCGGAAAATATCCGCGCGCCGTTTGCGCCGCTTTACCTCGGCAACCGCTTTTCGCATCAGATCGGCAATGATGGCGCTCTTGTTCTGCCCGCCAAATACCTTGTCGAACTCGGCTTTGATGTCATCCGGGACGCTGAAATTGACGGTTGCCATAGTAGAGTTCCATTGTTGAAATTTTCAACAATGCCTATGGTACCGGGAATTGAGTGGCCGTCAATCGGATGGGCGGCCTAGGAAAACCGAATTACCCGCGGTTACGTAAATGCATGATTATATTAATGATATTATGACCATCTCATAATGCCGGGGTCGAGGGTTCGAGTCCCTCCCTTCCCACCATTGAATCAATCCGGTAATGGCTCGCTGCCGCAACGCTACCCCACTGTAAGCGCATCGTAAGCGCAAGAATCGGCTTCTCGTTGAGCTTGGCGACTGCCTCACGCCGCTGGTCCGGAGCGAGGTGTGCATAGCGCAACGACATCGCCACCGAGTCGGAGCGTTCCCGTGACCAGGTTGACGGAACAGCGGCAAGATGCAAACTGTGCGCGAAACGCGCGCCGAACGCCGGCACGCCCACGGCCAAGGGTGGGGTTCCTGGCGCAGGACGACGAAAGAGGAGAGCTTCATGAAAGCCCTGTGGCATGGTCAGGTCATGGCGGAAAGCGATCGGACGATCGAGCTCGAGGGCTATCATTACTTCCCGCCGGCGTCGGTGCGCATGGAATTTCTGCAGGCGGCCCCCAAGACAGAGGCCGACCATCGCTGTCCCCACAGTGTGCGGTTCTTCAATCTCTCGGACGGAACCCACAGCAGCGAGCGCGCCGCTTGGGCGTACGAGGCGCCGCGGGCCTCCTACGCCCATGTGGCTCACTGGATCGGGTTTTGGAACGACGTCGAGCTGCAACGCTGACGGAGTAGCACGCGGCGCGCGGAGCGGTCGCGTACGTCACCTCCGCTGCGCGGGCGGATCTGAAGCTCGGGCAGCTAAAGGTCTACGATCCCTGACCGAATCGTGATCAGCGGCTACATTACGAACCCAAAGCCTTCAGCTTTTCTTTGTCGCTCTCAGAGGGCATGTGGTTCAGTTTGAGAATGATCTCCGCGAGCGTCTTTACCGGGCTGGTAGCCTTGCCGTTCTTTACGATGGCTTCAAGTTTCGGCTTGTCGGCAGCAGCCACCGTGTGCTTCACGTCGATTAGAGCCTGAGCCACGGTACGTTCGTCCTTGGTCGCTGACTTGTCCTCTATGATCTGCTTAAGTGACTGCTTGTCGGCATCGGTGGGGTAGTGCTGAAGATGCAGCAGTATTCCGGCCATTGTTTGTACGGCCTTGCTCTCCGCGGCGTTTACGAGGCTCGCAACAGAGCCAAGCAAGAGAACGATCGACACGACAGCTATCCGAAACTTCATAGTTATCTCCCGGCGATTCATCATCTACGTGAAAATGTAGAGATCCAGGTAAAGGCCGGAGGGCTCCAGGCGGTCCAGCGTCACGGATGAGAAGAAATTCAGTCTATACCTCATCCATCGTCCCACCAACCACCAACTCGGCGGGTGTACCCAAGTCCGCAGATCGAGCGGCCTTCGCGATCGCCGCCCTGCACGCTCGCTTGACAATGCATGCATATACATGCGACGATGGCATCGTGAAGCTTCAGTCACTCCCCTGTTACTGTGCGACGCTGCGGCAGGTTGCCCGAGCCGTCACGGTGCTCTATGAGGAAGTGCTCGGAGACAGCGGCCTCCACGCCACGCAGTACACAGCGCTGCAGGTACTCGAACTTGCACCGAACCTGACGACTACCGAGCTGGCCCAGGCGATCGGCATCGATCAGACCACCGCTACGCGAACCTTGGCGTTGATCAAGAGGAGCGGACTTGCGACGGACAGCATCGGCAGTGACCGCAGGGAGCGGCGCTGGGCGCTGACTTCGAAAGGGCAGGCGCAGCTGCGCCGGCTGAGGCCCAGGTGGGAGGCGGCGCAGGAAGCTTTCGAGAAACGCCTCGGGCGCGCCGAAGCCAGGGCTCTGAAGCAGGCGTCGTACCTTGCCGCGAGCCGGCTGACCTCGAACTGACCGGACCGAGGAACTGCCGTTGAGGCTGGAAGAGGAACCACACATTGCATTCGGTCGGTCGTAACACATGCATATACATGCAACTCGAAATCACGGAAGGAAAGCACTCATGTTATCGCGCATCATCAGGGGCTTGGCCCTCTCATTGACACTCGTCCCGGCAGCGCTTCTCTTTCATCTCGGCTCTGCAGCCGCGGCGGATTCCGCCCAGGAGCAAGCCAGGCGGGTGATGGTCGGCGTCGCCACCCGCGTGCCGGCGGACGCCCAGCACACCGCGAGGGCGGTGGGGCCCAAGGCTGACGCCCAGGAGCAGGCCAGACGGCTCCTGCTTGGCGTCACCGCCCAGACTCCTGGCGGGCCGCAGCCCGGTACCTTCACCGTGAGTGGAAATCGGGCCCACGGCGATGCGCAGGCGCTCGCGCAACAGGTACTGCTCGGCCGCCGTGGTGGACTAGGAGAATGATCATGTTGGATCTCATTGGAGCTATCGTCGGAATGAGCGCCGTGGGCATCAATCTCGTGGCGTTCACGCACGCTCTGCCGGGCACGCCTGCACGTCGTCTCGGCCTGGCCGCGATTGCCGGAGCCTGGGTCGGCCTCGCCATCGGTCTTGGCGCCGCGGGTAACCTGGCTTTCTCGCCCGACAATCCGGTGCCGCTCATAGGGGTGCTGTTCGCGCTGCCATTGCTCGTGGTGGGAGTGGGGGCGCTCGGGTCGCAGAGAGTGCGAGCCGCCCTCCTGGCGGTCCCTATGCCGCTATTGATCGGCCTCAACTCACTGCGCGTGCTCGGAGCGTTGTTTCTGCTGCTCGCCGCCAGCGGACGTCTCAGCGGACCGTTCCCGTTCTCGGCGGGTCTGGGAGACATCCTCACCGGCGCGTTCGCAATACCGCTCGCACTGAGCGTCGCTCGCTCAGGACGGCCGCCGTCAGGTGCTGTCAGGCTGTGGAATATCTTCGGAACCCTGGATCTCATCGTCGCGGTTGGGCTGGGCATCACCTCCGCGGCCGGAAGCCCGCTGCAGCTGATTCACACCGGCGTAGGGTCTGAGGCGATGCAGTATCTGCCGTACTGCCTCGTACCGACGGTGCTCGTACCGTTCTACCTGATCACCCACGGGATCGTTGCAGCCCAGCTCGCGGCAGCGCGGGTCAAGCCTAATCCGGTACTCGCGGCAACGTGAGTCCCGGCTGTGTTCGACCTTTATGTGCGGGGCCCAGCTGCCGCCATTCCTCGTCAGTATACAGCCGCGAGCGCGTGAGGAAGCGCACGCCCTCCGGGCCTTCGAGCGAAAAGATCCCGCCGTGTCCCGGCACGACGTCGATGATGAGATCCGTGTGCATCCAGTACTCGAATTGTGCTTCACTCATGTAAAAGGGCTGACCGCCAATCTGCGCACCTGCAGCCCAAGATAAATCAGTGAGCCCACTACAGCGACCGATGCGACGGACTGACTGAGGTAGAAGATCTGTTCGAGTGTCATGTTATGTTCCTGACTGGCGTTGTTGCAGCGATTGAATCGATCACCTGCCGCCGCAATCGCCACTCCAAGGATTGCTGACATTCAGTCCACTATTGCGTGGCTGAGTCGGCGGCAGCTGGCTCACTGATGGGGACGTTTCTAGGCACAGAATTTCCGATATGGGCCGAGAAGCGACCATAGGGCTCACTCATCGTCGATGCCGAGCGCGAATGACGTCGCCGCGCCTGCTTCCTTCATCTTGCGCGGCGTTAATCGGGCGATGCGATCGCCGATGCTGTTCTTGGGCACGGTCTGGAGATTGTCGAAGTTCGCCGCGCAGGTGGTTGGTAACCCGTCGGCTTCCGTCAGAACGACCTCAGTGGGGATACTACGGATCGTAGAGGTGATCGGTGCAACCGTGACCGACTGCAGCACCGCGATCGCCGAATCACGGGTCAGGATCAGCACCGGACGCTTCTTGTCGGGTGTCTTGAACGTGTACCAGCAGACGTCACCCCGATTCACGATGTACCCCAGTCCTGTTCGCTGAGCCAGATATCGAACTCACCGGACACAACTGGCTTGTGCGTGTAGCCCTCAGCGTGACGGATCTCGTCCTCGCGAATGCGCTGTCGCCGGATCTCCGCCTCGAGCGCATCGCGAATGAATGCAGACCGGGTTGTCTTTCGCGCTCGGGTTATCTTGTCGACGACCTTTAGGAGACGTTCGTCGATGGTCATCTGGATCGTTTTCACCGCTGTGGATTCCAATGTGGATATAACCACACATCGTACACCACATTAGGCGGGTGAGCATACCGCCTAAATTCCTGCGGGCTTTTGCGGGAATCAGTGGTGCTCAGCTGTGCTTCGTGGTGCCAAACCGCAACGGGCGCCCCTTGGCAAGTGATTGAATTTGCGGGTTACCTTGAGCCAACTACTGGGGTCATAATGCCCGGGTCGAGGGTCCCTCCCTTTCCACCAATACTTTCAGTAGCTCCCACACCACCCTACGACTCGGCCACCCGCTTCAAAGCGAATCCTGTAAAGACGGCAACCGCGATATCAGTTTGATCAGCGCGTGCCGGCCGTCAGTTGCCCGTCAACCGTCCCGATATCGCGCACGCGCGGGTGCAGGGGCCGAGCGGTTTCGCATCCACTCCCGGCGCGTTATGCCGGCTGCCGACACTCGCAGACCAGTGCGTCAATCATTGCGGCCCGGTAGCGCATGATTTTGAGGCCGAGGCCCGCAGACTCGGCCGCGTCCGGCGCTAATCCAACGCCGTCGTCCGATATTTCGACCCGTACGGTGTCGAACTGAACATCGAGAGTGACATTGATGGACTGCGCCCCTGCATGTTTGAGCGCATTCATCAGACCCTCCTGAGCAATGCGGAACACGTGCTCCGTGGACGGCCACTGCAGGCGGATCGGCACATCCTCGATCGCGACAAATCGCACGGCGGGGCCGTCGGAGTCGTGCTGGCGGTCCACCATGTCGTGCAGCGCCTGGAGGAGCCCGCCATGCGCCTCGTTCAACGGCGAGAGGCCCTGGGCAATGCAATGACAAGTACTGATCGTCCGGCGGGCGAGCAACGAGAGCCGGTCGAGTGCATCCGCGTTCGGCTGGTGGCCTTTTCGCGCGGACGCGGCGAGACCCCGGGCGAGCAGCGCAACGCCCATGAGCTCCTGACTCAACCCCTGGTGAATCTCCTTGCCGAGGCGCTGCTGCTCGCGGTAGGTCGCTTCGCCGACCGCCCACTCGACGCGGGTGAATCCGGCGCTGGGAACGTCACGGTAATCCTTGACGGCCGTTTCTCGGTGCGCAGCGACTCCAATGGGCGCTTTGACTTTCCGGCGGTCGCGGCCGGGCACCACGTGCTCACCGTGCAGGCGGACAATCTGCCACTGCCCTGGACGCTCACCAACTCCGGCCGCACCGAGGTCGATGTAGCCACGCGCCACCGCACCGAAGTCAACATCGGTGCGCTGCGACTGAAATGATTGTGCGGCCGCGTTAGCGGCAGCGAACTGGGCCGCCTTTGAGCGGCGTTGCTTGAGCGGAATTGCTTACAACGGGGGTTGTGCGCCTGCATGGATACGATCCGGCGCGATTCTCGCCTATCATAAACAGCGGTCGATAAAAACTTAGCAGGGGAGCTCATCATGAGAACATCAGTCGCTCGGCTGGCAGCACTCGCGTTGATCGGTGCTTTTGCGCTTCCGGGCCACACGCAACAGGGAAGCGGGTCTGAATCCAACGCGCACGCGTCACGCGCATCGAAGCACTATTTTCTGCCTGCGACGCCGGAAAACGTGCAATGGGGCTGGTACGACCCTGGCGAGAAGCCCAAGCTGGTCATCAACTCGGGCGACACCGTCTCCATTGAAACGATCTCGCATTCACTGGGGCAGATAAAACCGGGCCTGGACATGGATGGCATCGTGAAGCTGCGGAAGCAAAACGACGGCGGCGGTCCGCACTCGATTACCGGACCGATCTACGTCTCCGGGGCTGAGCCGGGCGATACGCTGGAAGTTCGCATACTGAAGATCGTTCCCAAACCCGAGGCTTTCAATTTCAACCTCCCGGGCAAGGATTTTCCGACCGTGGGCCTGCTGGCGCCGGAATTTCCCGAAGGATTCGTTCGCTACTACAAGCTGGATCTGGTCAAGATGCAAACGCAGTTCAAGCCGGGGATCGTGATCGATCTGCAGCCCTTCCCGGGAACTTTCGCGGTCGGGGTCGACCCGAACGAACCGGACGCAAAGGCTGGGCCACCCATTCGTGATGCGAAAGGCCGCACCAGTACGCTGCGGCCTTGGAAAAACGGCTCGAACATGGATCTGAACGAGCTGCAGGCCGGTTCGACGTTGTATCTACCGGTGTTTCTCAAGGGCGGCTTGATCTGGACCGGCGATTCCCACTGCCGGCAGGGGAACGGTGAGGTAAACCTGACGGCGCTCGAGTGCGCCTATAAGGAGATCGAGATTCGGCCAATCGTGCGTAAGGACCTGAAGACCGACTGGCCATGGGCGGAAACCAAGACCGACTGGATCTTCATGGGTTACGACGAGGATTTGAATCAGGCGATGAAGATCGCCGTTGAGCAAACCGTTCATTGGCTCGCCAGTCAGCGGATCGTCCCGATGAGTCGCGAGGAGGCCTACGCGCTAACCTCGATCGTGGGGGACTGTCGTGTGACGCAGGTCGTCGATATCCGCAAGGGCGTGCATTGCATGCTTCCAAAGCGGGTTTTTGTCGGCTACCAGCACGCTGCACACGTTGGTAGCTAAAGCGCAGCGCCTGTTCTCATGACCGCCGATGCTAGGATGTCGGAGCCGTGCCTCGACGCCCGTTACTTGCGCAGAACCCATGCGATGAACGAAATCACCGCGCTGATGAGCAACATTGTCGTGATCGGAAAGAAAAATTTGAATCCGGGCCGATCGATGACGATGTCGCCTGGCAGGCGAAACAGCGGCAGGCGTTTGACCCAGGACCAGGCCAGGCCCAGAAAAATGAGGCTCGCACCCAGAGTGATGAGCAGGCGGTTCATGGATAATGTGGAGTCTACGATATCCGAGCGATAGGGCAGTCGCGGTAGCGCGCGGCGCCCGCTCGACCCACTGAGGCGAATCTAAACTCACAGTCGGGCGCGTAACAACGAACTACAACCGACGGGCGACCTCGATTTTGACATACGGCGAAACACGAACGCTAAGGAGTCTGCATTGAACGCCAAGTTGATAGCGATTTCTATTGTGTGCCTCGTTGCGGGCACGGCCGGACCTGCCAGTTCCGTAGCGGCGCCGATTACCTACACCGACTGGGTGACCAACGTGTCAATCACCCTTGGTAGCAGTAGCTACGCCTGCCCAACCCTCGATGCTCCGACCTGCGTAGCGCTGCTGAGAGTCACGGCGACAGGCGATACCAGCGCCGTTCAGGCCTTCAACATTCCAGGCGGGCCCGGTTTTGGAGCTCGCGGGTACACCAACTCGCTTACGTCGGTGTCGCTGCAGTGGACGCTTAACGATGGGCAGACATTGTTCGCGAACCTGCTGCCGTCTCAGCTGACAGTGGCCGTCGACCAGACCAACCACGGAGCCGGCTTCCCACGACGAACGGAGAGATCTTTGAGCTGAGGCCCGAGGCAGGGCCGACATTCGGCGAGTTTGCGTCGACCGTGACATCGGTGCCGGAGCCGTCGTCGTCGGCTCTTTTTCTGGCGGGCTTAGGCCTCGTCGCCTACGAGCGGTGGCGGCGGGCCCGAGCTGCTCGGTAAAGGTCCGATCGCGGGCGGATTGTCGCCGCACAGGCCAGAGCTTGCTGCTATCGCCGCGGCGCGGCTGGGGTTTTCACGCAACGCTAGAATTTGCGTGCATGTCTGCCGTTAACTCAACTCCCTCGGCCGCACCAATCCAGACAGGCTGGCGAACTCGACCCTTACGGGCAGGTTGGCTGGCTCTCGTAGTCCAGGTAGTAGTACCCAGACCAACGCGGCTCTCCCTGATATGCCCTCTCGGTCCACACGGTGAACTTGATTCCCTCGGTTGTCGCGCAAGACGCGAAAACCTCGCTGTGACCGTTCTGATCTAGATCGACCCGAGCCAGTCCGTTAACGACTTTCGGGTTCGCCGGTGGCGCTACGATTCCAAACCCCATGTCCGCGGAGTCGATGCTGCCCGTTGCGAGTGTGTAGAAGAACATCCCCGGCTTCGCATTAACCGCCGCTCGCCCTTGCATGAGCGCCTGACACCTCTCGGGTGACTCGGTCCGCTCTCCGATTCGCGCCTGCTGTACCTTTTGAGGCTCCCCTGCGAGCACCAACACGACCGAAGTTCCGCCAACAAGGTTCGGATTGGCGATGGCGAGGCAGGGCCCGTGCAGCCAGCCGATCCGTTCGGAAAACGGAAACGTGCCGCCGGAGGCCGAATGCGATTCCCGTTCGCTTACGCGGCCGCACGCGAGGGCGGCACCGAGGAGCAGCAGAACTACGGCGAGACATCCGGCGGCTCGCTGGAGTCGCCAGCGGGCCCCGCGACTCTGAGCCCTCTTGATTGCACTCGCTCCATCCTGCTTCCTCGAGAAACGATCTTCTAGGCCCGCGCGCTCGACCCCGCCACGTCGTATTGCGCCAATTTGGAGCCCGTCGCGCTGAAGACGAGCGCGGGCGATTTCCGACTCTCCGAGCCCTACACCGAGGATCCTGCAGGAGACGGCAGCCAGACGTATTCAATTAATTGGGGATTGTTCTGGGCAGAGATGCCGGCTGAGCGCGACGAGTAAGACCGCGGTGAGGGGTTCCCCCGCCCTGATCCCGGATTATGTAGCCCCGGGACGTACTCGCTCCGCCCTTGTGCACCCGGCGGATGGCAGGCGCTAGGGTACTCGGCGCCCCGCCCACGGTCGCGGTACACTAGTCGTGGGAAGGTTGACTAGCGTACGCGGGTTCCTTGGGGGAGCGGATCCTCCACGGGCCGAGCGGGTTTTGGTGTGATCAACAAGAAACAAAAGACCGTGATGGTCGGGGGATGCGGCGCTCGCAAGCGCGGCCTCATGCACCCCCGGTGGATCGCCCTAGTCGTGGTCGGATTGTGGTCATGGCTCGCCGAGGGCAAGCCGGTCCCGACTGAGATTGGCGGCCTGGTGTCGATTGCCGACGGGGACCCGTTCACGATTGTCCGTCGTGCCAACCTGCACACCGGCTCGAAGGGGGTAACCCTGATCGCCGGAGACATCATCGAGACGGGACCCCACGCATTCCTGGCGATTGAAATGCAGGGGGGGAGTCTAGTCGGCATCGGACCGTCGACGCAGGTCTACTTTATGCCGCGTGCCGACGTTGCCACGCTGGTCGTCCTCAGGGGCTGGGTCAAGGCGGATATCCGTGCTGGGTCGAAGTCCGGGGCGATGCGTGTCGTAGGTACCCGGATGGGGATCCAGAGTCGCCAGGCGGTGGTGCTCCTGTCCGCCGATGAGCGGTCCGACGAAATCTTCGATGAGCAAGGTTCCGCGACGCTCCTGCTGCGTGAGGATGCCGCCACGCGCGCCGGCAAAGAAGTCCAGCCGAATCAGTTCTTCGTCCGAGAAGGGCGGACAGACGTGGTCTCGCAACCACGCCCTTCGCCCGAATTCGTCGCAAAAATGCCGGTCCCGTTTCACGATCCTCTCCCGGAGCACGCATCCGCGAAGTTGAAGAAGGCTGCCGCGCCGCAACTGATCCGCGAGGTCAACTATGTCGACGTTGAGACGTGGATCAACATGCCGCGTGACTGGCGCTCGGGATTCATCTCACGGTTCCGCGGCCGACTCAAGGACCCGGCTTTCTTTGCGGCCATGGACGCGCACATGGCTCAGCACCCCGAGTGGCACGACATCCTGCATCCGCCGCCGCCGCCCGATGAGGACGTCCCGCCGGGTCCGAATTCGCGAGCACAGTCATCGCCCACGCACTGACACGCCTCAAACAAGCTAGAACAAGGCAAGCCCGATGAAACTCCTTCTCAAAGTCAACATCGTGATGGTGGCCGTGTTCCTCATCGGCCTGGCGGCGAGCTACAGCGTCGCGGATAGACTGCTTCAGCAAAACGCGCGCAGCGAGATTCAGGACAACGCTCGCATCATGATGGAGTCGGCACTGGCGGTGCGCGCCTACACCGTCTCGCAGATCAAACCGCTGCTCGACACGCAGATGCGTTACAAGTTTCTGCCGCAGACAGTCCCGTCCTATTCAGCGACGGAATATTTCAATATCCTCCGCAAGAGCTTCCCCGAATATGCTTACAAAGAAGCCACGCTGAATCCGACGAACCTGCGCGACCGCGCCGTCGATTGGGAAGTGGACGTCGTCAACCACTTCCGTGAGAACAGTGACGCCAAGGAACTGGTGGGTGAGCGGGAGGCGGCGACGGGTAAGACGCTTTATCTGGCGCGGCCGCTGCGAATCGTCGATGAAAAGTGCCTGGTTTGTCATAGCAGCGTGAGCGCGGCGCCGCCGACGATGATCGAGCTGTACGGCACGGCGAACGGTTTTGGCTGGCAGTTGAAGGATGTCATTGGAGCGCAAGTCGTCAGCGTCCCCTACGACGTGCCGTTGAAGCGCGCCAACACAGCGCTGCGAAACTTGGTAAACCTTTTGGTTGGGCTGTTTCTGTTTCTGTTCCTGGCTGTCAATGTCCTTCTGGCAGCGCTGGTTGTTCGGCCGGTCCGCAAGCTCGCCGAGATCGCCGATCAGGTCAGCAAGGGGAACATGGATGCGGCGGACTTCCCGTCCCGGGGAGGCGATGAGATTGCCGAACTGGGCGCGTCATTCAATCGCATGCGGCGCAGCCTGGTCGAAGCGCTGAACATGCTGCAGTAGTCTTATGGTGATCCCGCGAACCGTCGGCAAGTATGAGATTGTGGATGCCATCGGCACGGGTGGTATGGGAACGGTGTATCGCGCGTTCGACCCAACGCTCGAGCGCATGGTCGCCCTCAAGATCGTGCATCTCGACCGGGTGCACGATGTACCACCAGAGCAACTGTGCGAGCGTTTCCGCAACGAAGCGCGCGCAGTGGCACGCCTCAATCATCCGGCCATTGTCACCATCTTTGACTACGACGACCAGGATCCGGTCGGCGCCTACATCGCAATGGAGTACGTGCAAGGCTGTGCGCTCGATGAGTACGTCAAGCAGCGGCCGGAACTGCATCTGGAGGATGCGATCAGCGCGATGCACCAGGTGCTCGCAGGCCTCGGCTATGCGCACGGTAAGGACGTTGTGCACCGCGACGTCAAGCCATCGAACCTGCTGGTCACGCGCGATGGTCTCGTCAAGATCACCGACTTTGGCATCGCGAAGATAGGCCCGCGAACCACGACGCAAACGGGATTACTCGTCGGCACGCCTCAGTACATGGCGCCCGAACAATACATGGGGGGCGTGGTCGATCACCGCTGCGATATTCACGCAGCCGGCGCGGTGCTCTATGAGTTGCTGACGGGATCTCCGCCGTACACGGGGACGTCCGCCGAAATTATGTACAAGGTTTGCCACGAACTGCCAAAGCCGCTGTCGTCAGTCGATGCCTCGATCCCTGAGGCCTTCGATGCGATCGTTGCGAAGGCGCTTGAGAAGGTTCCCGCGAATCGCTATGCCTCGGCAGCGGAATTCCAGCAGGCACTGCGCGCAGGCTGGCAGGCGATATCACCGAAGCCACCGTCCCCAACCTTGTCGCAGAGCGCACGGGTGATCGCCACAGCAATCCACCGTCAACCCGGCGCCGCGCGGCCCCCGGCGGCACAGCCAGACACACCGCGCGCGAGTCCTGCGCTGAAGTCGGTTCCCACGGACGGCGCCGGCCCGCTGGGCGGCTCGCGCTCCCCGGATCCAGGCCCCGAGGCGGGAAGGGTAATGTCCAAGTCCAACCCCGCCGGCGAGCCAGGCTCGCTGGCCGCATGGTCCCGGGAGCAGCTGGCGGAGATCGAGCGGCAGTTGATCCCGCTGGTCGGCCCAATGGCGCGGATACTGGTGCGGGATGCGGCCGCCACCACGGCAAGCCGGCAGGAGCTGTACCAGCTGTTGGCGAGCCACCTGCAAAGCCCGGAGGAACGGCGACGGTTCCTGCTTGCCGGAGAGCGTCTGCCCACCCGGCCGGGCGCGACACCGGCGGGGGGCGTATCGAGCGCCATCGGTATTTCCGGGTCAGGCGCTGCGCGACCGCTCACCCCGGAAGCGACGCAACGCGCCTGTCAGCTGCTCGCGCGCTATATCGGGCCGATCGCGACGGTCGTGACCCGAAAAGCAGCTCAGACGGCAATCGACGAGTCGCACTTCTATTCGCTGCTCGCTGAAAAGGTAACCGACGCAGCCGAGCGCGAGCGCTTCCTCTTTGAGGCTGCGCGACGTCGCTGATCGCGACGCTGCCGCGTTCACGAGCCGCTGCGCTCTCCCGGTCCTCGGGGAACCTCAGGTAGAAACGCCTGCGGTTCGGCTCAGCAGCTCTCCGGCGCGCTCCTCCAGTGTCTCGCTCGCGTACCGGTAACCCAGCTCCACCACCCGGTCGAAAGCCTTCCAATCAAGCAGATCGATGCGCTCCAGCGGTGGTTTGAGCACCAGATCGGCGAGCTCACGTTGTGCGGTTGTGGCGGTTGCGCTATTGATCATGCCGGAGCGGAGCAGGATTTGAAGAATGTTGACTCGTGGCCGGTCCCGGCGCAACCACGGGAGCAAACGCCACGCAGGCGGCACTTCACTCATTTCTGCGTTGGTCTCGAACATCCGGTCGGCACCAACGTCAACCGCGACGATCGCACCATCCAAGGTCTCGCGCATGATGTCGACGGGCAGGTTGTTGATCGTGGCTCCATCCACGTGCACCTGTTTCTCGGTAAATACCGGAGGTAACACTCCCGGGATCGCCACGGAAGCCCGCAGCCACAGCCACAGTTTTCCGCGCCGATGAACCGCAGCCTGACCGTTGGTCAGATTAGCGGACACACAGAAATACGGCAGCTGCAGATCCTCGATGTGCGTCTCGCCGAACCCAGCACGCAGCATGCGGCCTACTCTGCGCCCCGCAACGAGTGAAACGAAAGGCAGCGTGTAGTCTCCCAAAGGATTCTGGTCGACGAATGAGCGACGCATTCGCTCGATCATCTCGGCATAGCTCCATCCTGCCGCCCAACCCGCCCCGATGATCGCCCCGATGCTCGTGGCGCCGATCGCATCGACCGGCAACTTCGCAGCCTGCAGCGCGCGCATCACACCGATGTGAGCGAAACCCCGCGCACCGCCACCCGAAAGCACCACGGCCAGCGCACGCCCGGTCAGCAAGCGCGCGAGCCGCGCCAGGTCCGCCGGACCGCGCACATGGTGGTGGCGCCGAACCTGACACAGGGTGAGCCATCGACGCGAGGTGCTCGTGTGATGTGCCCCTTGGCTCAGGAGAACCAGCTCTACGGATCGCCCTGCCGATCCGAGATCCTGGTTCGCCTCGAGCGCACGCCAGGCCCGCGGCTCGCCGTCACTGGGTGCAAGAAGCAGCACGGAGTCGGCTTGTCGCAGACACAGCTTGGTCCAATTCGTCTGCTGTGAATCGGCGACATACACGACAAAGTCGTTGGCGCGCTCCAGCCGGTGAAACCAGTGACTCGTCTGCTCATGACCCTGGCAGCTCAGCACCAGCTCAACGCGCCCCAGACCCCGCAGGCACCGCGCGAGGGCCGAGGCAAACTGCGGCGCGTCCACATCCGCTCCGCTCGGCACGACCACAAACGTCTTGGGCGGTGGACGCGCCTGGATTCCGGAATGCTGAAGCGTTTCGAGACGCTTGATTACGACGTTGGCAATCTGGCGCAAACTCTGGGGATTGCGCGCCACCAGCTTCTCAAAAGTATCTACCGACAGTCGCGCAACCTCAGTGTCGCGCAAGGCCACGATTGTCACCGTCCGGTTCGTTCCGGAAATGACTTCCGCCTCGCCGACCGTCTCCCCGGCGGAGACTCGTCCGGACAGATGCGAACCTCCGCCGGCCTGGGGAGCGTAGACTCCGAGCGCTCCGTTGACGACGACATACAACCCGTCGACCTGTTGACCGGCGGCGAACAGGGTCGCGCCTCCGGGCACCGAGAACCACTCGATTTCCCGGGTAATTTCGGCCAGCAGTGTTGCATCGAGGTCCCGCAGCAGGGGCAAAGCAGCGAAGAGTGCCGGCAGGTTGCGACGCTCCAGAGCACTCAGGATCATCGTGTCCGGGCCTGGGCTCATACCGGATCACCGTAAGGGTCGGAGGCGCGCGACAACCGCAGCATGAATGCACAACCCGCAGTCAGGTGTCGATCACAATGGCCGTCACGTTGTCGTCGGCATTCGCCTGATTCGCGGCGAACAGCAGCCTCCGGGCGCACAATTGTGAGTTTTTCTCGGCAGCGAGCAGCTGCGACAGCACGCGATCATCGAGTGCGCGCGTCAGGCCGTCGGAACACAGCAGGAACCGATCACCCGGCTCGACGCCTTCCACCCGCAGGTCGAGCTCGAGCGCATCCAGCCCGCCGACCGCACGGGTCACCGCGGTGTTCATCTCTGACGGGTTGGGCGTGCTTTCGCCGTTTGGCTTGGCCGCTCCGGCATCGGGCGTGATTTCCTCCTCGATGTGATCGGCTGTCAGGCGCTCCAGGGTCTGGGCCCGCAGTCGGTAGGCGCGGCTGTCTCCGGCCCAGAGAACCGCCGCCCGCTCCTCGCGGATTGCCAGCACGACCACGGTGCTGCAGCTCTGCACCGGATCCAGCGGTCGCTGCGAGGCGCGATAGAGGGTCGCGTTGACGTCATCGAGACTGCGGCGAATGTCCTCGATCGTTGCGTCCAGTGTCGCGCTTGGCGCAAGGCTCGCCAGCACATCGCAGGCCATCTGGCTGGCGACCTCGCCCTTACTGAGGCCGCCGAGGCCGTCGGCGACGGCCCACAGCCCGATTGCGGTCCGCTCGAGAAAGGCGTCCTGGTTCGATGGGCGCATTCCGGTGTCGCTGAGGCCCGAGGAACGCAGCCCGGCGGGAAGGACCGGATCGACCGCGGCAGTTCGCACGACGGTTGCCGTCACCGCCCGTGGTGCAGCGGCGGTCACGGTTCGTACGCTGCGCCACAGACCACTGTCCCACGATCCGTCCAGCAGGGACACGAACGCATCCGCGGATGGCATGCCGCGAATCAGGAGGCAACAGGGCTCGATGACGGCCGAGCCGTCCGTCCACCAGACGGTGAGGGGCTTGTACTCCGCATCCAGGGTGCGCGAGAGCATCGCGCCGAACGCCGACATCACCGTACCCGAGGCCCCGGTCGGCAGATGCCACGCGATGTTCTGCCCCTGGCTCACCTGGTCGAGATCCTCGGCCTCGAGCGGCTCGGCCGCGCTGCGCAGCAGCGCGTCCACCGAGGGCGCGAGAAGGCTCACCTGGTCGTCGAAGTGCTCGAAGTCCAGCGCTTCGGCCGTCAGGCCGTCGATGAGTAGCTGCTCGGCGGGCCCGAGCGAGGTGCCGGTGAGCGAGGCGTACACGATCGGCGGCACCTGCTGGGGCAGCCGCCACACCAGCGTCAGGGGGAAGAAGCGCCCGACGCGATCGACGCTCGGCGCCATGAGGCCCGCGACGGCGGCGCGCCCGCAGGCGCTCGCGGAGAGCGCGAATCGCCACACTGGGCTCGTGAGGTAGGTGTCCGCCCACTGGTCTGCGAGTGCGGTGCGGCTCGCAGCGATCCCCGCCTGTAGCCAGTCATCCCACGGCGTGAGGAATTCAGGGGGTACGCGGCGCTGCAGGAAGTCGCCGTGACTCGGGAGCTTACCGTAGATGCCAACCTCGATCTTTTCGGACACGGCACCCGTCCCAGCGCCTAGAACCGGCAGGCGAAGCGCTGCAGGTCGTTCCTCTCCAGCGGATTGAAGAGCGACTCGGCCTCGAGGGTGAAGACGGCCGTGTGGCCGCCGACGGCATAGCTGAGGCGGTAGCGCGCGCCCTGGTCCGCCTGCGGCCGGCCCTGATCGACGACGCGGAACCAGGCCCAAGGCCCCGCATACGTGAGGTTTGGATGTCCCCCGCCGCGCTCCTCGAAGATGATCCCCGCGGTACCGTTGGCGGGGCCGGGCCATTTGACCGGCGTCGCACGGATCGGCCCGTGGCGGTACTCCACCGCCTGCCCGTCGAAGCTGAGCTCGACCCGCGTCGCCTCTGAGTCGAGCGCGGCCGGGGCCAGGCTGAAGCGGAACTCGGGCGTGTCGGTGCCGGGCCGGAAATACAGCTTACGGATCGACTCGACCACTTCGAACCGGTGCAGCATCGCTTCCGGGCCGGGCACCGCCCCCGACTCGCTCACTTTCCAGCGCCAGGGACGGGTTCGCGTGTCGACCACGTCCGCGAGGTGGTCCTTGTAGAACTTGTCGAACAGGCCGCCATAGCCGAACACGTGGCCGAAATCCGCGATCGGCACATCCTCCCGGCTCGCAGGATTGAACGGATAGCGCGATCCGACCACGTCCTCACAGTCGCGCTGCACGTCCTGCTGGTAGTGCTCGACGAGGTCCTTGGCGAATTCATGCACGCCAGCACGGTCGACGGTGGTGGCGATCGTATCGACCAGCGGGCCGACGCCGGCGGGAAGGGTCTTCGCTTCCTGGCTTAGGGCCTTCACGGCCGACGGGTCCTTCTTCACGCACTCTTCGGTGCTTTTCTCCCCGAGGCCCGCCCCGCAGCCGCTGACGCCCTTGGCCACCTCCGCAATCTTGTCGAGCACCGCATCGATGTGCGCCTGGCCCGGCGGGCCGGCCACCAGTTCATGGATGGGCGCAAAGTGCTCCGTCACCTGGGTGCCGGGTTTGGGTCCGGCCTTGGGTGCGTTGCTGCCGAGCAGTTTGCTGAGGCGCGACTGGGCGGCCTGCTCGACCTTGGACAGCAGGCTCGGGGGTGCCGCGGCATCGTCGGGTTTGACCAGGAACGTGTTCTCGTCGATCGTCTTCAGCAACCCGCGTAGCGGCGAGCCCTCCTTGCTGGCGATCGTCGCGAGCAGGCCCTTCATCTGTTCCATGCCGTTCAAGGGCGGCAGCTGCAGGTCGTTGACGACCTGGTCCCAGGCGGCGATGTAATCCTTCTCGTAGAGGTCCAGCAGCTGACTCGTCAGCTTCGGGGTGCGGGCGAGGGTCATCGCGCCGTTGTCGCCGACCACCCAGCTTTCACCGGCAAAGCGGGCCACCAGCTCCATCGTCCCGAGGCTGCTCACCTGGCCGAAAACCGTCTTGGTATACAGCGCCGGCATCGGAGTGCTCCAGGAGCGGCCGCTGCGGCGCGCGAGCGCCCGGTTGAGACCGATCCCAGCGGCGTTGTCCAGCCGCAGCGCATGCTCGGTATCCCCGGCGTAGCTCATCTTCAGTTCGCCGTACATGAGCGCGGGGAGCGTCGCGTTGCGGATCGTGTTGCGCGCCTGCTCGAGCGCATTGTTGTCGACCGGCGTCGGGCGCACCGAGTCGGCATCGAACAGCCGGTCCGAATGCCCTTTCAGGTCCTCAGCCAGGGGCGCATTCGACGCATAGGCTTCGTTCCACTCGAGCCCCGTCATGTATTTGAGCTGGGTCTTATCGAGCGGCCCCCTGCCGCCGAGCATCAGGTAGGCCTTGAGGTACTCATACAGCTTCTCGGGCTCGCGGCCGTAGGCCTCGAGGCGCTGCCTGAAGAGCGCCGCGATCTTCGGCAGGAGCAGGCCGTTCAACAGGCGGTTGTAGCCATCCTGCGCGGCCTGCGCGAGGGAGCGTCCGGCGTACAGTCCCCAGCGCATGCTCCAGGGCGCACCCCCGGGATAGCGGTCGGCGGCATTCGCCACCTTCCTCACCTGATCCAGCCGTGTGGCGATCTGGTCCATCGATGCGTCGGGGCGCAGCTCGGTCGGGTCGACCTTTGCAAGCTCGGCGCGAACGGACTCGAGATAGTCGCTGTTGCCCGAGTAGCTCACGGTGAGCGCGGTGACGAAGAGCACCGTGATCACCGCCAGGCCCACGTAGGTGAGGAGCTGGGCGCCGGCGATCTGCAGCTCGAGGCGGCGATTGACCCCGGCGAGTCCGCTCTCCGGCAGGATGACCTCCTTGAGCAGGCGTTCGACGAAGTAGGCCTTGCCGCGGCCAATCGCGGCGTGGGGCATCTCCTGCGGCTCGAAAGCGAAGGCGCGCCCGACCGAACCCAGCAAGCGGTCGATGGGGGTTCCTTCCTGTGTGCCGCTCGTCAGATGCACCCCGCGCAGCAGCGCGCGGGAATCCATGCGCGTGCCGGCGAACACCTCGGTGACGAACTGGTTCAGCACGTCCTTGAGCGCCGCGAGCTGTTGCGGGAAGCTGAAAATACTGGCGCGGCGACGAGCTTCGCGCTCATTCTCCAGGCGTTGCCACATGCGCTCATTGAGTCGCGCCACGATCTGATCGAACTCGTCCGCGAACAGCTCCGGCGCCCGGCCATTCAGCGTCTGCTCGTACGGGAATGTGACTCCCCAGACCTGCTTGCGCTCCTCCGGTGTCAGGTCATCGAAGTACTCGCTGAAGCCGGACATGAGGTCGCACTTGGTCACCAGCAGGTAGATCGGCAGGCGGATCCGCAGCTCCCGGTTGAGCTCATCCAGGCGCCGCCGCGCGGCGGCGACCTGGGCATCGCGCCCGGGCGCGGTGAGGGTGAGGAGATCGGCGACGCTGACAGTGAGGATGACGCCGTTGAGCGGCCGGCGTCTGCGATACCTCTTCAGCAGTGCCAGGAATTCCCGCCAGCCGCGGGCATCCGAGCCGGGATCGGAGTCCTGGGTGGTGAAACGCCCGGCGGTGTCGAGGAAGATTGCACCGTCGGTGAACCACCAGTCGCAATTGCGCGTGCCGCCGACGCCGCGCACTGCGTCGCGCCCGAAGCGCTGCGCGAGCGGGAACTGCAGGCCTGAGTTCTGCAGTAGCGTGCTCTTGCCCGAGCCCGGCGCGCCGATGATCACGTACCAGGGCTCGGAGTACAGGCTGTGATCGCGCCCGCGGCTCTCCTTGAGCGCGGCAATCGCCTCCTCGAAGCGCTCGCGCAGCTGCGCCTCGTCCGAGCTCGGTGCCGGATCGGGCTGCGCCGCGACCGCACTCGCCAGTTTCGAGCTGGCGCTGGAGGCCTTGACGATCTTGGCGATCTTGATTGCCGCCCAGATCACCACCAGGAGCGCGATCGCCGTCAGACGCGCCCACTCCGCGGCGAAGGGCCGGAACTCCGCGAACGCGAAGTAGGGGCCAGCGAACCAGATGAAGACCGACAGCAGGATGATGCCGAGGATCTCGAGCACAATGCGCGCCTTGAAGAAGCTCAGCATGGGGGTAGCGCCCCTTCGGGCTCCCCGCGCGCGCTGCAACACAGACTAGTCGCGCACATGGACGATCTCGACGCGGCGATTGCGCGAGCGGTTCTCGGGCGTGGACGGCGGGTTGTAGCGCGGCTGGGAGGCTCCCTTGGCGACGATCTCGAGCCGTCCCGCGTTCCTGACTTCGGTGCCGAGGATCTTCTTGACGGTTTCGGCGCGCGCGCGCGCGAGCTCGTAGTTGTCGCGGAACGCCAGCGTTCTGGGCGGCTGATCATCGGTGTGTCCCTCGATGAGCACGCGGCCCGGAACCTTCTCCAGCGCCGCACCCACCGCGTGCAGGATCTGTCCGTAGCGCGGATCGAGCGTGGCGCTCGCAGGCGCAAAGAGCTCCGGCGCGATGAGCGTGACGCGGGATTCCGGACCCTTCTCATCGATGCGCAACCGGCCGCTCGCCTCCTCGTCCGCGAGCAGCTGGCGCAGCGTCGGGCCGGCGTGGACCGCGGGAGTGGCGGGTGCTGCCGCCGCCGCGCTCTGCGTGCCGATCTGCGCGAGCGCCGCGTAGATCGGATCCGCCCGGTTGTCCAGGCGGTACTTGAGGAACAGGAACGTCCCGGTCATCAGCGTGAGGGCCGCCGCGACCGCAACCCACCAGGGCAGGTAGCGCACCAGTCGGCTGCGCCGGTCCTGCACACCCTGCCAGTGCGGCGACAGCTCCCGCTCGGGCACCGAGCGCACGCTGCGGATGCGCTGGAAGATCTCGTGCTGCGTCTGCGCCAGGCGCGTCTGACCCTGCTCGAGCAGCTGGAACTTGCCGGCGAAACCGAGCGCGATGCACAGGTACTGAAGCTCGATCAGGTCGATGCGTAGCCCCGGCTCCTGGGCGATGCGCTCGAGCATCTCGAAGAACTTCTCCCCGCCGTAGGCCTCGCGGTGCAGCGTGTTGAGGAGCGTCTGCTGCGCCCAGTCGCTGTGCGCGCCCCAGGGGGTCGCGAGCACCGCCTCATCGAGCGCGGCGCACAGCGCGTAGCGCCCCGCGATGATCACTTCGTTGGCGATCCCGGCGGCGCGGGCGCTCTCCTCGAAGCCCCGGATCTCCTCCAGCGCCTGCCGGCGCAGCGCCGGAACGTCTCCCTGGATGGTCGAGCCACGCATGCCACCCGCCATGAGCAACAGCGGCACGGCCGCGCTCACCAGCGGGTTGAGGCCCTGGCCCGGCAGGCGCCGCAGCGCGGCGGGGCCGGGCCCGGGCTGCGGCGCGCTCCCGCGGCGAAAGGTCGGCGGCGGTGCGCTCGGCGGCGGTGGCGCCGGCGGGGGCGCCGCAGCGGGGCGCTTGCCCGCGCCCGGCTTCGGTCGCAGCACGGTCGCATTCGACGGCCTGAAGGGATCATCTCCGCTCGGCATGCTCCCTCCTCAGGAGGTGCGGATGGCCCAGCACTCGAGCGCCAGGCCCGGCACGTCCCCCGCCACGTGAAACGCCACGCCACCGGATGAGGCCAGCTGGCTCCACAGCTCGTGCGACTGGTCGAGCTCGAAGTACACGAAGCCCGCGTGCACCGGGATCTGGCGCGGGGCGACCGGGACCGAGGTCACCGGAACGCCCGGCAGCTGCAGGTTGACGTAGTTGCTGATCTTCTCGACCGGCGCAATCTTGAGCATCCCCGGCAGGCGGCGGCGCATTTCGTCTGCGGGCATTTCCGCGCGTGCCGCCAGCACGAACACGGCACTGGTGAACAGGGTGCGATCGGCGACGGTCGCGACGCTGATCCCATACTTCTTGGCGACGATCGGAATCGGAATCGCGCTCGACTCGATGACCACGCTGAACGCCGCCCTGAGCGCCGCGACCACCGGCTCGAAGGACTCCCGCAGCCGCTCGTGGCGGTAGCGCGGAAAGGGTGTGCGCCGATGGGAGCTGCTGGTGAAGGTCGCCAGCTCCCCGGCGAGTGCGACGCAGAAGCGGTACAGGTCCTCCGGATGCAGGGTGCCGGACTCGGCCAGGTGCGCTAGCAGCGCCTCCGCCCGATTGATCGTCTGCAGCAGCAGATAGTCGGCGATCTCGGCGGAGCTACTGCGGCCGGTGGAGGTGACCCGCGCGCCGAGGGCCTCGCCGCGCTGGTGCAGGAGCCCCAGGAGCTCGGTGATGAAGGTCGCTAGGCGCGGCGCGGTGCGCGCATCGAGCACGGTCGCGATGTGGCGGTCTTCCAGCACGACGTGCTGGTCGGCGCGGCACTCCACGAGGTGTGCGATCGGGATGCGCGCAAAGCCGTCCGCCGCGTCGCGCTCGGCCATGAGGCGGGTGCGCAGTGCCGCCACTTCCAGCAGTGCCGGCTCGCCCGAGCTCGCGCTGCTGTCGCGCGCCTCGAGCTCGGTGATGGCGTTGCGGATGGTGCTGTCGCGCTCGGTCTCCCGCACCGCCTCTGCCGCGCCCGGCTGGCGCAGCGGCACCGCGAGGTACATCACCTGATCGCGGATCTTGGGATCGAGCTCGAGCGGGATGGGGAGCGGTGTGTCATCGGGCATGCGAAAGGGGGTGCCGTCAGGGAAGACGCCGGCGGCGCGGGCGAGTCCGAACTGTCCGATCGACAGCAGATCGCGTTCGAGCTCCAGCTCGGTGAGTCCCCAGGTGTTGCTGCGTAATGCCTGACACCGCGTTTCGACGTAGCGCTCGAAGTAGCGGTCCTGTTGCTGCAGATGCTGCGGCCGCAGGAACAGGCCTTCGGACCACACGACTTTGCTATAGACGGACATCGTTCTTCGTCATGGAGTAACTGACACGGTGACACGCGCACGCTCGGCCACCGCCACGACGTGGACGCTGTGACCCCTGCTGCCGGGCGCCGGCGCAATGGCACGCCAGCCCGTTTTGCCGGTATCGCGATAGCCGCCGGCCACCCCGATGAAGCGGGTCTCCGCCGCGAACGGAATCTCGAGTGACAGGGTTTGTCCCGGAAACAGCTCCTGCTCCTCGCGGCTGACCAGGTCGGGGCCGAGCACCTTCTTCTCGTCATCAAACAGCGGGAAGTAGTCGCAGTTGACGAAGGCGGCATCCGCCTTCAGCTGATACAGCCGCAGCACGATGGGCGACGGATGGCCGTCGGGGCCGGGATTGGCATCCGCCCCGGCCTTCATTGAGATCACCGCTACCGGCGGCACCGCTTTCGCAGGCTTGCTCTTGCAGCCGGCCGCCGAGCCGATGAAGAGCAGCGCACACAGGAGTGCCGTGGTGACGCGTAACGTGCGCATGGGATGGTATGGCCTTCGGGGGCGCTGGGTCCTTAGCTACCCGGCGGCCGACGCTTGAGGAGCCGCGCCTGCTCTTCGTAGCCCTCGGCGAAGGCCTTGCCGAAAAGCGTGCGGAAGCTGGTGTCGGCGTCGCCGACCATGTCCTGGAAGACGTCGCGATACAACTCCCAGTAGCGCTGTTTCGCCGCCCCGCCGAGGAGCCCGCCGCGCTTGGCATAACGCTCGAACTTCTGTTCCAGCGCATCCGGATCGAAGGAGGCGAGCATGGCTTCGTAGCCGGCACGCAGCCCGGCGAGCATGGCCATCTGATGGATCCGCAGATCCTCGAACGCACCCTCGAAGGCCGCGACCGGCTCGAGGTAAGCGGGGTTGTGCTTCACCAAGAGGTTGTGGAGCGCATCCTCGGTGTTCGCGGAGAACTTGATGGGGTTGTTCTCGCGCCGCGCGTAAGTGGTGATCTTCAGCCGGAACTGGTCTTTCAGCTCCTCGCGCGCGCGCAGCACGTCGCGCAGTCCGTCGACGACGACCTTGAGGATCGAGCCGAAGCTCGCCGCCAGATCCGACGTGATCGGTACCCCCTCGAGCCCGGCGGCCGCAAGGAGCGCCGCGAAGTCGAGCTGCCCGCGACCCGGGGCCCGCGCCGCGACAGCCGGCGGCGCAACCGGGGTTCTGGGCGCAGCCGGAGGCGGCGATGGGGCGGGACGCGCGGCCACGGGCGCGGGCGGCGGTCTGGGTCGCGGCGATGCCACTGGAGGCGGCGGCGGCGCGGATCGCTGCACCGGCACACGCGGCGGTGGGGGTTTGGGCGGCGGCGCGATCTCTCGTTGAGGCAGCGGTGCCCGGTCGGGAGCGGACCGGCGGCCGTCAGATCGTTGCGGCGCGGGCGCGGAGCGCTGGGGAGGCGGTGGTGGCGGCGGCTTGGGCGGTGCGCGCTCCAAGTCCGTCTGCGCGAGCGGATTGTAGTCGGCCGGAATGGCCGCAGCGCGCTCGATGGCCGCCACCGATGGCGGGATCTCCTCAGGTGGCAGAGAGCGCGAGGGCGTGATCCGTGGCAGCTCGAAATTCGAGCGCAGGGGCGATCCCCTCGCCAGGTCCTCGACGCGGGGCGAGGCTCGGGGCTTGGGGGTATCGGGCAGTCCCAGCGCGACGAGCGGATCAACCGGCTCATCGCCACGGTCGTCACTGGTCGGCACCAGCGATTCACTGCGCCGGGGGCCGCGGGAGGCAGCGGGCGCCGGGACGGTGCCAATGAAGGGCTCCTCATCGGCCACGGCAAAGGGATCGGATGCGATCGCCGGTCGATGGACGGGCGCTCCCGGCTGGGATCGGGGGAGGTTCATCGTTCCGGGCGGGTCGAGCGTCGGCGTCGCGGCTTTCGGTGAGGTGGACTCGATCACCGATACCTGGATCTCGAACGGATCGATCAACAGCCGGTCGCCGGTTTTTATGGGGTAGGGGCGTCCCTGCTCGAGCCGGTAGTTCGGGGCGTTGAGAAACACCCCGTTCGAGCTGTTCGTATCGATCACGTAGAACTGCCCGTCCGCGTACTGAATGGCGGCGTGGCGGCTCGAGACGAACTGGTCGGGCAGGACCCAGTCATTGCCCGCGACCCGTCCGATGGTGCCGCCCTCGGTCGCGAAGACCACGCTCCGGTGCTCACCGAGCCTGCCCGCCTGAGCGCCGACGACTTCGAGCTTTAGCAGCATTCCGGCGTCCCGACGGGGAGAAACCCTGCCTCTCGGACCGCGGGCGGGCTGCCTGGAGAGCCTGGAACCGCTGGCCAGGTGAGGCGACTCGAAAGCGAGCGCACCGGCAACGTCCCGGCTATCGCCGGAGGCCTGGAAACAAAGGCCGCCAAGGGAACCCCCCGGTGTTGTCTCTATATAGGGTCCTTCCTTATCTTACCGCGACGCGGCGCGCGCTCAATAGAAACATCGGACCGGCCACGGCCAGCGCATGGCGAGGCGTTTTCAGCGGGTCAGCGGCCTGTTTCGCCGGGCCGGGGAAGAGCCCGATTGACCCGGAAATGCCGGATTTGTCGCGTCTGTCTTCATGAGCAACTTTAGTCCGAGAACCCGTTTTGATCGGGTGCCTGGTGCGCGCGCGGATGTCCAGTTGACGCCTTCGTCGGGAGCGGTATTCAATCGCATGCGCCTTGAGTGGCCGGTCGGTCGAGTCAGCTGAGCTGGGGGAGTGTTATGAGCGCCAAGAACGTTCAGATTGCCCGCTTTCGATCCCGCGCCGCCGATACCCCGAGCGAGCCCTCGCCCCATGCCGGCACGGCGCGCATCGGGCACGTGGTCTCGATC
>Ga0137396_10000186_pt1 | contig 26468 bp, 23 predicted proteins | sample czc16metaG_FD_108284 | JGI IMG/M metagenome (GOLD analysis project Ga0137396, IMG submission 108284) | Vadose zone soil microbial communities from Angelo Coast Range Reserve, California, USA - czcobulk3.16 metaG | ecosystem: Environmental > Terrestrial > Soil > Vadose zone | place: USA...
CGGCTCATTCCGAAGGACGAGGTCCAGCTGGTGATCGACAACATCGGCCAGCCGCAGCCGATCAACCTCGCCTTCACCGACAGCGTGACCCTCGGGCCGTCGGACGGGGAGATCCTCGTCTCGCTGAATCCCGAGCGTCATCAGCCGACCGAGCGCTGGATGAAGACGCTCCGCGAGACGCTTCCGCGCGAGTTCCCCGGCGTCACCTTCTTCTTTCAGCCCGCCGACATCGTGAGCCAGATCTTGAACTTCGGGCTGCCGGCGCCGATCGACGTGCAGGTCACAGGGTTCAACCAGCAGGCGACTCACGAGATCGCGCTCGAGGTCGCCGCCCGGATGTCGCGCATTCCGGGCGCGGCCGACGTCCACCTGCACCAGGTGGTCAACACGCCGTCCCTGCTCGTCAACGTCGACCGGTCGCGTGCCGCCGAGCTGGGTCTGACCCAGCGCGATGTGGCGAGCACCATCCTCGTCACGCTCAGCTCGAGCGCGGTCGTGTCACCGAACTACTGGTCCGATCCGCGGAGCGGCATCAACTATCTCGTCGCCGTCCAGACGCCCCAGAGCCGGGTCGACTCCGTCAACACGCTCATGAACACGTCGCTGACCCCGGGCACCGCTGGCCCGCCCCAGCTCCTCAGCAATCTGGCCACCCTCGAGCGCCGGGAGGTTCCGGCCGTCATCAGCCACTCCAACGTGCAGCCGGTCTTCGACATCTACGCCAACGTGCAGGACCGGGATCTCGGCAGTGTCGCCAGCGCCGTCCAGCAGATCGCGGCCGAGCTCAGACCCAAGCTGCCACCCGGTCACACGATCGCCGTACGCGGCCAGGTGGAGAGCATGAACTCTGCGTTTCTCCGGCTGGGCCTCGGCCTGGTCTTCGCCGTCGTGCTCGTCTACCTGCTGATGGTCGTCAACTTCCAGTCCTGGCTCGATCCGTTCATCATCATCACCGCGTTGCCGGCCGGGTTCTCCGGCATCGTGTGGTTGCTCTTCGTCACCCACACCACGTTCAGCGTGCCCGCCCTCATGGGCGCCATCATGAGCGTCGGCGTCGCCACCGCGAACAGCATCCTCGTGGTCACGTTCGCGAACGACCAGATGCTCGAGGGCCATGATTCGCGGAGCGCCGCCCTCGCGGCCGGCGCCACCCGTCTCCGCCCGGTGCTGATGACCGCGCTCGCCATGATCATCGGTATGTTGCCGATGTCTCTGGGTCTCGGCGAGGGCGGCGAGCAGAACGCGCCGCTGGGCCGCGCGGTGATCGGCGGCCTCTCGGTGGCGACCTTCGCCACGCTCTTCCTCGTTCCGCTGGTCTACAGCGTCCTCCGCCGGCGCCCGCCGCGGGAGGACTTCCTGACCGATCCCGCGCCGGACGGCGCGGCAACGACGTCAACCCGGGAGTCGAACGATGCCTAAGTCGAAAACGACGTGGAGCCTCCTCATCGGCCTGGCCGTGCTGGTCGGGCTGATCGTCATCGGCGTGATGCCGCGCCTGCGCCAGAACGCCGAGCTGGTCGCGGCCTCCACGGCCCCCGACGCCGGGGTCGTGTCCGTGGGCGTGGTGCGGCCCAAGCGGGCCGACGGGCCGATCGACCTCGTCCTACCGAGCAACATCCAGGCGATCGAGGAGACGGCCATCTATGCCCGCACCAGCGGCTACGTCCGCGAGCGCTACGTCGACATCGGCGATCGCGTGGCGGCGGGGAAGGTCCTGGCCCAGATCGACACGCCCGAGCTGGACCAGGAGCTCAGCCAGACCCGCGCCGCGCTGGCCCAGACGCGCTCGGGCCTGGCGCAGGCCCGGGCGAGCCTCACCCAGGCGCAGGCGAATCTGAACCAGGCCCGCGCGGGCCTCGACCAATCGAAGGCGAACGAAGGCTTCGCCGGCATCACCGCCCAGCGCTTCACCAGGCTCGAGCACGAGGAGCTGGTCGCGCATCAGGACGCCGATGAGAAGCGGACGGCGCTCGCCGCGGCCCGCGCAACCACCGCGGTGTCCCAGGCCAACGTCGAGGCGATGCAGGCCAACATCGGCGCGCTGGAGGCCAGCGTCGAGGCGGCGCGGGCGAACGTGGCCGCGAGCGAGGCCAACGTGCAGCGGCTGATGGCGCTCCAGTCCTTCCAGAAGCTGGAGGCGCCGTTCGCGGGGATCATTACCGCGCGCGGGATCGACCGTGGCGCCCTGATTACCTCGGGCAGCGGCAGCAGCGCGAGCCCGCCGCTGTTCCGGATCGCCCACGTCGAGAACCTCCGCATCTTCGTCAACGTCCCCCAGACGTTCGTCCGCTCCATCGTGCCAGGTGACGAGGCCCGGATCCTCGTGCCCGAGTACCCGAAGCGGCCGTTCGTCGGGAAGATCGCGAGCACCGCGGGGGCGCTCGATCCCACGTCGCGAACACTGCTGACGGAAGTGCGCCTGCGCAATGAGGACCGCGCGCTGATGCCCGGGATGTACGCCCAGGTCAAGTTCAGCCTCGTGCCCACGGACGACGTCTGGATGGTGCCTGCCACCGCCCTCATCGCGCGGTCGGCTGGATCTCAAGTCATTACCGTGCGCGACGACGGCACCGTGCACTACCTGAGTGTTCAGCTGGGTCGCGACCTCGGGCAGTCGGTCGAGATCGTCTCGGGTCTCACCGGGAAGGAACGGCTCGTCGTCAGTCCACCGGACGGGCTGAAGGAAGGCGCCCGCGTGGTCACCGAGGAGACTCGAAACTAACTGGGAGGACGGAGCCCTACCTCCTCCAAAACGTCCAGGATTTGCCGGGCGCTGCGCGCCCAAGAGAACCGCGTCGCCTGCTCGAGACCCCGCTGACGCAGATCCTTCCACAGCGGTTCGTCGACCACCACCCTCCGGATGGCCTCGCTCATCCCGGCAACATCAAGCGGATCGACGAGGAGGGCGGCGCTCCCCACGACCTCCGGTATGGCCGACACGTTGGCGGCGACCACCGGCGTACCGCAAGCCATAGCCTCGAGAGCCGGGAGCCCGAACCCTTCGGCGAGCGACGGGAGTGCGACCGCCCGAGCGCCGCGATACCAGGCAGGCAGCTCATCCTCGGGTATATACGGCCGCACCTCGACCCGAGCGCCATTTTCCTTCGCGAGGGCCACGAGGGCCGCGACCCGGGAAGCCCGGCCACTCGCGGCGAGCACGAGCCGCACGGGAAGCTCCGTGAGCAGCGCGAACGCCCGGATCAGCCGCGGCAGGTTCTTGTGCGGCAGCGCATTCCCGATCCACAAAACATACGGTAGCCCCCCGTCGTCGATCGTGGGCCCTTCGGTGGTGAACCGCTCGGCATCGTACCCGTTGGGTATCACCCGGATGCGCCGCGGGTCCAGCCCGAAGAACCTATGCACATCGCGCACGGTGGCTTCAGAGTCGGCGACGATAGCCGCAGAACGATGGAGAACCCGAGGCACCAGCCGCCGGAAGTACCACTGCTGCCTTGGGTAAACCTCGGGGAACATCAGCGGGATCACGTCGTGCACCACGGTGACCTGAGGGACGGCCGACGCCAGCACGCCCTCTGGCACTGTGTTGAGCAGCACGTCGGCTCGATCCCGACGCAGGCGGAGCCGCAGTCCGGCCTGACACCAGGCCAGCCGCGCCAGGTGCCCTATCAAGCCGCGCTCGGGCGAGGCGAGGCGCGGCGCGCGCCGGACGATCGCGGCTGCGCCGGTCAGAGCGTCGGACGAGGAAGTATAGACCACCAGACCAGGATGTAACCGGCTCAGCGCGAGGGTCATCCCACGCGCGTATCGACCGAGACCCGATGGACGGTCGCCGAGGACGGCGGCGTTGACGGCGACCCGTAGTGGCGCGACCGAGCCGCGTCGCCGTGGCGTCTGGCCCCGACCGACGGTCAGTGTTTAACCCCGAGGACCTGGAGAAGCTTCTGTCGCAGCAACTCGCGGCCAAGAACCGGCGCCAGGAGACTCTTGACGTAGGCGCTCGAGACTCTCCGCTTCCGCTGGACCGTACGCCGCTTGCCGAGCGTACCTGGCAGCATCCTGAGCGTGTCCCACTTCGCCCGAATGAATGGTCTCAACTGCCCCCGCACGCAATGGTACCAGCACGACCAAAGCTCCTGAATCGCCTTGTGGTGCGCAAACCGGATCATCAGTGAGAGCGGCATATTTTTGAGCCAGGTCAGCTCGAGGTTGCGGGCGTGATAGTAGGCGCGGATTCCAGGCTGACCATCCGCCGTTGCACCCACCACGTGATGGGCCACGGCATCAGGCACGTAGAGGCACTTCCAGCCGGCGAGCTGAGCCCGGAAGTTCAGGTCAGTCTCTTCCTGGTAGAGGAAGAAGTCCTCGTCCAAGAAGCCGACGTCATCGAGCATCGCGCGTCTGTAGAGCACCGCGGCCCCATAACCCCCGAACACCAGCTCCGGCCGCTCGTAAGCCGTCGCCGGCGCGCCCGCTCCTCTATTGAATCCAACCCCGGCCGTGGTGGCGCCGCTGCCGGCACTGTTGATACGGCCCGTCCCCTCCACCAGCACCTTCGAGGCGCCGATCCCGACCTCTGGGTGCCCCGCCATGGCGGCACATAGCCTCTCCAGCCACTGGGCCTCCAGGCGCACGTCGTTGTTCACGAGGGCAATGAGCTCCCCCTCGGCCGCCTTCAATCCCTCGCAGTTGCCTCCGGCAAAACCCCGGTTTTCCCGCAGGGTCACGATCTGCACCTCGGGAAACTTCCGCTGGACGAGACCGACGGAGTCGTCGGTGGAGCCGTTATCGACGAGGATGACCTCGCGCTCCCCATAGGTCTGCGCGGCCAGCGACGTAAGGCAGCGGTCGAGCAGCAGCTCGCCGTTCCAGTTAACGACGATGACGCTCGCCGTCGGCCTCACTCTGCTCATCCACCGACGATACGACCTCGCTGCTTAGCTCTGCGGATGACGACGCCGACCTCTCCACCGGTCACCAGTGTCTTCGTCCCACGACCTCGCAGTTCGGGAGTCTCGCGCCGGCCCGTCATCATCGGCCCCGCCAACACGAGAAGTCAAGAACGCCGTGCACCGCCGGGACGCAAGCCAGCTTGCTACGCGAGAGGGTCTTCGTCTATCCTGGACTCGTTCTCAGCGCCACAATCGACATGGTTGCGGTCACCGAAGAAGAGTGTCGCCAGAGCGACGTGAAGGTCATCGCTCCGACGCGGGGTCTGCGTCTGTTCGATCCAGTCGACCTCTGGCGCTGGCGAGAGTTGCTCATCGCGTTCGTCGTGCGCGACATCGCCGTCCGCTACAAGCAGACCGTGATCGGGATTGCCTGGGTGGTGGTGCAGCCGCTGATTACCGTGATCATATTTTCCTTTCTACTCGGGAAGGTCGGCAACGTGCCGACCCACAACCTCCCGTATCCCTTGTTCGCCTTCGCCGCCATGGTCCCGTGGCAGCTCTTTTCTCGCGCGTTGACGGACGGGAGTATGAGCGTGGCGAGCAACCAGTCGCTGATCACCAAAGTCTCCTTCCCGCGCATCCTGATGCCCGTGGCCGCCGTGTTCGCTGCCGTGGTCGATTTCGCGATCACGTTCGTCATCCTGCTCGCCATCATGATGTGGTTCGGAATCTTTCCGGCCTGGCGGATCCTCCTCACGCCATTACTGCTCTTGTTCACCTTGCTCGCCTCGCTCGGTGTCGCCCTCTGGCTGTCGGCGATGAACGTTCTCTATCGTGACGTCCGGGTCGCGCTCCCCTTCCTGGTCCAGGTCTGGCTGTTTCTCACGCCGGTGCTCTACCCGACATCCCTCGTCCCCGAGGGCTGGCGGTGGCTCTATGCCTTGAATCCGATGACCGCGGTCACGGAATCCTTTCGCTGGGCGATGCTCAAGGGTGCGGCCGCTCCCGATCCCCTTGCGATCGCCGCCTCCGGCGTCGCCGTCCTCGTCCTGCTGTTCTCCGGCGTCGCGTATTTTCGCCACATCGAGCGGCAGATGGCCGACAGCATCTAACGCGATGGGCGCCTTTGCCATTCGCGCTGAGGGCCTGGGGAAAAGATTTCGCATCGGCGAGGTGGAACGCTATCGCGTGCTACGCGAGACAATGGCCCGGGCGGCGGCGGCTGCCTTTCGCGCCGCTTCCAGAGTGCTCTCCGGGCGGTCGGCACCCGGACGCATCGATCCGCAGGAGTTGTGGGCGCTCGATGATGTGTCGTTCGAGATTGCTCCCGGGGATGTGGTCGGGCTGATCGGCCGCAACGGGGCCGGCAAGAGTACGTTGCTGAAGATCCTGGCCTCTATCACCGAGCCCACCCGGGGCCGGGCCCTGGTCCGAGGCCGGATCGGATCGCTCCTCGAGGTCGGCACCGGATTTCATCCGGAGCTGACGGGCAGGGAGAACATCTACCTCAACGGCGCTATCCTCGGCATGCGCCGACGCGAGATCCGACGCCAGTTCGATGAGATCGTGGCCTTCGCCGAGTTGGAGCAATTCATCGACACGCCGGTGAAGCGGTACTCCACCGGCATGTACATGCGTCTTGCCTTCGCGGTGGCGGCGCAGCTCGAGCCGGAGATCCTGCTGGTCGACGAGGTGCTGGCCGTTGGCGACACCAGCTTCCAGAGGAAGTGCATCGGGAGGATGGGCGAGGTGGGCAGCCAAGGACGTACGGTCATCTTCGTCTCTCACAGCATGACGGCGATCACGCGGCTCTGCCGCCGGGCCATCCTGCTCGAGCGGGGACGCGTCGTCGCCGACGGGCCAGCCAGCAGCGTCGCCGCCGTCTATCTGAGATCCGATAGCGGCACCAGGGCCAATCGCGAGTGGCCCGAGTTGGCGGCGGCGCCGGGCGATCGCGTGGTCAAGCTGCGGCGGGTCAGCGTGATCGCCGACGATGGGTCGTGCCGCGAGGCGATCGATATACGCCGCCCGGTCGCGCTCGAGATAGCGTACCAAGTGTTGCAGTCGGGACACGTGCTCGTACCCAATTTCCTCTTGTACAACGAAGATGGCATCTGCGCGTTCGTGACCGCAGACAACGACCCGGAGTGGAGGCGGCGGCCAAAACCGCCCGGCCGCTACGTCAGCCGGGTGAGGATCCCCGGAAACTTCCTGAGCGAGGGCACGCTGGTGGTCGATGCCGCCATCAGCACCATGGATCCGGTTACCGTTCACGTGCACGAGCGAGAGGCGGTCGCCTTTCAGGTGATCGATAGCATCGACGGCGACTCTGCACGCGGGCAGTATGGCGGCGCGATCCCGGGTGTGGTCCGACCGCACCTGGACTGGCGCACCCTCGCCGAGGAGGAGTTGCCCGCCATCACCAGCAGCCCGGCTCGGTGAGGAGGGGAACGTGAAGGTCGTCATTCTCGCAGGCGGCCAGGGCACGCGCCTGGCGGAAGAGACCGCCGTGGTACCGAAGCCGATGATCGAGATCGGTGGGCGGCCAATACTCTGGCACATCATGAAAATCTACGCCGAGCAGGGCTTCGAGGAGTTCGTGATCGCACTCGGCTACAAGGGTGAGGTCATCAAGCGCTACTTCTTCGACTTTCAGGCTCTCGACGGAAACTTGACGATCGATCTCGCCACCCGGCAGGTTACGTCCCACGACCGCCCGATTGGCAACTGGAAGATCCATCTTGCGGAAACCGGTCACGAAACCAATACCGGTGGTCGGCTGCTCCGAGTGAAGCATTTGCTGCAGGACGGCACCTTCATGCTCACGTATGGAGACGGCGTCGCCAACATCGATCTCAAGGCCCTGCTCGCCTTTCACCGCTCGCACGGCAAGCTGGCGACGGTGACTGCGGTGCGTCCGCCCGCTCGCTTCGGCGGACTCACGTTCGACGCCGCCGGCAAGGTGGGCGAATTCATCGAGAAGCCACAAATCGGCGAAGGATGGATCAACGGGGGCTTCCTCGTCTGCGAGCCCGGTATCTTCGAGTACCTCAAGGGCGACGACAACAGCCTGGAGCTCGACGTCCTCGAGAAGCTCGCAAGCGGTGGTGATCAGCTCATGGCGTACCGCCACCCGAGCTTCTGGCAGTGCATGGATACGCTGCGGGACAAGCGACAGCTCGAGCATCTCTGGGACAGCGGCAAGGCGCCGTGGAAGATCTGGTCGTAGCCGGGATCCGCTCGGACCGTGGCCACGTGAAGCGACTGTCGTGAGCATCGCCTGTCGCTCGTGTGGCAGCACCCGGCTCCAGCCGATCCTTTCGCTCGGGCGGACCCCGCTGGCGAACGCGCTCCTTGGTCCTGACGAGCTTGACAAACCGGAGGCGACCTACCCGCTCGATCTCGTGTTCTGTCCAGGCTGCTCGCTGGTCCAGATCACCGAGACCGTGTCCCCCGAGGAGCTGTTCAGCGACTATCCGTATTTCTCGTCCTTTGCCGATACGGCGATCGCGTCCGCCTGGCGGCTCGCAGCGCGGGTAGCTCTCGACCGGCACCTCGGTGCCGGATCGCTGGTCGTAGAGATCGCGAGCAATGACGGCTATCTCCTGCAGCGTTACCGCGATCTGGGCATACCGGTCCTCGGCATCGAGCCAGCCGCGAACGTCGCCCGTGCCGCCCAGGACAAGGGTATTCCAACCATATGTGACTACTTCGGGCGTCACTTGGCGGGGCAGCTCGTCGCCGAGGGCCGCCGTGCCACCGTGCTGCACGCCAGTAACGTGCTCGCCCACGTCGCCGACCTCAATGGTGTCGTCGCCGGCATCGCCGCGGTGCTCGCGCCGGAGGGGCTTGCCGTGATCGAGGTGCCGTACGTCCGGGATCTCATCGAACAATGCGAGTTCGACACGATCTATCACGAGCACCTCTGCTATTTCTCCCTGACGGCCCTCGAGCGACTTTTCGCTCGGCACGACCTCGTCATTGTCGAGGTGGAGACGATTCCCCTGCACGGTGGGTCGCTGCGTCTCTTCGTCGCCAAGGCCGCCACGACGTGCTCAGTCCGAGTCCTGGATATCCTGGCCGCCGAGAAAGCCGTTGGCATGACGACGTTCGAGTACTACTCCGACTTCCGCGCCCGCGTCCGCGTGCTCCAGGACGACCTGACCCGGCTTCTGCGCCGGCTCAAAGCGGAGGGCCACCGGCTCGGTGCCTACGGGGCAGCTGCCAAAGGCAGCACCCTGCTCAATACCTGCGGCATCGGCGGAGATGTCCTCGATTTCGTCGTCGATCGCAGCCCCGTGAAGCAGGGGCGCTTTATGCCCGGCGTCCATCTTCCGATCCTCCCGCCGGACGCGCTGCTGGCACGGCGCCCCGATTACGTCCTCCTGCTGACCTGGAACTTCGCCGATGAGGTCCTCGCTCAGCAGGCCGCGTACCGCGGCGTAGGCGGACGCTTCATCATCCCCGTGCCATCGCCGAAGATCGTGTGACATCATCAGGATGATTTTCACGGAACTCCCAATCAAGAGGGCCTTCCTGATCGAGCCGGAGCGCCAGGAGGATGAGCGCGGCTTCTTCACCAGGACCGGATTTCAGACGCTCGAAGACGAAACTGAGGTCTTTTACCAGATCTCGGCGCCTTTTCATCCCGAGTCTTCCAGAGACTTTCGGAGTCCCTAAGGCGAGGCCCTCGACGAGAATGGAATCCGTCCCTGTATTCAAACCGTTGATCGAGGAAGAGGAGTTTGCTGCCAGTAAAGAGGCGTTGCGGCTGGGGTGGCTGGGCATGGGGAGTTACGTGCACGCGTTTGAAGAGGCTCTCCACACATTCCTCGACGCTTCCGATCGCCACGTGGCGGCTCTCAGCACAGGTCACGCGGCCCTGCATTTGGGACTTCTCGTGGCGGGCGTCGGGCCCGGCGATGAAGTAATCACGCCCTCCTTTAACAATATCGCCGATTTTCAAGCGATTCTCGCCACTGGTGCCCACATCGTCTTCTGCGACATCGACAACGACACGCTGTGCATCGACCTCGCAAAAGCGGAGCGACTCGTCACAAAACGCACGAAAGCTGTAATCGTCATGGATTATGACTGCATCCTGTGCGACCACGCTCGCGTCGCTGAATTTGCGGCGAAGCACAAGCTTCGTGTTATTCACGACGCTGCGCACGCGTTTGGGTCCAGCTACGGTGAAAAGAAGATCGGCAGCTTTTCAGATATCTGCACCTTTAGCTTTGATCCGGTGAAGACGATCACCTGTATCGATGGCGGTGCGCTCATCGTCAAGACGGACGACGAACTGAGAATGATCCACGAGATGAGACTGCTCGGTATGACACAGCCGAGCGCGCTCATGTATCAAAACAAGCGAGCCTGGACGTACGACGCAACACGTCTCGGCTTCCGCTACCATATGGCAAACCTGCATGCCGCCATTGGTCTTGCACAACTGGCCAAGATCGACAAGATATCCGCGTCGCGACGTGCAGCCTGTCGTTACTACAATCAACGGCTGAGCCAGCTTCCTGGGGTCGTTACCCCGAAAACCGAGTTCAAGGATGTCACACCGTTCCTCTACTACATCCGTGTTGAGCCGAAGCAGCGCGACGCTTTGCGTGGCCACCTTCGAGAGCGTGGCATCGACACGGGCATCCACTGGCAGCCGGGGCACTCGTTCACGCTCTTCAAGTCTTTTCGCAGAGGCGATCTTTCGGTTACTGAGCGAGTTGGTGAGGAGATCCTGTCATTGCCGCTGCACTCTTTTATGACAGACGAGATTCTGGATCGCGTCGTGAACGCCATCCAATCGTTTTTCTGCCGCACTTAAGGTGTGGACATGTCGCGGGGGCAAGCGCTCCTCACCGCTGTAAAGGCATCGACGCGGGGGCCCGGGCGGGTGCTGAGCATTCCAGTCGGCGATCCGGTTGAGGCGGTTCTCCGGCCGGTTGCCACGGATATGGCATTCCTGAACAGCACTGATGTGCTGATGCTCACTGAATGGAGGAACCGCTTCCCTGACGCGTTTCTCACTCAGTTTCGGGCCAACGAGAGCCGCACACGACGCTGGTTAACTGAGGTGGTCGGACCCGATGACACGCGCATCTTGTTCATGGTCGAGGATGCACATTTACGAACCATCGGCTATATGGGGCTTGCGTCTATCGATTGGACGGTAGGATCGGCCGAGGCGGATGCAGTAGTCAGAGGTGCCGCGGCTCCTCCGGGGACAATGACCAAGGCTTTACTGACGCTATTAGCCTGGGGCCGCGCACAGTTGTCCCTTTCGAGTTTCGCCGTTCGCGTCCGTTCAGATAATACGGCGGTCGAATTTTATCGCAAGCTGGGTTTTCACGAGGTGAAGCGCGTGCCATTGCGTAAGGTCCAAGAGAGCGACATGATCCGTTGGGTCGAAGATCCCGCCCTTCCCCTCACCGAGCCAAGCTTAGTGCACATGGTTCACGCCACCTGCACGCAGAGCCAGCGGACCTCATAAGATGAATACTTGGGATTGTTCCGACGTGCCAACGAGCGAGCAAACGATAACGATCGACACCGGCAGCAGCCAAGTCGTCGTAAGGACTGACAACGGGACCGCGACGTATTCTCTCGACTCGCCAGAAGCGTTCGCGATCATATCCAACCTTTGGCTACGATCCGGGTGGGACAACAAGTACGTTTATAGCTTCACCTGGCTCGGGCGACCAATCATTCAGTTGCCTGAAGACCTTATCCGGATCCAGGAGGTTGTCTACTCGGTAAAACCCGATGTCATCATCGAGACGGGTGTCGCTCACGGCGGATCCCTCATCTTTTACGCGACCCTCTGCAAAGCGATGGACAAGGGGCGCGTCATCGGGATCGACGTCGAGATTCGGGCTCCCCAGCGAAAGGCTATCCAGTCGCATCAACTCTTCCCGTTTATAACGTTGGTCGATGGAGACTCCGTCGATCCTGCCACGGTTGAGCGAGTGAAAGCGTCCGTGCAGCCGGCAGAGATCGTGCTCGTCCTTCTGGATTCCTCCCATACGAAAGAGCACGTCCTCGCAGAGCTGAACGCGTATGCGCCGCTCGTGTCCAGAGGCTCGTACATTGTCGCGATGGATGGAATTATGGAATACTTGGTCGGTGCCCCGCGGACACAGTCAGATTGGGCCTCGAATAACCCGAAACAAGCCGCTCAAGACTGGGTCGAAGCGCATCCTGATTTCCGTATCGAGGAGCCTCCCCTTCTCTTCAATGAAGGCAATAATTGCCAACGCGTTACCTATTGGCCACGCGCATTCATCAAAAGACTTAGGTGAATCACCGCGAGGCAGAATTTCGTCATCGCTCCTAAGATCGTGACCCGACCGAGATTCTCTATCGTCATCCCCACGGCCGATCGTCATTACCTTCTAGAAAAGACCATCGCCGGTTGTTTGCTGTCGGCCTATCCGAATCTCGAAGTCTTGGTGTCCGACAACTTCTCCACCTCGGACACGGCGAAGGTCGTCCACGGTTTTCGTACCGACCCGCGAGTCCGATACGTACGGACGGAGCGACGCCTGTCGATGCCAGATCATTGGGAATTTGCATGGCGACAGTCGACTGGAGACTTCATCATAATCAACAGTGATGACGACGGGTTTTCGCCAGGCCTGATCGATCAGTTGGAGAGAATCGCAGCAACCTTCCACGCTGCGCTGATGTCGTGGGATGCAGGGCTCTATTACCATCCGGATTGGAACCTGTCCGGCGCGAATACTTTCACTTTCCTGTCTGGTCATTCCCGTATGCTTGTCGACATTGATCCGCAGGCCCTCTTCGCTAGCTACGCCCGCCTCAGCATCCCGATTTGTTTTCCTCAAGGTACTCGCATCTGCTTTTCGCGGTCCCTGGCGGAGAGGGCCCTGACTCGGGTGGGGCGCGTCTTTTGGCCGCCCCACTGTGACTACAGTGCGCCGTTATTGCTGCTCGGATTGCTTCAGGACGAACGTTACATTTACCTGGATGCGCTGCTCGGCTACGGCGGTCGGTCGTCCCAGTCCAATGCAGCGGCAATGGAGAAGCAGGGCAGCAAGACCGGCAATCAGGAGCGCATCCGGCAATATTTTGACGAATTTCGACAGGAGGAAATTTATCAGCATCACGAGCTGAAGATTCGTTCGTTATGGAACGGGTACGCGGCGACACTGAACCTGCTCCGCCGTATCTTACCGGAAGCTTTTGCACCCCATCAGATCGACCCAGTGGCCCTCATCACGGCAATTGAATGCGAATTCCGCGGTATCAACATCTACAACGAACTCCTCGGGCCGTCGGAGCGGAGTGCCTTTGAAGCCTTTCTGGCAAAGCATGATCCCGAGATCGTAGCGGCGGCGATGCGCGAGGTGGAAAGGCGAGCGCTGTCCGAAGGCGTGGAGGGGTGGCACGGCAGGCCGACCACTCCGTCGCTCCAAGGCCTTATCCGACTCGTGCGTGGGACAGTCATGTCACTGAAGATCCTTCGCAACGGATTCTTCAACAGATATGCATGGAAGCGTGTGTCGGAAATCCTGTCGCCCGGGGACGACGCCGGACCCGGAAAGGAGGCTTCGCGCGTACACCTGCAGTACATGGGGCGGATGCTCAAGATTCAATGCGGCGAACTTGGATGTCACGACGGACTCGATCTTACCCGCCGGCTGGACAACATCGCAGGGCAGTTCGACCCCCGTCGCCTGAGCAATGTTGAAGACTTCCACAATGCCGGCCTGCTCCGCGCCGCATACACTTCGACGACCCCCCGCTGATCCCCCGTGAGCCGGGCCGGCACATCGCTTCGCAGATACATGACAAGAGTCCCCGCGGCCGGCGGGAAGAAGAGCCGCCCGGGCGGCGGGAAGACATACTCTTTCACCGGTCGATAGCGGCTGCGGTCCGTGTGCAGGTATTCGTACAGCGCTGTGAAGTGCGGCAGGAAGTAGTCCGACATCCCCGCGAGACGATAGATTTCCGCCGGCGGCTCCTTCCACGTGACGATCATCGCCGCGTGCGCCTCCACGTCGGCGATGAACCGCCCACGGGCTTCATCGAGGCCTTGGATGGCCGCGCCGTCGGGCGGCCAGAATCGGAAACTGGCTGGATAGCCCGTGGCGTCCTGCGTCATATGGAATTGGAGGATCAGGGGCCAGCCGGAGGCGAGGACGACTCCAGCAAACGTCTCGTCAGGCGTGAGTGTCCTCCGAATATCATGGGCGATCTGTTGGACGAGCGCGCGACCGCGTTTGAGGCGCTCGAGATCGTCCTGCGGCCACGCCCATGCGCCAACGACGCCGAGACCGAGATGGGCGACGAGGCCGATCACAAGGATCCCCGACGCCGCCGTCCGGAGCCGCCGAGGCCAGTCGAATCGGCGCCAGAGGTCTGCGGTCGCAAAGATGAACACGAGCCAGGGCAGCAGGTAGAGTGGCAGACCTATCGTCGCACTTTGCGCTTTGTTGAACGCGAAGACGAGGACGATCCACCCCGCGACACACCCCATGCCGGCGACCCACCTCCACACAAGCGGCGAGAGCCCCCGGCACCCTGCGGCGAGCCCGGTGACAACCATGAGGACGAGTCCGGGCCACGACAAAGCGAGCGGGGCCGCGAAGAGGTAGCCAGAGAAGCCGAAATCATAGAGACCAGCGTCCGTGCTCGAGTGGGCGTAGACCGGCCTCCACGCATAGGCGTCGCGTACGTAGCGGAGGACCTCGTGCGCGCCGCCCGCGATGACCCAGGGCCCGAGGAGCGCCAGAAAGATGCCGCCGACTGATAGCGCGCCGACCAGCGCGCGACGTGGCCTGACGCCCTGGTGCCACGCCACCCACGCCATCGCCACCGCCCACGCGCCCACCGCGACCGGGGCCATGATCCCTTTCGTCAACACACTGGCCGATGTCATGACGGCTGATAGGAGGACTGTCCTGCGCCCAACCTGCCGCCCCTGCGCCACGAGCGGCACCACCGCCCACAGCATGAAGACGTGCGCGAGCAGATCGGGGCGCAGATCGGCCCAATCGGCGGCGCGCATGGGCCAGCGCCAATCGAGGCCGAGCTGGTAGCGGACCGCAAGAGCGAGATTCGGGCTCGCGAATGGCAGCAGCGCGGTCACGGACGCCAGGAGGACCGCCACACGGGCGGTTGCGAGACGGCGAGCGATCCAGATCACGAGGAGCAGGAGGCCAAGGAGCGGCCAGAAGCGGGCCAAGTTGGCCTGGAGCTCTCCCGCCCCCGCCAAGGCGTAGCCGAGCATGATCACCGCCGCCCAGAGGGGCGCGATGAACTGCAAGAAGTCTTTGAGGTAGTGCGCGGGGTCGTATAGGAGCCGCCCGCACTGAAAGAACTTCACGCGCGCGAAGGCCGCATAGCCGAGCCCGTCATAGACGAGACTCTGTGATCGCCCGATGGCGAGGCCCACGGTCGTGTCGAGCGCGAACACCGCCAGTGTCAGGACGACGGCCAGGGCCCAGTCCACGCGATCAGGCCACCGGAACTCCGTCTCGATCATTCCAGGCGGGTCAGCCTAACCGATGCCGGCCGCCGCCACCATGTGGCGACGGAGGAATTCAAGGACCGCCGTCCTGATCGCCGGTGATGATGGGTCCGGCAGCCAGAGAGCGGTCGCCCGGCTGAGCGGCTCGGAATAGGCAGCGGCGCCGCCCCCGATGAGGACGGTCGGGCGCCCGGCAAACAGGGCGGCACAGCCCGCCTCGTCGAAGCGGCCCACGTACACGTCCGTCGTCTGGGCGACCGCCATCCGCTCATGCAGGTTCAGGCCGTAGGCGTACAGCGACAGGACATTCGCGGCGACGGCGGGCGGCGATCCGGAAAGCATCGGATCGATATCGAAGAACTTGACATCGGACCGCGTCGCGGCGATCTCCCCAGCCAGCCATCGGACTTCCTCCGGCAAGTTCAGGCACACGGCGTAGGCGGCCCCTCCCTGCCGCTTGACGAGGGTGTGAGCGTCTCGGCTCGCCGCAACGGGCAGCGCGACCCCCTGGTGGTCGGCGTCGAGAAACGCCCGGCATGCCTCGAGGCCGGGCCGTCGTAGGTCATCGCGCAGCGTCGACCAGACCGTGTCGGTGCGCCGATCCCCTGCGGCCTGTAACAGCGGGAGGTCCTCACGCAGGGCAGATTCGTCCCAATAGAAACCCATCGAGCGCAGGCGTGACGATGTGAGCAACACAGAGAAGACGTCGTGCAGATTGGCGTCTGCCGCATCGGGGGACAGCTTCAGGCATACGTCGAACCGACGCACCCTGGGCTCGGGGCCGATGTCATCGAGCATCTTCAGCTCCCGGCCGATCTCATCGAGCCACATCATGACGCGCAACGGCGAGAGGCTCGCGACGCCGTTTCCGTCCCCGACGCGAGCCAGCCTGTTTTTGCGCCGCAGCTCGACGATCCTCAACGCCGACAGGAGAAGGACGTAGCAGAGCGTGAATGGGAAGAAGCGGAGCCGTCGGTAGACTCGGAGGCCGAAGCTCAGCAGGGCGAAGAGCCAACGCCTCAGGACCTTCGCGAAGTCATCCCTCATGAACCACCCTTCGCGCGGAGCCGCTCGTGGACCTCCTCGAAGAAGTCCAGGAGGACGTCCTGCGTCTCTGTGTCCCAGTAGAGGATCTGGTTCTCGTTCCCGAAGCGGTAATGACGCCCACCCACGGGTACGTCGATGTACTGCGCGAAGAGATGCTGGATCTTGGTGATCACGTACGGCACATTGCAGAATGTGGCCATGGCGGCGAAGCCACTCGAGCTCCCCATGAACAAATCGGCGCGCTGCACCAGGGCCAGCTCGTGGCCAAGGCCGAACCCCATCGCCCGGGGGATCAGAACATTCGGCAGACGGCAGAGCGCCCGGTCCCACTCCGTATATCCTCCGAGCACCAGGAACACGACCTCGGGGTGACGTGTGGCCGCGCGCGCCATGAACGCCTGCCATTCGGGCCAAGGCGAGTCGCGATACAGGTTCGCCGGTCGGAGGCTCAGCGCGCCCTGCCGCACGTTGATCGCCACGACGAACCGGCCGTCGCAGTGCTTTCGACGGAAGGCGTCGGCCCAGGCGCCGTAGCCACGGGGCGCCGTGAGCCACGGCAAGTAGCCATGCTTCGCGTAAAACGCGTCGATGCGCCGGTGCGAGATGAAGTCGAGCTTGCGGTTGAGGTGACTGAAGAAGGACGGCCACATGGGGCGACGCCGCACGGCCTCGCGTAGCAGGAACAGGTTGAAGCTCGGCGGGTGGCGGATGAGCTTGAGCGACCGCAGCCATGGGCTGCAGAGAAACGCCGGAAAGAGATCATCGATGATGCTCACGTAATTGTGCGTGTCCACGAACGGCTGAAAGGGGCTGGACGGCCGGCCGGGATCGATGACGAGATACTGGTCGACGGCGTCCACTCCGGCTTCTGCGGCGCCCACGTTCAGATTCATCGTCCATGTCAGGGCGTCGCCCAGGGCGTACGGCGCGTAGGAGAAGTCATAGACGCCGATCATCGGCGCCTATCGTCCTTCCTCTCGGCCGACGGCCGACAGTCGCGATCGCAGGCCCGCAAGCCTTTGCCGCCTCGAGATGCCGACCACCCAGCCCACAGCTCGACGCAGCCAGTCGGGCACGTGGGGTTTGAAACTCGACCATATCCCGCGAAACACCAGCCGGCTGACAAGCCGCGGCGTCAGGTAGGCGCGGTGATGCGACGAGGCGAGCAGCCACATCAGGACGCGGGGCCTCACGTCCGGCACGAGCGCGCTCGCGCGAAAGGCGGGCGCGACATCGCGAAACGCCTCGGACTCGAGCAGCTCCATGACGCGATACACGAGCGCTCGCTGGACCGGTGTCTGGCGAACCCCACGCGCCGAATAGGAGTCCGGCGACACCCGGTACCACGCCAAGACCCGTGGCACGTAGCACGCACCGTGGCGGAAGGCCAGGACGTAGTTGACGAACCAGTCGGCGATCCAGCGCAAGTCCTCGATGAACCCCCCGAGCGCCAGCAGGGCGTCACGCCGGTAGATGGTGGCGTGGGAGGGAAGGTGGACGCAGGCCCGCTGCAGGAAGCGTTTCATGTCGAGGGGCGACAGCACACACGGGCGCTCGCTCAGGCCCAGGGGAACGTGCCGCACCACACCGCTGTCGCCAAGCAGCACCGCCTCCTCAGAGAAACAGAGGCCCGCGGTCGAATACCGTGCGAGCGGCTCGAGCGACCGCTCGGCGAACTCCCGGCCGGTGAGGTCGTCCGCCGCAGAGAAGCACACATAGTCCCCGCGCGCCTCGCGCAGCCCCCGGTTCATCGCGGCGTTGACGCCGCCGTTGCGCGGCAGACGAATCAGCCGAAGGCCAGGATGCGTCGCCGCCAACCGCTCCACGACGGCACAGCTGTCATCGGTCGAGGCATCGTCGACGACGAGAATCTCGAGAGGGGGCACCGTCTGCTCGAGATGCGCCCGCAGGGCGCCCGCGACATACCGGGCATGGTTGTAGTTGGGCATGACGACCGTAAGCGTCGGCAGGCGCTTGACAGGCGCCAGAGCTAGTCCTTGGCGAAGCCGTCGAAGTCAGCCTGCACCGCTCGACTTTGGACGGGTTGCGGAATCAAAACGGCCCACTGAAGGTAGAGTCGGGCGCGTCGAGTAATGCATCGGGCTTGATCTCTGGCTCCGGCTTGGCCGGACGGCCGAGCAGCCGGCGGGCGGTCGCCGAGATATCGCTCACCAGCGGATAGTAGTAGTTGGACAGCGCTCGCGTCGTCGGCGTCGGTATGTCCGGCGAGGTCAGTCGGACGGGTGGCTGTTTCAGGTCGGCGAGACCCTGCTCCACGATCCGTGACACGACCTCGGCGGCGAAGCCCACCGAGCGCCAGCCTGTGTCCGCGACGATCAGGTGACCGGTTTTTCGCACGGACTCCAGCACCAACGTCTCGTCGAACGGGTTCAGGGTGCGGATATCGACGACCTCGAGCTCGATGCCTTCCTTGGCCAGCTCATCCGCCGCCCGCGTCGCCTCGAGGGTCATGTATGAAATCGCCGCGACGGTCACGTGCCGGCCTCGGCGCAGGACGTTCGGTCGGCCGAGCGGGACCCGATAGACGCCTTCCGGCACGGGTCCATGGATGTTGTAGAGCCAGCGATGTTCGATGAAGACGACCGGGTTGTTGTCCTCGATGGCGGAGATCAGGAGGCCCTTGGCATCGTGCGGCGTGGCGGGCATCACGACCTTGAGCCCGGGCACGTGCGCAAACCAGGACTGAAGACTCTGCGAATGCTGTGGCCCCTGACCCCAGCCGCGACCAACCACCATGCGAATGACGAGTGGCACGGCGGCCCGGCCACCGAACATGTAGTGCCATTTAGCCGCCTGATTCACGATCTGATCGATCGCGAGCATGGCAAATTCCAGCCGTATATGGGTCATCACCGGCCGCATCCCTCGCAGGGCCGCGCCCAGTGCCACGCCGGTCATGGCGTTCTCGGCCACCGGGGTGTCGAGCACGCGCTTTCGTCCGTACTTCTCGACCAGCCCCCTCGTGGAGCCAAAGATCGCCGCAGCATCCGGAGCCCCGAGGCCCATGACGAAGACCCTTGGATCCTTCGCCATGCACAGATCGAGCGCCTCGTTCAGCGCTTGGACGAATTTGAGCTGACGCGTGACCGTGGGCGGCCCCTCTGCCGTCATGGGGCGTAGAGATGCGCCGTCAGCTGGTCGCGCGAGGGGAACGGGCTCGCCTTGGCAAAGGCCACCGCGTCGTCGATCTCGTCGGCGATCCTCTCGGCCATCGCGGCGACCTCGGCATCGGCGACGATGGCCTGCTCACGGAGTCGGGTGGTGTAGAGCTGTATCGGGTCTCGCGCCAGCCAGGTCTCGAACTCGCCGGGCGGACGGTAGCCGAGATGTTGGTCGTCGTTCGGACCGCAGTGCTCGAGCCACCGATAGGTCTTGAACTCGAGGAACGCCGGCCCCCCGCCACCCCTCGCGTGCTCGATGGCCTCGCCGGCCACTTCGTATACCACGTCGGCGTCGTTGCCATCGGCCTGCCGGGCCAGGACGCCGTGCCCCTGGGCGAGCTGGTAGATTTCGCGTTCCCGAGGCTGACGCCACTCGAGGGGCGTGAGCACCGAGTACAAGTTGTTCTCGCACACCATCACGACCGGCAGCTTGTGGACCGCGGCGAAGTTGAGACTCTCGTGGAAGACACCCGCCTCGGTCGCGCCATCGCCAAAGAAAACCACGGTCAGCTTCGGGTCGTCCAGGAGCAGCGAACCCAGCGCGGCGCCGACGCCGATCGGGATGGTGCTGCCAACGATCGGCACGGCGCCGAGGAACCCGGCCGCGAGATCGACGAGGTGCATCGACCCGCCCTTACCGGCCGCGCAGCCGGAGGCCTTGCCGTAGAGCTCGGCCAGCATGGCCCTGAGATCGCCGCCCTTGGCCAGGTAATGGGCGTGACTGCGATGGGCCGACGTGATCATCTCCTCCCGCGTGAGGTGGGCACACACCCCGACCGCCACCGCCTCCTGCCCGATGCTGAAATGGGTGGGGCAACGCATCTCCTGCTCGGCGTACAGCGTCTTGATGCGCTCCTCGACGAAGCGGATGCGCATCATCCCGTGGAGCATCCGCCTGGCGACGTCTGCCGGAGCGTGACGAGTCATGGCGGCCTCTAAGTTCCTCCTCAACCGCCGGGGCGTCATGCCCGCAGCGTGTAGTCGGTCGGCCAGTCCTTCAGGACATGGAGGTACTTCTTGCCCCACTCGACCATCTCGCGGATGCCCTCGTCCAGGCTGATCTGCGGCTCCCAGCTCACGTCCCGCTTGATGACACTGGAGTCCAGCCAGTAGCGAGCGTCCTGTCCGAGCCGGTCCTCGGTCACCTCGCACAGGTCCTCGAACCGCATCCCGATGACCTTCGCCACCGTCTCCACCAGCCCCCGGATCGAGATCGGCTTGAGCGGCCCGGCGTTGTACACGGCACCGAGCGGGGCTTTCTGGGCGACCAGATGGATGGCCCGCGCGAGATCCCGAGCATGAATATACGACTTTTCCGCCCGGCCTCCGCCATGCAAAGGAAGCTTGCGGCCGGTCAGGCCGCAGATCACCGTCTTGGGGATGACCCGATGCAGCAGCTGGCCCGGGCAGTAAGCATTCGAGGGCCGGACGATGTTCATCGGGAACTTCAGCACGCGGTGAACGGAGATCAGGTGCATGTCGAAGGCCGCCTTCGACGCGGCGTAGGGGCTGGAGGGCTGGATCGGCGCGTCCTCCTTCGCGGGGACATCGACGGAGCCGTAGAGCTCCGAGGTGCCGATCTGGATGAAGCGCTCCAGGTAGTCACGGGACGTCAGCGCCTCAGCGAGTCTGGCCAGCGCCATGGAGTTCGTTTCGAAAAAGCGCCAGGAGTGCTTCCAGGACACCGCGCCCTCACCCTGCGCGGCATAGTTGACGATCACCTGCGTCCTTTCCCGGTCCAGCAACTCCAGGAGCAAATCGAGCTCGTACGTCACGTGATAGGCATGGTACGAATAACGTGAGTCGCCCTTGCCGACGTCCAGCGTGAAAGGCTCCGGCTTGGGTGTGTTCCGCCCGACCGCTACCACGCGCTCCGTGTCCGGCTGCTCGAGCAGGTACTTCGACGTCTGGATGCCGAACGACCCTCCGCCGCCCAGCACGGCGTATCTCTTCCCCATGGCACGCTCCTCTAGCTTCGCGTGTCGCTACTGGCTTGCCCGAAGTCAGTCCACTCCGGATCCGCTTCGAGAATGGTCCAGTAATAATCGCCCGTGTAACCCGCCTCGGTGAACAGCGCACGCCACTCTTCCGGCCGCATGAACGTGACCGCCGTCAGCGCCCAGGCGAGGAAGACCTCGCGCTCGGCCTCGGTCCGGTAGGCGTCAACCTGCACGTAACCGTGCCCGGGCGCCAGCCGCTCGATCTCACGGAGGGCCGCGATGCATCGCTCTCGCTCGAAGTTGTGGATCACGTTGACGCAGAGCACAGCCTGGAAGCTGCGATCCGCGAATGGCAGACGGTCCGCCGTGCCCCGCACCAGGCGGCCCGCCACCTCGGGCTCGGCGTGAGTCAGCGCGTAGTGCGACACATCCAAGCCGAAGACCTCGAGCCCCGGGCACACGGCCATGAGATCCTTGACGAGGAACCCCTTCGCGCAGCCGATGTCGAGGATGCGATCGCCGGGTCGCAGCTCGAAGTGGCCGACGAGGTCGCGAGCGATAGGGACCCAGCGCCCGTCGTAATCGTAGCCACCGTAACCCTGCTCGCGACTGCCGTCGAAGTACTCGGCCTCGAACTTGAGGGCGGCGGCCCGGTTGGCCGGGTCGAGGGACCGCGGCCGACCGAGCTTGCGCTGCGCGCGCGGGTAGTGACGGAGCAGATTGATCGCGGCCATCACTCCGCCTTCAGCATCTCACGGTGCGCCCTGGCCAGCCCCGTGTCTAGCGGGGTGAGCTGAAAAGTCGGAAAGGCCTTGCGCAGAGCCGTGACGTCGAAGTGCCGGTGCGTGATGGGGTTCTGGCGGGGCGTCCCAACGACCTCGATGGGCCCGTCGAACAGGGCGGCCACCTTGTGCGCCAGCTCGGCGTAACTGATCGAGAGCCCGGTCGCCAGGTTGAGTGTGCCGCTGCTGCGGTGGCGCAGCACTTGCGAAGCCAGCGCCGCCACATCGTCGACGAGGATGTGGTCCCGTTGCTCCTCGCCTTCGCCAAAGAGCGCGATGCGACGCTCTGTGCGTGCCATCCGGCGGAACCGATTGGGGCCGTAGGAGTTGTGGGTGTCGCCGGCCCCGTAGACGAGGGTGGGCCGGAGGATGGCGACGGGGGCCCGGGCGGACGTCCGTAACATGACTTCGCGCGTCAGGTGCATGGCGCCGTAGAGATCGGCGGGTTGCGCGCACGATGCTTCCGTGATGCGGGCCAGGTCGGTCGGGTACACGGCGTCCGAGCTGAAGTAGACGACGTGTGCGACCGACACCTTCTCCACCGCGGCGCACACGTTGGCAGCCATCGCGAGATTCCGGAGGAGCGGAGCCCGCCCCCGGCCCCTGTCCGGCGTCAGCGCGGCCAGCACGACGACGGCATCGGTGTCCCGCAGCATCGCGGCCAGTTGCTCGTCGCTGCCGTCGGCGGCGAGATCGAGCTCGGCGCCGGCCGGAGCCAGAACGGGTGTGCCGGCCGCCTCCAGCACCGCCCGCACGGCTCGACCGATGAATCCGCGCCCGCCCAGGACAATGACACGGGAGGGATTCTCGGTGGTCGCGGGATGATGCGAAAAAAACCGTCACCGGCCTCAGACCGCGCCGCGCGGCAGAGGCGCCCCCAGCGTCACGTGCTCGAGACCCGAGGCCCGGCAGGCGCCGGCGTCGAGCACGGCATAGGGATCGATGACCGTGCGGCCTCGCAGACGGGCCGCGACCGCAGCGGGCGCCAGCCGCCGGAACTCCGCCCACGGCGTCATGATCGCCACCGCATCGGCCGCCGCGCAGGCGTCCAGGGCCGAAGTCGCGCGTACGAGCCTCGGGTGGTACTCGGGGCGGGGCGTGACCACCGGGTCGTAGGCCCGGACGGGAAACGGAGCGAGCGCGGCCAGCAACGCCAGCGCCGGTGAGTTCTTGGTGGAGGAGGTATCGGGCTTGTAGGCGAGGCCGAGCACGGCCACCGTCGGTTCGGGCGTCTTGGCGATCACGCGCTCGTGGAGCTGCCCCAGCACCCAGTCTCGACGGTGGTCGCTGTTGGCGATCCAGGCCCGGACGACTGAGGCATCGGTGCCGTGCCGATCGGCGAGGTGGCAGAAGGTACGCAGATCACGTTCCAGGTTTCCGCCGGCGATGCCGAGGCCCGGCGCCAGGTAGGCGTGCGGGCCGACACGCCGATCGAGCCGGAGCGCAGGCACGATATCGCTCCAGTCGGCTCCGATCCGCTCGCAGAGCTCGGCGATCGTGTTGGCGGTGCTGATGGAAGCGACGAGGCACATATTGATCGATATCTTACTGAGCTCCGCGCTCTCGTAGCTCATCGTCAGGATGGGACATCCGAAGGCGCCCAGGAATTCGGCGAGAGCGCCGGGTAGCGGCGTTCGCGGGTCGGCGCAGCCAACGATCAACCGCTCTGGCTGGAGGGCGCGCTCGACGGCGCGCCCGAAGATGAGCGTCTCGACCTGATAAAACGTGCTCGCCGGCGGGCGGGGCAGGCGCCGCGTGAAGCCGGGCGGAACCTGGCTGAGCACAACGAGCACGCCGTCGACCGACATCGCGCGGCTGACATCGTCGATGAGACTGCGGACCGGCCCGAGGTCGCTCAGACCCCCGTCGTCGGTCGGCACGTCCTCGGCAATGTACACCACGTCACAGCTCCTGAGCGTGTCGGCGACCGTCGAGAAGGTGATGCGCGCGCGATTCTTGGCGAGCAATTCGGGGAGGTCGGGCTCAACCGACGACGGCTTCCCCTGCTGGAGCGCCATGATCTGGTCTCCGTCCCGATCGAAGCCGATCACGGAGAAGCCGCGCTCGGCCGCGGCCACGGCGGAGTTGACGCCGAGATGCGTCATACCGGCGAAACCGATCAGGCGTCGACTCACTCACGACCTCCGGCGAGCGCGGCGGCGGTCAGCGCGTTGAGCCGCTGGTTGAGCCAGAGATCATTGCTGAGATTGCTCTCGGCGCGCCGGCAGAGCTGCTTGAAGTGCTCCCACTCCAGGGTCCAGGTGGGGTCGGGCTGGACGAGCGTCACCGACTCCTCGTCCGGCCGGCCGCTCGGCAGCCTGCGCCGCCGGCGGGTGAAGGTGCTCGGCCCCCACTTGCAGAGCGACTCGATATGGGCCGAGCCCCGCTCGGCGAGCACGTCGCAGGTGAACCGATTACGCCAACTCAGCAGCGTCACTTCCAGCTCCAGCACCGGCATCCCCTCGGCGCCGAGCACCACGTGATCAAACGCCGCGTTCTCGAACCGGTGGCGCGAGACCACACGGAATTCGTGATCGACCGGGCCGAACCAGAAGAGCACGGTGTCGAGCAGATGCGACCCCAGGTCGACGAGGACGCCCGCGCCCTTGTCCCGCCACGGCGAGTCGCGGACATCACGCGCCGTGCCGTTGCCGTAGAACATGCGGCAGCGGTAGATGCGAGCGAGCTCGCCGGAGTCGATGAGCTGCTTCATGCGGATGAAGTGCGGCTCCAGGCGGTGGTTGTAGGCGGTGTAGCAGGTGACACCGCGCGCCCGTGCCAGGTCGAGGAGGCGTCCGATGTCGGCGTTGTTCGAGGCCACCAGCGGCTTCTCGACGAGCACGTGCTTTCCGTGCCCCAGCAGGTAGCTGAGGAGCTCGACCTTGGTGTCGTCCGGCGTGCACACGAGGGCGGCGTCGTAACCACCGAGCGACACGTCGGTGACCGTCTTGTACGTGGCCTCGGGCTGCACCGGATCTACGGTGCCGATCACCTCGGCGCCGGCGACCGCCGCCCGCTTCTTACCCTGGACACCGAGCCCGATGACGATTGTGCGCACGGCCGTCGTGGGGTCAGCGATACTGGACCAGGCGCTCGACCTTCGCGAGCTTGTCGAGCACGTCCTGCGGCGTCACCGGAACGTTGCCGTCACGCTCGCACTCGACCGCCGCCGCAAACGAACCGAGGACTCCGGCGATGACGTCGTTGCGGGTGGCCACCATCGCCAGTGTGGCGTAGGCCAGCAGCGCGTCGCCGGCCCCCACCGGGTCCACCGCGCGCTCGGCGAAGCTATCGATAGTGAAGAAGCTGCGAGCGTCGGTCGCCGGACGGTCGCGGAACGTTATGACGCCGCGGTCGCCGAGCTTCAGCATGAGGGTCTTGCACTCGGCCCGGCGGAAGAGCTCGACGCCGAGGGGCCGGACCACCGAGTCCTGGTCGCCCAAGGCGAACCGCGCCTCACGCTCGTTGGGCGTGATCAGGTCGAAGCCCTTGAAGTCGAGGACGTTGCCCCAGCGGCTGGCCACCTGGCTGTCCGCCACTCGGTACGTATTGTCGGGGATTGCGCCGATCAACGTCGGAATCGTCTGTCGGTTGAAGATCCCGTGGCGGAAGTCGCTGAAGACCACAGCGTCGGCCGCGGTCCCCTGCACCTGCGCCACCAGCGCCTTCAAGATCTTCTCCGAGATAGACCGGTTGTCCAGGGTGTCGATCTTGAGAAGCCGATAGCCGCCCACGACGATGGCGTCCTTGTTCGTCGTCGGGCGCGTGGGATCGATGACCGCCGGGCACCGGATGCCCTGCTGCTCCAGATCCCTGAGCACTTGCTCCTTCAGCGCGTCGGCGCCCATCACGGTGGAGAACGTCACGTCGCCGCCGGCCGCGCGGAGGTGCTTGGCCACGATCGCGGCGCCCCCGGTGAAGTCCTGTCTGTATTCGAACCGCACGCTCATGGTCGGCGTCTTGGCCACACCGCCGATCACGCTGCACTGCGTGTAGCTGTCGACGATCGTGTCGCCGACCACGTGCACGCGGATGCCGGGCAGCTTGGCCAGGGCGTCGCGCAGATCGCTGAAGGCCAGGCCCTCGGCCTCCATCAGCACGATCAGCTTCTCGCTGGCGATGTTGGGCGGCGACGTTTCGATCAACTGCGACGAGGAATACACGATGTC
>Ga0137396_10000187_pt1 | contig 26452 bp, 26 predicted proteins | sample czc16metaG_FD_108284 | JGI IMG/M metagenome (GOLD analysis project Ga0137396, IMG submission 108284) | Vadose zone soil microbial communities from Angelo Coast Range Reserve, California, USA - czcobulk3.16 metaG | ecosystem: Environmental > Terrestrial > Soil > Vadose zone | place: USA...
GGGGTCGATGCCGAGCGAGCGGAGGAAGGCCGTCAGCGAGGCGACCGTCTGCGGGCTCGCGCCGGCGGCGCTGCGCGCGTCGGCTGCGGTCTCGCGGTGCGCGCGGACCTCCTCTTCCAGAAGATCCTCTTCCTCGTCCTCGGGAGACGGCTCCGGCGGGTGACCACCGCGGCCATCGTGCGGGCGGCGATCGCGGCCATTGTGGGGGCGGCCTCGTCCTACAGGCGGCGGCTCGGGCGCGGGAGCATCCGCGGGCGACGGGGCGCGACCCTCCTGCGCCGGTCCGCGCCCTGGCGTCGGCGTCGGTTCGCGGCGTGCTCGCGATCCGCCACGGCGGCGTCTCGGGCTCACAGCCCCAGCGCTCCCGCTTCCGCCCGCAACGCCGAGAGCACGAAGGCGACGTGCTCTCCCAGAGGAACGCCCAGCTCGCGCGCCCCTTGCTCGATCTCGTCGCGGTTCACCGATCGGGCGAAGCTCTTGCTTTTCATCTTCCGCAGCACGGAATCGGGCGTCACCTCCGCGAGCGTCTTTCCCGGCTGCACGAGCGCCGTGGCGGTGATCATGCCGCATAGCTCGTCGGACGCGAAAAGCGCCTTGGCAAGCGGCGTCACGCGCGGGGTGCCCGTGTAGGCCGCGTGCCCCAGGATGGCGTCGATCATCACCTCGGGATAGCCGCGCTCTCTCAAGATCCCGCAGCCGAATCGCGGGTGCTCCTCCGGGGTGGGGTGCTTCTCGTAATCGAAGTCGTGGATCAGACCGGTGGCGCCCCAGAACTCCGGATCCTCGCCGAAACGGCGGGCGTAAGCGCGCATGGCGGCCTCCACCGCGAGCGCGTGCTTCCTGAGCCCCAGGGTCTCCGTGTGCTCGTGGAGGAGGGCCAGGATGTCTTCGCGGGGCGGAAGCCCGTTACGGATGGTGCCTGGGTGTGCGTCCATGATCGCGCTCCTCAGCGCGGGAGAATGGTATCGGTCCATGCGCCGGCTGACAACAAGGAACGGGGCTGGTACCCTCCTCGCGCCGAAAGGCCCTCAGAAAACCCTCCCGACGAAGGACACGGAGGCACACATGAAACGGACCTTCCTCGCCCTCTCCACGGTGTTCGCGCTTTCTCTCGCGGGCGCCCCTGTCTCCGGACACGAAGGCCACATCCACGAGGCGGTGTCTGCCGAGAAGCTGGGCACCGTGCACTTCGCGATCTCGGCCGGCCGCGAGGCTCAGAAAGATTTCGACCGCGCGGTCGCCCTGCTCCATTCGTTCGAATACGAGCAGGCGGAGAAGGAATTTCGCGGGATCGCCGACCGGGATCCGAAGTGCGGCATGGCGTTCTGGGGAATCGCCATGTGCAACTACCACCCCATCTGGGGTCCGACCACCCAGACTGAATTCGAGCGGGGCCGCGACGCGATCGGAACCGCCGTGAAGCTCGGGGGGAAAACCGATCGCGAGCAGGGCTACATCGCGGCCATCGATACCTACTACAAGGCCGCGGACCGCCTCGATGCCTCCATGAGGAAGGCGGCGTACGAGAGCGCGATGGAGCGGATGCACCAGCGGTTTCCCGACGACATGGAGGCGACCGTCTTCTACGCGCTCTCGATCCTCGGGAACGCCTCCGCGACCGACAAGACGTACGTGAAACAGAAGAAGGCCGCCGAGCTTCTGAATTCGGTCCTGCCCCAGGCTCCGAACCATCCCGGCGTGGCGCACTACCTGATTCACAGCCTGGATTATCCCGGGCTCGCCGCGCTGGCGCTTCCGGCGGCGCGCGCCTACTCCAAGATCGCGCCGTCGGCGCCGCACGCCCAGCACATGCCTTCCCACATCTTCACGCGGCTCGGCCTCTGGGACGAATCCATCCACTCGAACCTCGAGGCCGCGAAGGCCGCGCGGGAGCTGATGGCCAGGACCCTCCCCGGATCGACCTACTTCGAGGAGCTGCACGCCATGGATTATCTCGCCTACGCGTATCTCCAGCTCGGCAAGGGCGACGCCGCCAAGGGAATCGTTGATGCGATCCATGCGGTCGCCAAGGTGAATCAGGAGACTTTTTCCGCGGCCTACGCGTTCGCGGCGGTCCCCGCGCGGTACGCGTTGGAGCGGCACGAGTGGGTGGACGCGGCGAAGCTGGACGTCACTCCCGCGTGGTTCCCCTGGGACAAGTTCGCCTGGGCGGAAGCGTTGACGCAGACCGCCCGAGGGATCGGAGCCGCCCGCTCGGGAAACGTGTCCGCGGCCCGCGCCGCGCTTGCCAGGATGGACACGCTCTATCGGGCGGTGGCCGGGGTGAAGGAGGGGTACGATTGGGCGTCCCAGGTCGACGTCCAGCGGCGTGAGGTGGGAGGATGGATCGCCCGCGCGGAACGGAACGACGAAGAGGGAATCCGGTCGTTGCGCTCGGCCGCGGACCTCGAGGATTCGATCGACAAGCATCCGGTGACGCCGGGTGCGTTGCTTCCGGCCCGGGAACAGCTCGCGGATTTGCTGGTGGAAGTGGGGAAGGCGGAGGAGGCGATCCCGGCCTACGAGGCCGTGCTGAAATCATCCCCCGGCCGGAGAAACAGCCTGCGCGGGCTCGAGCAGGCGAAGCGCGACCTGTCGGCTACAGATCCTTCTTCAGCACCACGGTAGCCCGGAGCAGGGTCAGGGTCTCGCGGCCCTGGATCGGGAAGCTCGTCCCGTTGAATATGATCCGCAATCCCACCTTCGCGCGGTCGTGGGTCAGAACCTCGGCCAGCACCGGCGATGTGTCGACGTGGGTGTTCACGTTCGTGATCTGCCCCGCGAGGAGCTGGAACGGGATGTCCGCGACCGGGGTCGTGGTGAACGGGTTGGCCGAGTCGGCGGCCGCGAAGTAGATCAGGAAGTCGCCGGTCGCCGCGCCGCTCGCGTTGTCGAAGGACGCCGCGACATCGAGGCTCGCCGACGCGACCCGGGTAACGTCCCCGACGCCCTGGAGCAGGTTCAGGCTGTCCGCGAAGACCTCGACCGTGTCGCTGGGGGACGGAGGGATGGGCCCGTAGTTCATGGCGCGGCTCGCCGGGTCCATGAAGCTCAGGATGTCGACGGTGAGAATCAGGTTCCTGTTTCCGCACCCAACGAGGAGCGGCAGCAGGAGCGCGATCGGGATCAGTCGGCGCACGGTATGCCTCCTAGTACAAAGAGAGCGAGGCGGAAAGCTCCGCTCCGCGTTCGCGTTCGATGTTGCGGCTGTTGGTCGCGATGGCGAGATCGACGCCCACCTTCCCGAAGCGGTAGCCCCCGCCCCCGGCGAATTGCGCCATCTTGTTCTGGTCGCGGTACATTCCGGTGCGGACGGCGAACATCCCGAACCAGAACTCGGCGCCCGCGTGCATCGACGTGCGGAGGTCTCCGGCCACGACGTCGGCCGCGATCGTCGTGCGCCCGATCCGCTTCGCGACGTTCACCGTGGTCGTGACGGGGATGCGGCTCACGAATCTCTGGTTGGTCGCGACCTCGGTGGTCGTGAATTTGTTCGTCGCGTCGTCGTAAAGGTGGCGGCGGACGGTCGTGTTCCACTTGATCTGGCTTCCGAAGTCGTTCAGCCCGACGCCCAGCTCGAAGTTCTGATAGTAGGCCACGGCGCCCACGTCGGACCCGATCCCGCTCCCCGTGCCGCCGTCCCCGCCCACCACCGCGTGGCGCGTCTGGGTATCCATGTCGATCGTCACCGGGTTGCTGCCGGCGAAGAGGGTGTCGCCCGTGGTGGCTCCCGCGATCGAGTGCGCGTCGGCGTAGGCGATCCCCAGGAGGTATTTCGGCGCCGCGCCCACGTAGAGCGAGGTCGAGCCGTTCCGCCGCGGGTCGGGGTTCTCGGTCTCCGCCTGCGAGGGCCGGTGCAGCGCCCGCAGGGCGTATCCAAACTGGAGGGAGATCGCCGCCTGCGCGCGCCCCTCGTCGGTGAGACCGTAGCGGGTGTTCCCGGTGAAGGGGACCGCGTCGCGCAGGGCGTCACGGAGCTTGTCGCTCAGCAGAAGCTCGTTTCGCACGTGGATGAGCGGGGATACCTGCACGAACATCTTCCCGAAACTCTTGGCGAATCCGCCGACGTGGAAAACACCGCCCTGCTTCATCGAGTTTTTCGGAATCACGCGCTTCACGTCGGCCAGATCCACCATCAAGGAGTCGCGCCCGACGAAGATCGAGATGTCGCCCGAGACCTCATGCGGTTTCACGAGCTGGATGGTGAGCGGAGGATTCAGGAACACGTTCGCGATTTCGTAGACATTGAACGTGGAGTCCTTCGAGTCGAACGTAGGGTGGTCGGCGATGTACTGGATGAGCCCCAGAGGCAGGGGAATCGAGCTCGAGCCGCCCGCGCCCTTCGGGACCGCGCGGAAGGCGATGTTCGAGCCGGTGTGGTCGCCGACGTCGCTCGTCACGACGCCGCCCATTCCGAGCCGGCGCGCGTCGAGCGTCTGACCTTGGGCTGGCCCGGCCAGGAGGCCGCAGGCAAGGACCAGGGCCGCGATAGAAGTCGCCTTCTTCATTGCAGTTATCCCCCCATCTTCATCCAGGCGGCGGGCCGTCATGGCCGCGCCTCGGGCTCGGGGAATCATCGGCAGGCGCTCGCCCCTGCTTGAGTCCGGCGGGCTCATCCGAAACGCGGTCCGCCCCGCATCCAAGCGGGGCCGTTTGACCATCCCGCCCACCGTGTGATACCCTTCATTCGATTGGCATCGCGGCAGTTAGGCATCCATCGCTCGCCAGCATCCCACCGCGCACGAGGCCATCCGACCACGATGACTGAAACCGAGATCTCGAAAATCTACGACCACACGGAGGTGGAGCGCCGGTGGTACGACCATTGGGTGGACCGCGGATATTTCCGCCCGCGTGACGGCGAGGGTCCGCCTTTCGTCACGCTGATCCCTCCTCCGAACGTGACGGGCAGCCTCACGATCGGCCATGCCTTCAACCACACCCTGCAAGATGTCCTCACGCGCTGGCAGCGCATGACGGGGGTGCCGACCCTGTGGCTTCCGGGCACCGACCACGCGGGCATCGCCACCCAGAACGTGGTCGAGCGGAAACTCGTGGCCGAAGGGAAGACCCGCCACGATCTGGGGCGCGAGGCGTTCCTGAGCGAGGTGTGGAAATGGAAGGAGCACTACCACGCGCGGATCACGGCGCAGATGCGACGCATCGGCGACTCGGTGGACTGGTCGCGGGAGCGCTTCACGATGGACGAAGGGCTCTCGCGGGCGGTCCGCGAGGTGTTCGTCTGTCTCTACGAAAAAGGGCTCATCTACCGCGGCAACCGGATCATCAACTGGTGTCCGCGGTGTCTCACGGCCCTCTCCGACGAGGAAGTGGACCACCAGGAGACGGACGGGAAACTCTACCACATCATGTATCCCATCAAGGGGACCCAGAAGCACATCGTGGTGGCGACCACGCGCCCCGAGACGATGCTGGGCGACGTCGCGGTCGCGGTGCATCCCAAGGACAAGCGCTACACGCCGCTCAAGGGAAAGACGGCGATCCTGCCGTTCCTGCGCCGCGAGATCCCCATCCTCTTCGACGATTCGGTCGACCCCAAGTTCGGGACGGGTGCGGTGAAGGTGACGCCGGCGCACGACCCGAACGACTTCGAGCTGGGGCAGCGGCACGGCCTGACGCCCATCGTGGTGATGGACCCCACCGCGCATATGAACGAGAACGCGGGGGACTTCCGTGGGCTGAGCCGCGAGGAAGCGCGGGCCAAGATCGTGGCGGCGCTGGAAGACCGCGGGCTCCTCGCGCGTGTCGAGCCGCACCGGTATTCGATCGGGCATTGCCAGCGATGCGACTCGGTCGTGGAGCCCTATCTCTCGCTCCAGTGGTTCGTGTCGATGAAGCCGCTCGCCAAGCCCGCGCTCGAAGCGATCGAGAAAGGCGAGCTCACGATCCTGCCCCGGCGCTGGGAGAAGGTTTATCTCCGGTGGCTCGAGGGCATACGCGACTGGTGCATCTCGCGGCAGCTCTGGTGGGGGCATCGGATCCCGGTCTGGACTTGCGCCAAATGCTCGGAAACGATGGTCGCGGTGGAAGCGCCGACACGATGCACGAAGTGCGGCGCGGGCCCTGCGGATCTCAAGCAGGACGAGGACGTGCTCGACACGTGGTTTTCTTCCTGGCTCTGGCCGTTTTCGACGCTCGGCTGGCCCGAGGACACCGAAGATCTGAGACGATTCTATCCGTCGAGCGTCCTGATCACGGGGCCGGACATCATCTTCTTCTGGGTGGCCCGGATGGTCATCGCCGGATACGAATTCATGGGAAAGGCGCCGTTCCCGGTCGTCTACCTGCACGGAATCGTGCGGGACGCCCAGGGGCGGAAGATGTCCAAGTCCCTCGGGAATTCGGCCGACCCGATCGAGATCGCGGAGAAATACGGGGCCGATTCGCTTCGCCTCACGCTGCTCCTTCTCTCGCCGCAGGGCTCGGACATCCATTTCTCCGAGGAGCGCGTCGACCTCGGGCGCCATTTCGCGAACAAGCTCTGGAACGCGTTCCGGCTCGTGTCGCCGCACCTCAAGGACTACACACCCGACGAGCAGGCGGCGCGCCCGTTCCTGACCGACGCGGACCAATGGATCCTGAGCATGCTGGGCACGACCGTGCGTTCGGTGACGCGGAACCTCAAGGCGTACCGGATCGGCGACGCGGCGAAGGACGTCTACGATTTCACGTGGCGCGAGCTCTGCGACTGGTATCTGGAGATGGCGAAGCCGCGTCTCTACGCGGGAACCGACGCTTCGGGCTCGGTGGCCGTCCGGTTCACGATCCACCGGGTGTTCAGCACGGTGCTCCGGCTCCTGCATCCGTTCATGCCCTACCTGTCCGAGGAGCTGTGGCACGCGCTGCCGGGCACGGAGGGGGACGTCTGCGTGGCGGAGTGGCCGGCGCCCGGCCGTGCCGCGAACAAGGAGGCCGAAGCGAAGATCGAGCTCTTGAAAGAGATCGTGGGCTCGATCCGGAATCTGCGCTCCGAGATGAACATCCCGCCGGCGCGGAAGGCCTCGGTCCTGATCCGGGCCACGGGTCCCGAGGCCGAGATCATCCGTGGGCAGGCCGGGCTGATCGCGCTCCTCGGCAAGGCGGAGCCCCTGGAGACCGGCTCCGGCGTGAAGAAGCCGACGGTGTCCGCCTCCACCGTCGTGCGGAGCCACGAGATCTTTCTTCCGCTCGAGGGGTTGATCGACGTGGGGACCGAGCGCAAACGGCTCGAGCGGGAGCTGGACAAGGTGATGCGCGACTTCGATCAATCGATGCGAAAGCTCCAGAACGAGGATTTTCTGGGGAAGGCGAAGAAGGACGTCGTGGAGCGTGAGCGCACGCGCCTCGAGTCGCTCGGCCAGACGAAGGAGAAGCTCGAACGAAACCTCGCGGTGCTGCGATGAGATTCGTGATCAAGATCTCCATCGCGCTCGGCATCGGCGCCTTCGGCGCGGCCGTCGTGTGCGGGCTCCTGGCGTTCGCGGCGCACGCGGAGGCCGCGCCCCCGAAGCGGGGGGCGCCGGCGGCGACCGCCACCGTCGCGGGGCGGGACGTGGCCGTCACCGTGTACAACGAGAACCTCGGCGTGGTCAAGGACCGGCGTAGGTTCGGCATCGTCGGCGGCGTCTCGGAGCTCGAGTTCACCGACGTTGCATCATCGATCGACCCCACGTCGGTCCATCTGCGACCCCTGGGGAAGAGCGATGTGGAGATCCTCTCGCAGGACTACCGCTACGATCTGGTGAGCACCGACAAGCTCCTCGAGCGCTACGTGGATCAGCCCATTGATGTCGCCACCAAAGACGACCAGGTCAAGCACGGCTCGCTCCTCGCGTTCGATCCGACGTCCCTGGTGATCCAGGACGCGGCCGGAGGTCTCTCGCTCTTGAATCGCGCCGAGGTCCGCCAGGTGGGACTCAAGGAGGTGCCCAAGGGATTGATCACGCGCCCCACGCTCGTGTGGCGGCTCCGCGCCGACGGGGGTGGAGAGCGCGACGTCGAGGCGTCGTACATGACGGGTGGAATGGACTGGCACGCGGAATACGTGGCCGTGCTGGAGGAGAACGGCTCGAGCCTGGACCTTCAGGGTTGGGCCTCGGTCGAGAACCGCTCCGGGGCGACCTACGAGAACGCCAAGGTCAAGCTCATCGCCGGAACGATCCACCGGGCCCCGGTCCCGCCGCCGGTGCCCTATGCAGATGGCATTCGCGCCATGAAACTCGGGGTCCCGCTCGAGGCGCAGGAGCGTGGGTTCGCCGAATACCACCTCTACGAGCTGCCGGAGCGGGCTACGCTCGCGAACAACGAGGTCAAGCAGGTCGGGCTGTTGCACGCCGCCGGCGTGCGCTCCGTCCGGAAATTCACCTACGACGGCTCCGTGGACGGCGCGCAGGTCCAGGTCCGTCTGGAGTTCAAAAACGAGACGGCCTCCGGTCTTGGAATGCCAATCCCGGGAGGTGTCGTCCGCATGTTTCAGCGCGACACGGACGGCTCGCTGGAACTCGCGGGCGAGGACCGCATCCAACATACACCGAAGAACCAGACGGTCCGGGTGGCGATCGGCTCTGCCTTCGACATCGCCGCCGAGCGCAAGCAGACCGACTTGAGGCAGGTGGGCAAGGGGGTGACCGAGGCTTCCTACGAGATCACCCTCGCCAATCATAGGAAGGATCCGGCGGACATCACCGTCATCGAGCACGCCGAAGGGCAATGGGAGATCTTGAAATCGACCCTGCCGCACATCAAAAGGGATTCCCGGACGTTCGAGTTCACGGTCCGCTGCGAGCCCGAGAAACCGGTCACGGTCGCGTACACGGTTCGGACGCGCGCATGAGCGCAGAGCGATCGCACGCCGAGGGGTCCGATGGCCTGACGCGGGGCCTGACGCCTGCCGAGTTCAAGCTGGTGGCTCCCTACGAGCCGCTCGGGGACCAGCCGCGCGCGATTCAGGAGCTGACGGAGGGGGTGAAGCGCGGCGACCGGTATCAGACCCTGCTGGGGGTTACCGGATCGGGGAAGACCTTCACGATGGCGAACGTGATCCAGGCTGCGGCGCGCCCCACGCTCGTGATCTCGCACAACAAGACCCTGGCCGCGCAGCTCTACGGGGAGTTCAAGAGCTTCTTTCCGGAGAACGCGGTCGGTTACTTCGTATCCTATTACGACTACTACCAGCCCGAGGCCTACGTCCCGCACACGAATACCTACATCGAGAAGGACGCCTCGATCAACGACGACATCGACCGCCTGCGCCTCGCCGCGACGAGCGCGCTCTTCGAGCGCCGCGACGTGATCGTCGTGGCGAGCGTCTCCTGCATCTACGGGTTGGGCTCGCCGGAGGACTTCCGCCGGGAGATGCTGATGGTCCAGGTCGGGGACAAGATCCGCCGCGAGGCGATCCTGGGCCAGCTCGTGCACAATCTCTACACGCGGAACGACCTCGACTTGAAGCGGGGCACGTTCCGCGCGCGCGGCGACGTGGTCGAAGTCCATCCCGCGTACGAGGAGACGGCGATCCGGATCGAGCTTTTCGGGGACGAGGTGGAGCGGATCGCGGTCTTCGACCCGCTGACCGGCAGGACGCTCAAGCCGATCCCCACCGCCGCGATCTACCCCGCGAAGCACTTCGTCACCACGCCGGTCCGGCTCAAGGAGGGGACGCGGCTCATCCGGGAAGAGCTGGAAGAGCGCCTGGCCCACTTCCGCGCCGAGGGGAAGCTCCTCGAGGCGCAGCGGCTCAAGATGCGCACCGAGTACGACCTCGAGATGCTGAACGAGATCGGCTACTGCTCCGGCGTCGAAAACTACTCGCGTCCGCTCTCCGGGCGGAAGCCGGGGGAGCGGCCGCAGTGCCTCATCGACTATTTCCCGGAGGATTTTCTCCTGATCGTCGACGAATCCCACGTCACGGTTCCGCAGATCGGGGGGATGTACGAAGGAGACCGCTCCCGCAAGCAGACGCTCGTGGATTACGGATTTCGTCTCCCTTCGGCGCTCGACAACCGTCCGCTCCGGTTCGACGAGTTCGAGCGCCTCACGGGCCAGACAGTCTTCGTCTCGGCCACGCCCAGCGATTACGAGCTCAAGAAATCGGGGGGCGTCATCGTGGAGCAGATCATCCGTCCGACCGGTCTCATCGATCCAAGGATCTCGATCCGGCCGACGAAGGGGCAGATCGACGACCTCCTGGAGGAGATCAAGCGCCGGGTGGAGCTTGGGGAGCGCGTGCTGGTGACGACGCTCACCAAGCGGATGGCGGAGGATCTGACCGAGTATCTCTTCCAGGCCGGCGTGAACGTGCGCTACATCCATTCCGACATCGACGCGATCCAGCGCGTCGAGATCCTCAGGGCCCTGAGGCTCCAGAGGGTGGACGTGCTCGTGGGGATCAATCTGCTCCGGGAGGGTCTCGATCTCCCCGAAGTGTCCCTGGTCGCGATCCTGGACGCGGACAAGGAGGGGTTCCTGCGCTCGGAAACCTCGCTCATCCAGACTTCCGGGCGCGCGGCGCGCCACGTGAACGGCGAGGTGATCCTGTACGCCGACCAGATGACGGGCTCGATGAAGCGCGCGCTCGAGGAAATGAATCGCCGGCGGGAGACCCAGTTCCGTTACAACGAAGTCCACGGCATCACGCCGCAGACGATCGTCAAGTCGCTCGAGGAAGTGATGCGGAGCACGGCGGTTGCCGACGCCGCGGCGCCGATCACGCCCGAGGATCTCCTGCCGAGCGATGCCCTGCGCCTGGACCGTGAATCTCTGATCGAGCTGCTCGAGCGGGAGATGCTCGCTGCGGCGGCTCGCGAAGAATTCGAGGCGGCCGCGTCCCTGCGGGACCGCCTCGACGAGCTCCGGCTGGAAGCCGGAAAGGAGCGTTCGAATGCGCCTCGAATCGATCGCCGCACCTCTGGTCCGGATCGCGTTGACCGAGGACATCGGCGGGGGGGACGCCACCACAGAAGTCGTCGTTGACGCGAAGGCCCGCGTCCGCGCACACATCGAAGCGCGCGCCAAGGGAGTCTTGGCGGGGAACGCCGTCGCGGCGCTCGCGTTCGCGGAGCTGGACCCCGAGATCGAGATCGACTGGCTCGCGCCGGAGGGCTCGGACCTGAAGCCCGGAGCTCGCGTCGCCGAGATCCGCGGACGCGCGCGCGCCGTCCTGAGCGCGGAGCGCGTCGCGCTCAACTTCCTATGTAGGCTCTCCGGCGTCGCGACCCTGACCCGCGCGTTCGTGCGTGCGGTGGAGGGGACCGACGTCCAGATTCTCGACACCCGGAAGACGACGCCGAGCCTGCGCATGCTGGAAAAGCACGCGACCCAGGTCGGCGGCGCGCTGAATCACCGCTTCGGGCTCTTCGACGGGATGCTCATCAAGGAGAACCACGCGAAGGTGGCCGGCGGTCTGACGCGGGCCGTCGAGAAGGCGCGGGCGCGTTCGCTCGGCCTCCCCGTGATGGCCGAGGCGCGCACCGTCGAGGACGCCGAGGTTCTCGCGACCCTGGGCGTGGATCGGATCCTCCTCGACAACTTCACGCCGGGCCAGGTCGCGATGGCGTTGAAGAGGCTCCGGGCGCTGGCCAAGTCCGGGAAGCTCGAGCCGGCGCGCGGCGCGGGCGGGCGGCGGGGCACTGCGGCAAAAGGGGGCGGCGGAACGGCCGTGGCGACGGCGGAATCGTTGCCGGAGATCGAAGTCTCGGGCGGGATCCGCCTCGAGAACGTGCGCGAGTTCGCGCTGCCCGGCGTGAAGTACATCTCGGTCGGGGCGCTCACCCATTCCGCCCCGGCACTCGACCTCTCCCTTCTGGTGGTCGATGTCTCCTGATCGGCGCGCGATGTGAACGCCGATCGGACGACTCCTCTGGCGTGCTTCCTGGGCGTTCCGGTCGAAGTTCACGCCAGCCTGGGATCGACCAATGACGAAGCGTTCCGCCGCGCGCGGGACGGGGCCCCGGAAGGGCTCGTCGTCACCGCCGAGCACCAGACGGCCGGCAGGGGACGGCTCGGCCGAAGCTGGTTCGATGACGCGGGCCGGTCGCTCATCTTCTCGATCCTGCTCAAGCCCAAGGTAGCGCTCCAGTCCTACCCGCTCCTCGCGCTCGCCCTTGCCTCCGCGGTCGCGGACGCGGGGGGCGAGATCGTCGGCGGGCCGCTCACCATCAAATGGCCGAACGACGTTCTCCATCGCGGACGAAAGCTCTGCGGCGTGCTCGCGGAATCGCGCGCGCTGTCCCCCGGGGAGACGCCCGTGCTCGTTCTCGGCGCGGGCGTGAACGTGAACCTCCTCGAGGCGGATTTCCCCCCCGAGCTCCGCGAGCGCGCGACCTCGCTTCGGATCGCGGCCGGAGGCCGTGAGGTTCCGATCGCGCCGCTCCGGGGCGCCGTCCTGGCGCGGTTCGAGCGCGATCTGGAGCGCACGCGCGGGGGAGAACCGGGCGCCCTCTTCGCCCGCGTCCGCCCGCGCCTCCCCGAGAGCGGCGCGCGCGTGCGCGTCGTGGTGGGGGACCGGGCGGTCGAAGGGGAGCTTCTGGAGGTGACCTCGACCGGGGCGCTGCGCGTGCGCGATGAGAAGAGCGGCAAGGTCGAGATCCTGGCCGCCGGAGTCATGGAATGAAGTGCCCTTCGTGCGGCCATCTCGAGGACAAGGTGATCGACTCCCGCTCCGCGAAGGAGGGGCAGGCCATACGGCGCCGCCGGGAGTGTCTCGCCTGCCAGCGCCGGTTCACGACGTACGAAACCGTGGAGAGCACGCCGCTCCTCGTCATCAAGAAGGACGGCAGGAGGGAGCCCTTCAGCCGCGACAAGATCCTGAACGGGCTCTTCCGCGCGTGTGAGAAGCGGCCCATTCCGGCCGAGAAGATCCATGCGATCGTGGACACGCTCGAGGCGGAGCTGATGCAGAAGGGGCACGATGAGGTCCAGTCGAGCGAGATCGGCGAGCGGGTCATGGCGGCGCTTCATCAGCTCGACGAGGTGGCTTACGTCCGGTTCGCCTCCGTGTACCGGCACTTCAAGGATTTGAACCAGTTTCTGGAAGAGCTGCGGTCGCTCCTCAAGTGATCGAGTCGGAGCGTCCGATGACGTTCCTCGACCACGTCGAGGAGCTTCGGGCCGCGGTTTGGAGGAGCGCCACCGTCGCGCTGATTCTGATCGCGGGGGCGTGGTTTTACTCCGGGCGGCTGCTCGACGCGCTCATCCTCTATCTGCTCCACGGCGAGAAGGCGCTCGCGCTTTCCCCAACCGAAGCCTTCTCGGCGCGGATCGAGGTGTCGCTCTGGACCGGCGGGGTCGCGGCGCTCCCCTACGTGATGTTCGAGCTGTGGCGGTTCGTCGCGCCCGGACTGAAGAAAAGCGAGCGGCGTTTCGCGATTCCCTGGATGGTGGCCTCGGCGGCCCTCCTCTATCTCGGCATCGCGTTCGCGATCGAGCTTCTGCTGCCCATGATCGTGAAGATGCTCCAGTCCTTCGCGACCGGGCAGATCGAATCGCGGATGTCGCTCCTGTCGCTCCTTCATTTCTCGGTGAAGATGGCGGCCGGATGCGGCCTCCTGTTCCAGCTTCCGCTCGTGTTGTGCCTGCTCGCATGGTTCGGCGTCGTCTCGCCGAAGGCGCTGGCGCGGCAATGGAGGCACGCCATCTTCTTCATCGCGCTCGCGGCGGCCGTCGTCACGCCCGGGGACGGCCCGTCCATGCTCGTGCTCTCGGCTCCGCTGGTGCTTCTCTACTTCGTGAGCCTCGTGCTCGCCTGGGCGATCTGGCGCGCCCGCTGGAACGAGCGGCGCGAGCCGGGTGAGCTGGGCTAGGAGGGAACGCCGTGCTTCTCGCGATCGACGTAGGGAATACCGAGGTGACGCTGGGGCTCTTCGACGGCCGCAGGCTCGCGCGCTCGTTCCGCCTGAGCAGCGAGACCCGCCGCACCGCGGACGAGCTCGCGCTCACCCTGGCGCAGATCTTCCCGGAGCTCGGTTCCCGGGGGGAGCGCGCCGCGGTGATCGCCTCCGTCGTGCCGACCGCGACGGCTTCGTACATGGAGGCGGCGCGGAAGCTCTGCGGAACGGATCCGCTCGAAGTCTCCTCGCGGATCCCGAGCGGCGTCGACATCCAGTACCGCGATCCGCAGTCCACGGGCGCGGACCGGATCGCGAACGCGGCCGCCGCGCTGAGGCTTTACGGCGCGCCGGTCATCATCGTCGATTTCGGCACCGCGACCACCTTCGACGTGATCGTCAAGGACCGTCGCTACATCGGCGGCGTGATCGCGCCCGGCGTCGTCACCGGGGCGGAGCACCTGATCCGGCGCGCCGCGCGGCTCTCGGCGTTCGAGCTCAAGCCGCCGGAGCACGTGGTGGGGCGGAGCACCGAGGAGAGCCTTCAGTCCGGCGTCTACTACGGCGCGGTCGGCCAGGTCGACGCGATCGTCCGCCGCATCGCCGCCGAGGAGCGCATCCGCCCGATGGTCATCGCGACCGGCGGGCTCGCCTCGATGATCGCCGCGCGCTCGGAGACGATCGAGAAGGTCGACCCCGACCTGACGCTCCACGGGCTTCGCATCATCTACGAGCTGAATCTCCCGGGGGGCAAAGGGGCACGGGAAATCGCGAAACAAGAGCCCGCGCGCGCGTCCCGGAAGGCGGCGCCGAAGCCGTCGCGGGCGGCACGGAAGGCCCCGCCCAAGCGCAAGAGACCACGCAAGTAAGCGGGGGCCCGTGGCGCCCACGAAGGGGGTTGCGCGCCGAGCCCGGCATCGTATAGAGTCAGCGCGATTAGCACTCGGTTGGGTATAGTGCCAACTCACCATTCGACGAGTCCGGGGCCGCCCGAAAACGGCGCCGGCGGGGCAAGGAGGAGCAACGATCCATGGCAAAGCAGCTGCAGTTCGACTCCGCGGCGCGTGACGCGCTCCAGCGCGGCGTGGACAAGCTGGCGAACACCGTCCGCGTGACGTTGGGACCCAGGGGAAGGAACGTCGTTCTCGACAAGAAATTCGGCGCGCCGACGATCACGAACGACGGCGTCACCATCGCGAAAGAGATCGAGCTGGAAGATCCCTACGAGAACATGGGCGCCCAGCTCCTCAAGGAAGTGGCCACGAAGACGCAGGACGTTGCGGGGGACGGAACGACGACCGCGACGGTGCTCGCGCAGTCGATGATCCATGCCGGACTCCGGCTCGTGACCGCGGGCGCGAACCCCATGTTCCTGAAGCGCGGCATGGACCGCGCGGTGCAGGCGGTCGTCGCGGAGCTGAAGAAACAGTCCAAGACGATCAAGACCCCCGCCGAGATCGCGAGCGTCGCGACCATCTCCGCGAACAACGATCCGGAGATCGGAAAGCTGATCTCCGAAGCCATGGAGAAGGTCGGCAAGGACGGCGTCATCACGGTGGAAGAGGCGAAGAGCCTCGACACCTCGCTCGAGGTGGTCGAGGGTCTCCAGTTCGATCGCGGATACCTCTCGCCCTACTTCGTGACCGACCCCGAGAGGATGGAGGCCGTGCTCGAAGACGCCTACATCCTGATCTACGACAAGAAAATCGCTTCGATCAAGGACATCATCCCCATCCTGGAGAAGGTATCGCAGGTCGGAAAGCCGCTCCTCGTCATCTCCGAAGACATCGAGGGAGAGGCCTTGGCCACCCTCGTCGTGAACAAGCTGCGCGGCATCCTGAGTGTCGCGGCGGCGAAGGCGCCCGGGTTCGGCGACCGGCGCCGGGCGATGCTCGAGGACATCGCGATCCTGACGGGCGGCCGGCTCATCACCGAGGAGGCCGGCCTCAAGCTCGAAAACGCGATCCTCTCCGACCTCGGCCGCGCGAAGCGCGTCGTCGTGGACAAGGACAACACGACGATCGTGGAAGGCGCGGGCAAGAAGAGCGACATCAAAGCCCGGGTGGAGCAGATCAAGAAGGAGATCGAGGATTCCACGTCGGACTACGACAAGGAAAAGTTACAAGAGCGTCTGGCCAAGCTCGCCGGAGGCGTGGCGGTCGTGCACGTGGGCGCCGCGACCGAGGTGGAGCTCAAGGAGAAGAAGGCGCGCGTCGAGGACGCGCTCGCCGCGACGAAGTCCGCGGTCGAGGAGGGAATCGTGCCCGGGGGCGGTGTGGCGCTCCTGCGCGCCCAGCCCGCGCTCGCGGCGCTGGACGCGAAGGGGGACGAGAAGTCCGGGATCGACATCGTGTCCCACGCGCTCGAGGCTCCCGTGAAGGCGATCGCGGCCAACGCGGGCGCCGAAGGCTCGATCGTGGCGGAGCGTCTTCGGACCCAGAAGGGCGCGATGGGATACAACGCGGCCACCGGGCAGTACGAGGATCTCTTTCAGTCGGGCATCGTGGATCCGACCAAGGTGACGCGGTCGGCGCTCCAGAACGCGGTCTCGATCGCCTCCCTCGTTCTTACGACCGAGGCGGTGGTCGCCGACGCGCCCGAGGAAGAGAAGCCGAGCATGCCGGGCGGCGGCATGGGAGGCATGGACTAAGTCGCGGATTCAAACGGCGTACGCCGGCCCCCGGGGCCTCGTGCTCCGGGGGCCATTTTAATTTGCGTGGAGGGCGCGGGGCCGTCGTGCGTTCCGCATGGATGCCCCCACGCGGGCTGGCCTTCGGCGATCCTTACCGCCGCGCGAGCCCAGAACTTATGGCCCGAAAAGCTGGTATAGAAGGATCCCGTTCGGACCGATACTGGTGGCCCGAGAAATGCTCGCTGTTTCGCCGGGGAAGTTTCCCGCATCCACATCGGATCCAGGCGCGAATCCAGGAGAGTAATTCGTGGGCTTCGAGACCCTGACAGCAGGCACCCGGGAGCTGGTCATCCGCCAGGGGGCGCCGATCGCGCCGTACACCACGTTCGGAATCGGCGGGCCCGCCGACGTTCTGGCCGAGGCCTACACCGAGAGCGCGCTCCAACAACTGGTGCGTGAGGCGATGGGACGCGGGATGCGCTGGCTCCTGATCGGCGGAGGGAGCAATCTCCTGGTCGGAGACACCGGCTTTCGCGGGCTCGTGATCGTTAATCGAATCGAGCACCTGCGCGTGAACGGCACGCGGATCGTGGCGGGCGCGGGCGCGGATTTGGGCGAGGTCGTGGAAGCGGCGCGCGAGCACTCCCTCTCGGGCATCGAATTTGCGATCGACATCCCAGGCACCGTCGGAGGCGCGATCCGGGGAAATGCCGGCGCGTTCGGCCGTTCGGTGGGAGACATCTCGGTGCGCATCCGTCTCCTCGAGGGCACGGAGCTCGTGGACCGCGCTCCGGCCGAGCTGGGCTTCGCCTACCGGCACAGCGACCTCAAGCGGAACGACCACATCGTCGTCGAAACCGAGTTCCATCTCGCGCCCGGAGACCGTGCCGAGATGGACCGCATCATGGGCCAGCACGCCGCGCAGCGCGCGCGCCGCAAGGAGAAGGGGCTCCACACGGCGGGATGCTTCTTCAAGAATCCCATCCTCGCCGACGGCCAGAAGGTCGCGGCGGGACAGCTTCTCGAGGCGGCCGGCGCGAAGGAAATCCGCGACGGCGGCGCGGGGGTTCACGCCTACCACGCGAACTACATCGTGAACATGGGCGGCGCCTCGGCGGACGAGGTGCTCCGCGTCGCGCGCGAGATGAAGCGACGCGTCCAGGAGTCGGCGGGCATCTCGCTCGAAGAAGAGGTGATGGTGGTGATGGATCCGCCGCGCGAGGGCGCTCTCTAGATCCGTCCCGCGCGCGGGGGCGTACGACTCCTCTATCGCGCCCTGAGAAGCAGGACCGGCACCTTCACCTTGTGCTGCACGCGGATGGCGGTCGTGCCGAGGAACCAATCGGCGAGATAGCGATGGCCGTGGGTGCTCATCGCCACGAGATCGCAGCCATGCTCCCGCACCCACCGCACGATCTCCGTCGCCGGATCTCCATAGGCAAGCTCGGTCTCCGCGGGAATTCCCTCGGCCACGAACTCCTCGAGCACCGAGGCTAAGTACGCCTTGTCTTCGTCGACCTCGGGGCTCACGGCATTCCGCCCGAACCAGAGTGCCGCCCATCCCGTGGCGACGTGCAGCAGGACAACGTGGCTCCGCATCAGCTTGGCCATCGGCTTCACGTGATCCAGGATGGCCCGGTCCGTGGGGCTGGCATCCAGGGGAATCAGAATCCTACGGTACATACATTCCGCCCTCCCCTAGCCCCCGACGATGACCTGCCAGGCGCTCCGGATCGATTCCGGAAGGCCACAGACGTCCATGACCGTGATGAGGATCGCGCTCGCCCATCCCCCGATCAGGAGCGCCAATCCCGGCCTCCACCTTCCCATGCGCAGCCGTGAGCTGGTGAAATGTAGCAGGGGAAACATGGCCAGCGGAAGCTGGAGGGCGAGCAACACCTGGCTCAGCGTCAGGAGGTCGGTGACGCTGCTCTCGCCGCGGACGCCGATGATGGCGATGGCGGGGATGATCGCCAGCAGGCGCGTGATGAGACGGCGCACCCACGGCTGAAGCCTCCAGTGCATGAAGCCCTCCATGACGACCTGCCCCGCCAGGGTGCCGGTGATCGTGCTGCTCTGGCCGCTCGCGAGAAGCGCGACCGCGAAGAGCGTGCTCGCGAGCGCGGTGCCCAGCAGCGGGGCCAGCGTCACGTAAGCGATCCGGATCCAGTCGCTGTCCTTGCTGAACGCCACGCCCTCTCCTCCGGGAAGGGTGACGCTCGTCTTTCCGTAGAAAACAAGGGCCGCCAGCACGAGGATGGCCGCGTTCACGAGGAACGCGACGGCGAGCGCGACCACCGAATCGATCGTGTTGTAGCGGATCGCCTTCTTCATCGAGGGCGCATCCCGCTGGAAGCTCCGCGACTGCACCAGCGCCGAATGGAGGTAGAGGTTGTGCGGCATGACCGTCGCTCCGATGATGCCGATCGCTACGTAGAGCATTCCCGCCTCCCGGAAACCCGGGGAGAGCAGGGCCGTCCCCATCTCGTGGAAGTTGGGCTGCGTCTGGGGCAGGACGAAGATCTCGATGAAGTAGCAGACCCCGATGGTTGCCACGAGCAGGAGAATCACCGCCTCGATGGTGCGCACGCCGAACCGCTGCAGCGCGAGCAGGAGCAATACGTCGAGTCCGGTGATGAGGACTGCCCAGAAGAGGGGGATGTGGAAGAGCAGGTTCAGCGCGACGGCGCTGCCCAGCACTTCCGCCAGGTCGCACGCCATGATCGCGATCTCGCACAGGAGCCAGTTGGGCAACCGGCTCCACCGGGGGTACCAGTCGCGGCAGGCCTGGGCGAGATCCTTGCCCGCAACGACCCCCAAGCGGGCGGAGAGTACCTGCATGAAGATGGCCATGACGCTGGCGAGCAATACAACCCAGAGCAGGTTGTACTTGTACTGGGCGCCCGCCTGGAGGTCCGTGCCCCAGTTGCCCGGATCCATGTAGCCGACGCTCACGAGGATCGCGGGCCCCACGAAGGCTCTCCACTGCCGGAAGAATCCCTCCGAGTGGTGGGGAACGGCCACCGTGCCGTGCATCCCTTCGAGAGAAGGGTGATCTCCGCGCGCGTCGCCCATGCTAGGCGCGTAATCTAGCACACGTGACCCTCCGGGAGTCCTTGACACCCGTTCCTTCGGCCCGATAACGTCGCCCTTGCCATGGCCCCCTTCGAGAAAAGCGAGCGCCTGCGGTCGCTCCCGCGGTACCTTTTCGCGGAGCTGGAACGGAAGCGCCACGAGGCCGAGTCGGCGGGAAAGGAGGTCTTCGATCTCTCGATCGGAGATCCCGACCTGCCGACCCCCGGGTTCATCCTGGACCGCCTCGCCGAGCACGCGCGCGACCCGCGCAATCATCGCTACCCCACGAGCGCGGGGCTCCGGGAGGCGCGCGCCGAGATCGCGGGTTGGTTCGGGGAGCGCTTCGGCGTCGACCTCGATCCGGTGCGCGAAGTCGCCATGCTCCTCGGCTCGAAGGAGGGGATCGGGCACTTCCCTCTCGCGATCCTCGATCCAGGGCACGAGGCGCTCGTGCCCGACCCCGGGTATCCCGTCTATGCGGCGGGGACGGTGTTCGCGGGGGCGACGCCGGTACGGTTTCCGATCCGCGAGGCCTCGGGGTTCGTGCCCGAGGTGCGCGACCTCGACAAGCTCCTCACACCGCGCACGCATCTCGTATTCGTGAACTATCCCAACAACCCGACGGGAGCGACCGCTCCCTACGCCTTCTACGAGGAGCTGGTCCGTTGGGCCGAGCGCCGCGACGTGATCCTCGTGAGCGACGCCGCCTACTCGGAGCTCTACTACGGCGAAGCGCCGCCGAGCATCCTCGCCGTGCCCGGGGCCCGCGACCGCGCGATCGAGTTCCACTCCTTCTCGAAGACGTTTAACATGACCGGCTGGCGGATCGGATTCGCCGTGGGAGCCCCGGCTCTGGTCGAGGCCCTGGTGCAGCTCAAGGCGAACGTGGACTCGGGGGCGCCGCAAGCGACCCAGCTCGCGGCCGCCCAGGGACTCAAGTCGCTCGGGGTCCACGGCCCGGCGCTCCGCGGCGTCTATCGCGAGCGGCGCGACCTCGCCCTGGACACACTGCGGCGGCTGGGCTGCCCGATCAAGACGCCGGGCGGCGCGTTCTACCTCTGGGGACGCGTCCCCGAGGGCCAAACCTCGACGGAGTTCGTGACCCGTGTATTCGACAAGACCGCCGTGCTCCTCACTCCCGGCACCGGATTCGGCGCCGAGGGGGAGGGGTACTTTCGGATCGCCCTCACCTCATCGGCGGATTCCCTCCGCCGCGCGCTCCAGAAGCTGGAAACGCTCGCGCCCTGGAAGGCGCCCCATGCCTCGCCATCCCCGATCTCCCGCTAGCCCCGCCCCGAACGTTCCTGCGCCGAAAGCCCCGGCTCCGAAAGCCCCGGCCGCCAGGGCCCCGGTTCTCGAAATCCTCGACTGGCTCCGCCTCGCCCGCATCCAGGCGTACGGGCACCTCGGCGTCACGCAGAAGGAACGCGACCTGGGGCAACGGATCGAGGCGGACGTGGAGCTCGCCTACGCTCCCACGACCCAGCGCAGGCCCGACGTGATCGACGACGCGATCGACTACGAGGAGGTCCACCGGCTCGTCCGCGCGCAGATCGAGATGTCCCGCTGCCGCCTCCTCGAGACCCTCGCCGAGGAGCTGGCGCTCGCGCTGATCCAGGAGTTCGACTCGCCGCGGGTCCGCGTGCGCGTGCGCAAGCTGCACATTCCTGTCAGGGACTTCACGACGGTCCCCGAGGTCATCGTGGAGCGGATGCGCTCATGAAGGTGTTCGTCGGCGTTGGATCCAATCTCGGCGATCGCGAGTTTCTCATCCGCAAGGCGGTGGAAGGGATGCGAGACCTGCCGCGGACGTTGGTCGTCCGCGTCTCGTCGCTCTACGACACCGATCCGGTCGGGGAGGTCGATCAGCCCGCGTTTCTGAACGCCGTCGTGTGGCTCGAGACCACGCTCGAGCCGCGGGAGCTGCTCTGGCAGCTTCTCCTGATCGAGAAACGGATGGGCCGCGTACGGTCGCAGCGCTGGGGGCCGCGTCCCATCGACCTCGACCTCCTGTTCTACGGCGAGGAGACCGTGGACGAGCCCGACTTGAAGATCCCGCACCCCGAGGCGCACCGGCGGGCGTTCGTCCTCCTGCCCCTCCTCGAGCTGGACCCGGATTTCGTGCATCCGACCACCGGGGAATCGATCAAGAAGACGGTCAAGCGACTTCCCCCGAACCCGCCGGTCCGCAAGGGCGGCCGGTTCTGGTACTGACCCGGGCTACGGCGAGTGTCGGCACGCTACATCGCGGTCGAAGGGGTCATTGGTGTCGGCAAGACGAGCCTCGCGAAGCTCCTGGCCGAACGCCTCGAAGCCAGGCTGATCCTCGAGGAGCCCGAGGAGAATCCGTTTCTCGAGGACTTCTACAAGGATCCCCGCCGCCACGCGTTCCAGACACAGATGTTCTTCCTCGTGAACCGGTACCAGGAGCTGAGAGAGAAGACGCAGCCCGATCTGTTCCACGAGGGCATCGTGAGCGACTATCTCTTCCAGAAAGACCGGATCTTCGCCAACATCAACCTGAGCGACCGCGAGCTGCACCTCTACGATCAGATCGCTCCGCTGCTCGAGCGGGACCTCGTTCCGCCCGATCTGGTCGTCTATCTTCAGGCGGGTCCGGAGGTCCTCCTCGAGCGCATCCGCCAGCGAGGGCGCGCCTACGAGCGGCTGATGGAACCGAAGTACATCCGGACGCTCGTCGAGGCGTACAATTACTTCTTCTTCCATTTTCGCGAAGCGCCGCTTCTCGTCGTGAACACGAACGAAATGAATTTCGTGCACCGGAGGCAGGATCTGGAGGACTTGATCGCCCGGGTCGAGACCCATCGGGAGGGAATGGCCTACGTGAGCCCCAGCTCGAGAGCCGAGGAACGGTCGTGACGTCGGATCCCCGGATCACGCGTCCCAAGGTCACCGTGCGCACCATTCGCGAGATGAAGGCGGAGCGGGTGCGGATCGTCTCGGTCACCGCGTACGACTACCCGAGCGCGCGGCTGGCCGACGAAGCCGGCGTGGACCTGATCCTGGTCGGGGACTCGGTCGGGATGGTCGTCCTCGGATACGAGTCGACGATCCCGGTGACCCTGAGCGAGATGGCGCATCATCTGAAGGCGGTCGTCCGCGCCCAGCCGCGGGCGCTGGTCGTGGCGGACCTGCCCTTCCTGACCTTCCAGACGAGTCCGGAGGACGCGGTCCGGAACAGCGGCCGCCTGATGAAGCGCGGCGCCGAGGCGGTGAAGCTCGAAGGGGGAAGACGGATGCTGCCGCAGATCCAGGCGATCCTCGCGGCCGACATCCCGGTGCTGGGGCATCTGGGGCTCACGCCGCAATCGGTGCACCGGTTCGGCGGCTACCGCGTGCAGGGCCGCGACCGTAGGGACGCGGACGCCCTTCTCGACGACGCGATCGCGCTCGAGCGCGCCGGCTGCTTCGCGATCGTCCTCGAGGGCGTGCCGCTCGAGCTGGGGCGCGAGATCACCCGGGCGATCCAGATCCCGACGATCGGCATTGGTGCCGGTATGCACTGTGACGGGCAGGTGCTCGTGCTCCACGACCTGATCGGGCTCTCGTTCGGAAAGCCGGCCCGATTCGTCCGGCGCTACGCCGAGGTGGGGGACACCATCCGGAACGCGATCGCGGCGTTCCGTGAAGATGTGCGCGCCGGACGCTATCCATCGTCGGAGGAGAGCTACGCCGCGAGCCCGGAGAGACCCGAAACGAAGCCGTGCGGATCGTAACCCGCGGCGCCGAGCTGCGCGCGCTTTCCCGCCGCGCGCGCCAGAGCGGCATGACCGTGGGCTTCGTCCCGACCATGGGCTACCTGCACGAAGGGCACCTCTCCCTGATCCGCCGCGCCCGGAGCGAGCACCATCGGCTCGCGGTCTCGGTCTTCGTGAATCCGCTCCAGTTCGGGCCGAAGGAGGACTTCGCGCGGTATCCCCGCGACGAGGTGAACGACGTCCGCCTCTGCCGCGACGCGGGCTGCGACTGGTTCTTTCTGCCCCGCCTGCGCACGCTCTACCCGTCCGGATTCGCCACGATGGTCGATCCGGGGCCGCTCGCCGAGGTATGGGAAGGGGAGGCGCGGCCGGGACATTTCCGGGGCGTCGCCACGGTGGTGCTCAAGCTCTTGAACCTGGTCGAGCCGGACGCGCTCTACCTCGGACAGAAGGACCTCCAGCAGGCGCGCGTGATCCAGGGCGTGGCCCGAGATCTCGACATCACGACCCGGGTGATCGTCTGTCCCACCGTCCGGGAGCGGGACGGCCTCGCCCTCTCGTCGCGGAACATCTACTTGGGCCCGGCGGAGCGGGCGCGTGCCACCGGGCTGATCCGCGCGATGCGCGAGGGCAAGGCGCTCGCGCGATCCGGGGTCTTGAGCGCGCGCACGATTCTCGCGCGCGTGCGGGGGGTCCTCCGCCGCGAGGCGCGACCCGACGGCATCGACTACGTGGCGTTGGTGGACCCGGCGACCCTCGCCCCGCTCCCCCGGCTCGATCGCGGCGGGGGATTCCTGATCGGGGCGATCCACATCGGCAAGACGAGGCTCATCGACAACCTGTACGTCCGCGGCCCGTCGCGCGGAACGAAGGGCGCGTGAGCCCAGAGGCGCGGAGCGCGGGCGAGGCTGGTTCCTTCACGGCCGTGGTCCTCGCCGCCGGCCTCGGCAAGCGGATGAACTCGGACCTTCCCAAGGTCCTGCATCCCGCGCTGGGGCGGCCGCTCGTGCTCCACGTGCTCGAGCAGATCGATCCCCTGAGGCCGAAGCTCACGGTGGTGGTCATCGGGCACCGGGCCGCGCTCGTGCGGGAAGCGCTCCGGGGGCGCGACGTGCTCTTCGCCGAGCAGACGCCGCAGCTTGGAACGGGGCACGCCGTGCAGATGGCGTGGTCGGCTATCGAAAAGGGTCCCGAGACGCTGCTCGTCCTCGCGGGCGACATGCCGTTGATCCGGACCGCCACGCTGAAGCGCCTTCTCGAGCGGCACGGAGGCGAAAGGAACGCGGTGACCTTCCTCTCGGGGGTGCTCGAGGATCCAAGCGGCTACGGACGCGTCATCCGAGACGCGCGCGGCGAGTTCGTGAAAATCGTCGAGGAGCGGGACGCGACCCCCGCCGAGCGCGCCGTCGGGGAGGTGAACTCGGGCATCTACTGCTTCTCCCGGCAGCCGCTCCAGGAGGCCCTGGGATTCCTCCGCGCGGACAACCGCCAACAGGAGTATTATCTGACCGACACGCTGTCGTTCATCAAAGGCCGGGGGGGACGGATCGGGGTGGAGCGGGCGTCCGATTCCCGCGAGCTCCTCGGGGTCAACAATCCCGAACAGCTCGCGATGGTGGAAGAGGCGCTCCGAGCCTGGAGCGCTTCGTGAGCCTCGACGTGCTCTGGGCCGGCTGGCGGATGGCTTATATCCAGAAAGCCGGCAAACAAGGCGCTGCCAAGCAGCGATGCCTGTTTTGCGCGAACGCCCGGCTTCGTCCCGGAAGGCGGAATCTGGTCGTGGCCAAAACGCCGCGGGTGATCGCGATGCTGAATCGGTACCCGTACAACGTGGGGCACATGATGGTCGCGACCCGCCGCCACACTTCTTCGCTCTCCGGCCTGACCCCCGAGGAGTCGGTCGAGCTGACAGCGTGGCTGGGGAAGGTGGAGGTCGCGCTGACGCGTGAGTACCGTCCCGCCGGCTTCAACGTCGGGCTCAATCTGGGGCGTGTCGCGGGAGCGGGGATTCTCGGCCATCTCCACTGGCACGTCGTCCCGCGCTGGAACGGCGACACGAACTTCATGCCGACGACGGCGGGGACCAAGGTCCTCCCGGAATCGTTGGACCGGACGTACGAGCGCGTTTCGAAGGCGCTCGCCGCTCTGGATCGGCGGCCCGGAACGCGTAGGCGTCGTTAACGCGATCGAGGTTCGGCGTGGCCAAGAAATCGCGCAACGAATCGCCGGTGCTCGACTGGGCGCTGGGGCTCTCGTTTCTCCTCATCACCGCGCTCGCGGTATCGGCGGCGGTGCGGGTCGGACCCCAGGCGGTGGTGAAGCCGAAGCAGCCGATCCGGATCCAGCTCTGGAACGGGAGCGGGCGCTCCGGAGTGGCGGCGGAGCTGGCGTCGTATCTTCGGGACGGCGGGTTCGACGTCCTGGAGGTGGCGAACGCGGATCGCGCGGACTACCGCGCGACTCTCGTGGTCAACCGGACCCCGAATCCAGATCCCGCGAGGGTCGTCGCGGAGTACCTGGGAACCAGCCACGTCATCCAGCAGGTGGGCTCTCAGGAAATGATCGACGTCACGGTCATCGTGGGCCGCGACGCCAGGCGGTGGACGCAGCCGCATTAACCAAGATGGGCCCGCCTGAGAGGCGGGCTCGGAGAGGCGACTAGACTCCATGTTCAATATCGGGCCGCAAGAGATGTTCATCCTCTTCCTGATCATCATCCTGCTCTTCGGGGCGAAACGCATTCCGGAGATCGGCAGGTCGATCGGGAGAGGAATCCAGGAGTTCAAGAAGGGGATGCGCGAGGTCGAGTCGGAGATCAACCCGCCGGAGAAGACCGAGCCGCCCAAGCCGCACGTCCTCGAGGATCCGAAGAAGCCGTCGTAAGCGTCAGCCGGCCGCACTCAGCCCCAGAGCGGCGCGAGCGCGGACGCGCACTCCTCCAGACAGCGGCGATCCTCCGCGTTGAACGCGTCGACGCGCTCGCTCTCGACGTCGAGCAATCCCACCACCACTCCGCTGGCGGGGTCGAGGACAGGGGCCACGATCTCGGACCGCGTCGTGCCGAGCGTGGTGAGATACCGCGGGTCCCGCGTCACGTCTCCGACCACCACCGTCGTCCGGGATCGCACCGAAGCGCCGCAGAGCCCAAGGCCTACGGCGAACCGGGGATACGCGGGCGCCGACGGCCCGCTCCAGGCGACGAC
>Ga0137396_10000188_pt1 | contig 26394 bp, 24 predicted proteins | sample czc16metaG_FD_108284 | JGI IMG/M metagenome (GOLD analysis project Ga0137396, IMG submission 108284) | Vadose zone soil microbial communities from Angelo Coast Range Reserve, California, USA - czcobulk3.16 metaG | ecosystem: Environmental > Terrestrial > Soil > Vadose zone | place: USA...
CATCGGCAGCTCTTTAAAGACTTCCTTGCAGAACCCGTTGACGATCATCGAGACGGCGTCCTCCGCCGACAACCCGCGCTGCTTCGCATAGAAGATCTGGTCCTCGCCGATCTTCGACGTCGAGGCCTCGTGCTCCATGATCGCCGTGCTGTTGCGCACGTCGATGTAGGGAAAGGTGTGCGCCCCGCACCGGTCACCGATCAGCATCGAGTCGCACTGCGAGTAATTGCGCGCGTGCTCGGCGCCCTTGAGAATCTTCACGAGCCCGCGATAGGTGTTCTGCCCGCGGCCAGCCGAGATGCCCTTGGACACGATGGTCGAGCGTGTGTTCTTCCCCATGTGGATCATCTTCGTGCCGGTGTCTGCCTGCTGGCGCTGGTTCGTCACGGCCACCGAATAGAACTCGCCGATCGAGTTGTCGCCCTGGAGGATGCAGCCGGGATACTTCCAGGTGATCGCCGAGCCGGTCTCCACCTGCGTCCAGGAGATCTTCGAGTTCTTGCCGCGGCACGCGCCGCGCTTGGTGACGAAGTTGTAGATCCCCCCGCGGCCTTGCTCGTCCCCCGGGTACCAGTTCTGGATGGTCGAGTACTTGATCGTGGCGTCGTCCTGCGCCACGAGCTCCACCACGGCCGCGTGCAGCTGATTCTCGTCCCGGACCGGCGCGGAGCACCCCTCGAGGTAGCTGACGTAGCTTCCTTCTTCGGCGACGATGAGCGTGCGCTCGAACTGTCCGGTCGACGACGCATTGATCCGGAAATACGTGGAGAGCTCGAGCGGGCAGCGCACGCCCTTGGGGATGTAGGCGAACGAGCCGTCCGTGAACACCGCAGAGTTCAAGGCCGCGAAGAAGTTGTCGTTGTGTGGGACCACCGATCCGAGGTACTTGCGGACCAAGTCCGGGTGCTCGCGGATCGCTTCGGAGATCGCACAAAAGATGATCCCCTGCCGGGCGAGTGTCTCCCGAAACGTGGTGGCGACCGATACCGAGTCGAACACCGCGTCCACCGCGACGCCCGCCAGCCGCTTCCGCTCCTCGATCGGGATCCCCAGCTTCTCGAACGTTTCGACCAGCTTGGGATCGACCTGGTCCAGGCTCTCGAGCTTGGGGCGCTGCTTGGGCGCCGCGTAATAGCTGATCGCCTGATAGTCGATGGGCCCGTACGTCACGTTCGACCAGTGCGGCTCCGGCATCTTGAGCCAGTTGCGGTACGCTTTGAGCCGCCATTCGAGCATCCACTCCGGCTCACCCTTCTTGGTCGAAATCAGCCGGATGACGTCCTCGCTCAAACCCGGGGGAACGACGTCGGACTCGATGTCGGTGACGAACCCGTACTTGTACGGCTGGAGAACCTGGGCTTCGATCCCGGAGCTCATGACGACTCCTGTGGCGGCGCCGCGGTGAAGGTGATCACATACTCGCAGGCGTTGCAGCCGCTCGCGATGTGGGCGCGCCGCTCGACCGCCGCGCCGAGCACGTCCCGCAGGAACCGCTCTTCCGCCGCACACACCTCGGGGAAGCGCTCGGCTACGGCGCGGATCGCACAGTTGTGCTCCGACAGCCGGAACGTTCCGGCCGCCTCCTGCCATTCGGCCATATAGCCCTGCTGGTTCATCAGCCGGGCGACCAGATCGAGGCGCTCTGAGGCCGCAGCCCCCGCGAGTTCGGCCTGCAGTTGGCAGGTAAGATCGCGGTAGTGGTCTTCGAACAGCCCGACCGCCGCCTGGCGGCCGCCTTGCTCGGCGACGCGCTGGAGCAACTGCGTGAGCGTCTCCTCGTAGGCACGCGGGAACAGGCCCTCCCCGTCCGGACTGAGCCGATACGCGAAGGTGGGTGCGCCGACCCCCCGCTGCTCACGACCGTACCCGATCAGCCCTGCGGCTTCGAGCTCCTTCAGATGATGTCGGATCGCGTTGACGGAAACGCCCAGCTGGTGGGCGAGCTGCTTCGCCGTGAGCGGCTGGGCGCGCTTCAGCGCGAGCAGGATCTCCGCGCGAAGTCCTTTGTGCGCCGTGAGTTGCGGAGGATGGGTGCGCATCGGAAGCCGAATCCTAAGTGACTTACTCGGGATTGTCAACTAAAACAAACCGAATTGGGGTGAATTCGCAAATCGCTGTCAGCTAGCAGCTTTCCGCGCCGTTCGCCGTCAGTAGATGTCGCGATTGACCTCGCGCACCAGCCGCTCGTAGTCCTCAGGGGTGTTGAGGTCGTCGAGCACGGCCGGGTCGTCCACCGTGACAATCAGGAGTTGTGACGCGTGGTTGTGGAGCACGGCGTTGGCGCCGTGCCGGGTCGCGGCCTCACTCGTCTCGATCTCCTCGAACAGCGAGGCATCCCAGATGACCGGCTGCCCGCGACGCGCGCCGAACGCCGGCACCACGGCCGGGGCAGCGCCGCGGGCGTACGCGTCGATGAGGCGCTCGACCGTCGCCAGGCGAACGTGAGGCAAGTCTACCGGCCAGGCGAGGACGGCGGCCGGCCGGAGCGGTTTCAGCGCCGCGAGGGCGGCCCGCAGGGAGCCGATCGGGCCCGTTGCGACGTCCGGGGTCTCGATGATGATGCAGTCATGTGGCGCGAGGATGGGTGTGACGCGTGCGGCGTCCGGGCCGAGCACGACGAGGCGGAGCTTCAAGTCGAGCGCTTCCAGCGCCTCGAGAATGCGAATGATGAAGGGGCGGCCCCGGAAGTCGAGCAGCGGCTTGGGGGTACCCATCCGCACGGAGCGCCCGGCCGCGAGCACGACGCCGGCCAAGGACATGACTCCTAGCTTACGCCGAGTTGCACCGCGGCGCCAAACCCCCAAATTGGCGGCGCATGGCCGTACGACGCATTCGCCAGCTGGGCGATCCCATCCTGCGGGTCCGCTGCGAGCGGGTCCAGAACCCCAAGTCGGCCGCGACTCGCCTCATCGCGGACGACCTGCGGGACACGCTGCGCGTGGCGAAGGAAAAGTACAAGATGGGCCGGGCCATGGCAGCGCCGCAGATCGGGGCGCCGGTGCGGATCGTGTTCGTCCAGATGGACAAGCAGCGTTGGACCATGATCAACCCGGAGATCACCGACGTCGGGCCGGATGACTTCCTCGTGTGGGACGACTGCTTCTGCTTCCCGAACGTGTTTGTGCGTGTGTCGCGCGCCTACACGGCGACCCTCACATACACCGATTTGAAGGGCAAGCAGCACACCATGCAGCTCGAGGGGCCGATGGCCGAGCTGCTGCAGCACGAGATCGATCATCTCGACGGCATCCTCGCGCTCGACCGCCCGGCTGGCCCCGATCCTTTCGCATTCCGCTCGGAATGGGAAAAGGTCCACGACCCCGCGGAGCGCTACAGCCCGCCCAAGCCGCGCGAGCTGCCCTGACGCGCCAGCCCGATTGCCAGCGCCAGCTTCGCGACAGTATCCGTCCACCACGAGCCACAGCGCCCGACGGACGTAATTAGATTCCGCAGCGACAGGGGTGCTCGCCGCGTGGTCGGGCGAGCTGAGATCACACCCTTTGAACCTGATCCGGCTAGCACCGGCGAAGGGAGTCGGTATGGATTGCGTGACCCAGCAGTACCTGGCCCGGCAGGGCACCGTCACCCCCCAGATGCAGCGCGTCGCGGAGCGGGAAGAGCTCCCGGTGGGGCTGGTGCGCGACGAGGTCGCCCGCGGTCGGCTCGTCATCCCCGCCAACGTGAATCACCTCGCCGGGCGTCTCGACCCCATGGCGATCGGCCAGGTGGCGCGCGTGAAGATCAACGCGAACATCGGCAATTCGGCGGTCGAGTCCAACATCGACCAGGAGCTCGATAAGCTGCACCACGCGGTGCACTACGGCGCCGACACCGTGATGGACCTTTCGACCGGCGGAGACATCGACGCGATCCGCCAGGCGATCATCGACGCCTCGCCCGTCCCCATCGGTACCGTGCCCATCTACCAGGCCGTGACCGCGGTCGCCAAAGTGGAAGACCTCACGGCCGACGACCTGCTCGACATGGTCGAGCACCAGGCGCAGCAGGGGGTGGACTACGTCACGGTGCACTGCGGCATCCTGCGCGAATACGTCGGGCTCGCGCTCGGACGGGTGACGGGGATCGTGTCGCGCGGCGGCTCGCTGCACGCCTACTGGATGATGCACCACAACCGGCAGAACCCGTTCTACACGCACTTCGACCGCATTCTCGAGATCGCGCGCAAGTACGACGTGACGCTGTCATTGGGCGACGCGCTGCGGCCGGGGAGCCTGGCCGACGCGAACGACCGGGCCCAATTCGCCGAGCTCGACACCCTGGGCGAGCTGACGACGCGCGCCTGGGCCAAGGACGTGCAGGTCATGATCGAGGGGCCGGGGCACATCCCGATGCACCTGATCGAGATCAACGTGCGGAAGGAGAAGGAGATCTGTCACGAGGCGCCGTTCTACACGCTCGGCCCCCTCGTGACCGACATTGCGCCGGGCTACGACCACATCACGTCGGCGATCGGCGCCGCGATGATCGGCTGGTACGGGGCGGACATGTTGTGCTACGTGACCCGCAAGGAGCACCTCGGCCTTCCCAACGCCGAGGAAGTGCGTGAGGGGGTGATCGCGTACAAGATCGCCGCGCACGCGGCGGACATCGCGCGCGGGCGCGCCGGCGCGCGCCAGCGCGACGATGCGCTATCGCGGGCGCGGTTCGCGTTCGACTGGAACGAGCAGTTCCGCCTGTCGCTCGACCCCGCCCGGGCGCGCGAGCTGCACGACGAGTCGCTCCCTGCGGAGTACTTCAAGTCGGCCGAGTTCTGCGCGATGTGCGGACCGAAGTTCTGCTCGATGCACATCACGCGGGAGATCACGCGGAAGATGAAAGGGGAGAAGGAGGCGGTGCCGGCGGACTGAGTCAGCTCGTCACGAGAGCGAACGCTCGTACGGGGAAGCTCCCAATGCCTTTGACTTTGGCCGGCACCGCGAAGAAGCGAAATCCCGTGTCAGGCAGCTCACCCAGGCTGCACAAATGCTCCACGATGGGGATCCCCGCGCCGAGCACGGTGGTGTGCGCGGGCCGGGCGCCGTCCGTGTCGTCATCGATGTTGAGCGAGTCGATGCCGACGAGCGCGACGCCAGCGGACGCCAGCTGCTCCGCCGCGTCGCGGGTGAGAAACGGATGGCCCGAGCCGTATCGCGCAGTCCGCCAGTGCGCGTCCCACCCGGTATGTACCAGCACGGCCTTGCCCCGCACGTCGAGATTCCCGAACACGGCCGCCCCGAGTCCGCGTCCTGAGCGGGCCGTCGCGCGGATGACGACGCCCTCCAGGTCGGCCGCTGCGTCGAGCGGATAGTCGCCGACGTCCGGTCCACCGTCGTAACGGTGGAAAGGGGCATCGATGTACGTGCCCGTGTTCGCCAACATCTCGATCTTGCCAATCTGGAAGGTCGTGCCGGGACCGTAACGGGTGCGAGACGCGTCGCGCGACAACCAATCGCTGATCACCGGAGCGGGGAGGCCGGGGTAGGTGACCATCCCATGCTCGATGGTGTGGCTCAGGTCAACGAGCCGGCCGGGTGGCGTCATTGCCATTCGCACACCAGTGACGAGCCACCGGCCAAGAGACCTGCCAGCCGCTCGACGTTACCCTCCAGCTCCTCATCCACCGCACGGGGGCAGAACTCATAGATCCGCTGAGCCAGGGCGTGGGGGTCGTGCGGCTTGCCGACCAATCGTGCACGGAACCAATCAACACCGGCGCCGGTCAGTTCGAACGGCTCGTCGGGCGCGAGAGCACGCAGCCACGCGATTACGTCGTCCGGCGTGCGCCGGTCCCGCCGCCCTCCCGTCCCCAACCGCGCCACCAGGTCGTAGGGGTCGGCCGTCGGGACCAGGCCGACGCGCACCGGAACGGTGTCGCGTCCGAAGTAGCGATCGAACCGAAATAGCAGGAACCCCCGCTGCCGAAACTGATCGTGCGCCGCTTCGAGCAAACCGCCCGCGCGCACCGCGATGACGACCACGGTGACACCGCCGGTCGCCACCGGAGCGCCGTCGCCGGCGACGCCCATGAGCGGGCGGGCACGCACGCCAGCCAAGCCCTCCAGCGCGGCCACGGCGCCGTCGAAGTCGGGGGGCACGGTGAACTCCGCAGGGAGGCGATACACGGGACGGGGCGGTCGTGATCGCCGCCGCACGCCGATGAGCACGATGTTGAGGGCAAGCAGAGCCAGGACCACGAGCACCGCTTGCCAGGCGCCCTGGCGCGGGCCGGGGGTCTGCCCGGCTGCTTCGCGCAGCAGCGCGACGGTCGAGTCGTCCGTGTGGACAGTCGCGGAGCCCGACAAGGTGACGGGGGCAATCGGGTGCTGATCCCCACCATCCAGACCGATCTCGCGGAGCAACCGTGCCGCCCGGCGCTCCCGTCTTGCGACGAGCACCTGGCGGAATGGGGGGAGCAGCTTGCACGTCATCAGCGCGGCCCCCTTGAGCGTGTGCTTGAAGGTCTGCGTCTCCAGGTCGAGTCGGAAATAGCCCGCTTCGACCTGGCGACTCATCTGCCGGAACGTGGCGGCGCTCAGGTAGCCGGCAGGATCGCGCTGGACTTCCGGATGCGTCAGCGCCGCGGCGCCCCACCGTTGGCGCAACAGCGCCCGGAAGACGCGCAGCAGGCGGGCCGGGTCCCGCACGCCGGGGAAGCGCTCGTTGGCCCACCCGGGCACTGGAGCGAACACGCGGGGACCGCCCGCGTTGGACACCCAGAGAGCGCGACCATCGGGCCGTTCGGCCGTAAACTCCACGAACATCCCCCCGCCGCCCCTCGATCCGACGACGGCGGCCACCATACCGCGCTCCTCCGTGGCATCGTTCATGATCAGCAGCACCCGCTGCGTCGTCAACGGCCCCAGCCGGAACAGATCACCGGCGACGGCAAAGCCCTCGCGCGAGAGCGCAGTCGCGTTCGCCTCGAGCCAGGCCGACACGTCCCGGGGGAATTGATGCCGGGCAGGATCGTAGCGCTCGTAGACCGGGTGCGCTTGCTCACCCACTGCGCGCCAGACAGCCTGAATACTGATGACGTAGATCGCGACGATGAGCCAGAAAATGGTGATAACGGCGATCATGGTCGATTCCTCCTGCCGAGGGGTTGCGTCAGCCGGGGCCGACGGACGAACCCGGCCGCGCTCCTGACGCCGCCCCCAGCACCCGGGCGAGTGCCCCGAGCAGCTGTCCTTCGGCGGTCGTCCCTTCCGGCGCGTCCGCGAGCACGACCGCGAAGCGGCGCCGCAGCAGCGGATCTCGCATAGCGTGTGCGGCGAATTGCAGCGTGAGTGGGGCGAACCACGCAGCCTGGCGCGCGCCCGAACCTGCCCGTGCCACGGCGGCGTACTGCTCGAACAGCGCCAGCAGAAAGGCGCTCTTTGAGGGAAACTGTCGGTAGATGGCTCCCTTCGTGAACCCCGCCGTCCGGGCAACCTCATCCAGCGAACCGAGCTCGATGCCGCGCTCGGCAAAAACCTGCAGCCCAGCCTCGATCAGCAGCGACCTCGTCTCCGCCTTGCGCTTGGCCCGCACGATACCCATAAGTATCTATGATACCGATTGGCATCCACACTGCAACCTGACGACTGCGGGAACTGGACTTCAGATACTTATCGGTATCTAAAAGACGCCAAGTTGCTGATTCCAGGGCCATTGACTAACCCCTGTGACGTTGCTGATTGCGCCGCAGATGACCCGAGCAGAAGATTGGGCCACGCCCCGCGTCCCCCCTCGCCAGGAGCAGGCCTGTGAGCGACCAGCCAACCGGAGTGCCGTCCGGCGGAAAGCTGCAATTCGACCGTGCCGAGCGCGCCAGCCAAACAAGCGGGTCGGCCTGCGCCGTATGTAAGCAACCTATCACGACGTCGTACTACGAGATCAACGGTCACGTGACATGTCAGCGATGCCGCAGCCGGATCATAGCAGAGCGGGACCGCGGCACCTCGGGCACTCGCTTCGCAAGAGCATTGGGGCTCGGGCTACTGGCAGCGGCGGGGGGCGCGGGACTCTACTACGCCGTGGCGGCAGCGACGGGGAGCGAGTATGCCATCGTAGCCATCGTTGTCGGTCTGCTGGTGGGTAGCGCCGTGCGCAAGGGCTCGAACCGGCGCGGAGGTTGGCGCTACCAGGCGCTGGCGATGTCGCTCACGTACAGCGCCATCGTCGTGACCTACATTCCGCAGATCGTCAAAGCGGTGACGGAGCGTCGCGCCAGCGTGATCAATGAAGGCGTGCGAGGGGCGGCGCGATCGGCACCCACAGTCGATTCCGCGCGCACGGCGCCGAAACGGATCGGCGTGGGCGGGGTGCTGCTCGGTCTGGGGGCGCTGTTTCTGCTCGCGGCCGCATTGCCGATCCTCGCCGGGATCAGCAACATCATTGGACTGTTCATCATCGGGATCGCGCTGTACGAGGCGTGGCGGCTGAACAAGGCCATCGCGCTCCGCATCACCGGGCCCTACCAGGTGAGTGCTCCGCCCGCCGCACCCGCTTAGGTTCCCGAGATGGTTGACGATCCGCCCGCGGCGCCGGCACCACCGGTCTGCCCCGACTGCGGCGCCCAGGTCGCGCCCGCACTGCTCGCCTGCCCGGCCTGTCACCGCTTGGTGCACGCCGACGCGCTGAAGCGGTTGGCCGCCGACGCCGAGCAGGCGAAACAGACGGGTGACACCAGCGCCGAGCTCGCTGCATGGCGCCAGGCGCTCGAGCTCCTGCCACCCGACACGGCGCAGCACCAAACCGTCGCGGCCAGGGTCGCCGAGTTGAGTCGCGCCGTTGATCGACAGCCGGCCGGCGCGAAACACGGCTCCCGCCTGGGCAAAGGGGCGGCGGGAGGTCTTGGCGCCCTCGGCGTATTGCTCGCGAAGTTCAAGTTCGCCCTGCTCTTCGTGATCACGAAAGCCAAGCTGCTCCTGCTCGGGCTCACCAAGGCGAGCACGCTCCTCTCGATGCTGCTGTCGATGGGCGTGTACTGGACGCTGTGGGGCTGGAAGTTCGCGGCAGGGTTCGTGGTCTCGATCTACATCCACGAGATGGGGCACGTGCAGGCGCTGACCCACTACGGCATCAAGGCGACGGCGCCGATGTTCATCCCCGGCGTCGGCGCCTTCATCCGCCTCAAGCAGTACCCGACGGACCGCCGCGAAGACGCGCGGGTCGGACTGGCGGGACCGATCTGGGGCGCCGGCGCCGCAATCGCCGCGTACGGGGTCTACCTCGCCACCGGCGCCGGGATCTGGGGCGCGATCGCGCATGTGGGCGCATTCATCAATCTTTTCAACCTGTTGCCGGTGTGGCAGCTCGACGGCGGGCGCGGCTTCCGGGCGCTCACGCGCCAGCAACGCTGGATCGCCGTCCTGGTGGTCGGACTGGCGTGGCTCCTGACGGGGGAGGGCCTGCTCCTGCTCCTGGTGGTGGCCGGGGCCGCTGCGGCGTGGTTCGGAGACGCTGCTCCCGAGCCCGATCGGACGGCGCTGCTGCAATACACGTGGCTCGTCGCACTGCTGTCGCTCATGACCAAAATCACCGTGCCGGGCGCCACCCCACGGTGAATGTCGCCCGAGACGCGCGCCCGGCTCGCCTCGTCCAACTGGCCGTCTCGGCCAGACTTGTGACCGGGGTGGGTCCCCGCCTATGTTTGCGATTCGGCCCGGTCCTCCGGGTCGTCGTGACGTGAGCTCTCGGGAGCCTGGATGACGTACATCATCGCTGAGCCGTGCATCAACCTGAAGGATCGCTCCTGCGTGGATGTCTGTCCGGTGGACTGCATCTACGAGGGCGAGGACCAGCTGTACATCCACCCCGACGAGTGCATCGATTGCGGCGCCTGCGAGCCCGAGTGTCCGGTCACCGCGATCTTCCCGGAGGAAGACACGCCGCCGCAGTGGAAGTCCTATATCGCGAAGAACCGCGACGTCTTTCAGAGCGCGACGCCGCCGGGCAAGCCACAACGTAAGGGCAGCTAGCTCACCCTCACCGCAGCGTTTCCAAGAAATCCGCGATCAGGCGGCTCGTCGCGAGCGGCTGCTCGAGCGGGGCCAGGTGCCCCGCCGCCGGTACGACGTGGAATTGCGCATTCGGGATCAGCCCCGCCATCGCGCGGGCTCCGGCCGGCGGCGCGATCTGATCCTCGCTCCCCGCCAACACCAATGTCGGCACGCGGATCTGCCGCAGCGTGTCGGTGGAGTCGGGCCGATCGCGCAGCGCTTGCAGCGCGCCCACCAGCCCCGGCACCGACCAGCGGCGCGCCATCTCTCGCACCTGCTCGGCGACCTCGGATTGGGTCTCGGGCGCCAGCAGTTTGGGCAACAGCCGGCTCACCAGGGCCTCCGGACCGTCGCGCTCGGTGAGTGCGGCGAGCTCGTCGCGGTCGCGCTTCGCGGCGGGAGCGTCGGGCTCCGCCTTGGTATCGACGAGCAGCACGGCGCTCACGCGATCGGCGTGGCGCCGCACTAGCTCGAAGGTCACGTATCCACCCAGCGACAGCCCGCACACCGCCGCCGACTCGATGCCCAGGGCGTCGAGGATGGCCACGAGGTCGTCGGCGTAGCGGCGGACCGACGCGCCGTCCGCCGCCGCGGCACTCGAAGCGCCGGCGCCCCGGAGGTCGGGGGCGATGCGCTTCCAGCGAGCCAGCGCCGCGAACTGATGCCGCCACATGGTGCGGTCGAACGGGAAGCCGTGCACCAACAGGATCGGCGGGCCGTCGCCCCGGACTTCAACCCCCAGCTCGGCGGCGCCCACCGTGACGCGAATCGGCTGATGTGATCCGGACGTCCGCGGACCCAGGACGCGCGCGATTTCCTCCGGCAGGGGCGTCGCACGGCCGAGGCGATCGACGCAGACGAACACGATCTCGGCCTCCGCGATGAGGGTGTCGTCCGCAACGCGCCGCACCACGTGCCGCAGCGTCATGCTGGTGGTTCCGCGATGGGCGACGGCGGTCTCGATCCGCAGCACGTCCCGCGGGTACGCCCCGGCCTTGTATTCGATCACTGCTTTGCGGGCGGCGGGCCACACCCCATTGCGGTCGAACAAATCCATCCCCGGGCCGCGTGCGAGCGCGTCCCACCGCGCGCGCTCCAGCAGCGTCAGCAGCGCGGCCTGGTTCAAGTGACCGAACGCATCGCAATCGTACGGATACACCGTCAGCTCGACGGTGGGGAACGCCGTCATCGTACCGACTCCGGCAGGCGCGCGGGCATAGCAAACGTATGCCAGAAAACCACACGTCGCATGTTCCACGTTTCACGGTGCAGGAGAAAGGCGAAGGCCTTGGCGCCGTACGTGGAGTCGAGGACCAGCCCGTGCTGCGCCGCGAGCCGGCGCGCCGACTCGCCGTCGACCGTCGGCCACCCGTAGCCGCGGCCCAGCCCGTTCACGATGTCGGGGGAACGGGGCGCGGGGAGCGGTACGCCCACGCGTGCGAGGAGGCGCCGCGCCCGCCGGGCGAGCCTCGTGGCCCGCCAGCGATTGGCGACGAGCGCCGGCGCGACCCGCACACCGATCACACGCGTGGGCCAGCCGAGCCCAGCGATACCGAGCAACAGACCGGCGACGGTGCCGCCCGTGCCGAGCGGTGCCACGATCGTCTCGGGTGGATCGGGGAGTTGTTGGGTGAGCTCCAGTGTCGCCAGGAGATGGCCGACCACGGCTCGCGGGTGCGCGCCGCCTCCGGGAATCCAGCGCCGGGGCCCGAGTCGCCGGGCGCCGCGCCATGCGGCGAGCAGCGCGGCGGGCAAGGTGGCGCGGGTAGCGGCCCGCACGACCAGGGCGGCGTGTGCCTGGGACGCCGCGGCGACGGCGCGGCTCGTCTCGGTCTCGGGCTGCGGAAACTGAGCGAGCGCGGCGCGGCAGGAGAGCGCCGCCGCATGCACCGCAGTGGCGAGGCAATGGGTCGAGCCCGTGCCGCCCACGGTCACGAACACGCTCCCTGCCGGCGCCCCCGCCAGCAGAAACTCGAGGCCGCGCACCTTGTTCCCGCCGCAGCGCGGCGAGGAGCGGTCCTCGCGCTTGACCCAGAGCGCCTCCAGGCCGAGGGCGTGCGCGAGCGCCGGAGTACCGGGCTCGAGGGGCGTGGGCCACTGCCCCAGACTACAGGGCGCGAGCGCGGCACGTATCTTTCGGTTCACTCGCTCCGGATCGGACACTGGCAACCTTCAGCCGGAGGGTCGCGATGCGCGTTTCGACCGATTACATCCGCCACGCCGCGCGCGCCGCCCGTAAGTGCGCGGGGGACCCGCTGGGGGGCGTTCCCCAGCCGCCGGACCCCGAGTTCTACAAGACACTGGCGAAGGCGCTCGAGGAGATCGCGGCCGGCCTGGAGCAGGTGGGCAAGGAAGAGTGAGCCGCGGCGGACGCCCTCGTGCATAGCTACATCCAGACGCCCGAGGCGCTGGCGGAGAGCGTCGCCGCGTTCCGGCGCGAGCCGCTGGTCGGGGCCGACACGGAGGCGGCGAGCTTCCATCGCTATCGCGACCGCATCTTCCTCGTCCAGCTCTCCAGCCGCGACGGCCGCACGGCGATCGTGGATCCGCTCGCCCTGCCCGACTTGGCGCTGCTCGGCGAGCTGCTCGCGGACCCGGCCGTCGAGAAGGTGTTCCACGACGCGGATTACGACCTGCGCATTTTGGACCGCGATTACCGGTTCCGCGCAGCGCGGATCTTCGACACGCGCATCGCCGCACAGCTCGCCGGCGAGCCGGCCGTGGGGCTGGCCGCGCTGCTCGAAAAGTACGTGGGGGTGAAGCTCGCGAAGGAGCATCAGAAGGCGGACTGGTCGCGGCGGCCGCTGCCGACCGAGATGCTCGAGTACGCGGCGGCCGACACGCGGCACCTCCCAGCCCTGCGGGACGCGCTGCGGGACCGCCTCACGCAGCTGGGCCGCCTGGGCTGGGCGGAAGAGGAGTTCGTGCGCCTCGAATCCCTGCGCTGGACCGGTGCGCCGGACGCCGGCGACGGGTTTCTGCGGGTGAAGGGGGCGCGAGCGCTCCCGCCGCGCTCGCTCGCGGCGCTGCGCGAGCTGTGCGCCTGGCGCGAAGCGCTCGCGGCGGAGCAGGACAAGGCCACGTTCCGCATCATCGGGAACGACGCCCTCCTGGCCGTGGCGAAGGCGCTGCCCCGCTCGCCCGCAGAGCTCGCGCAGGTCCCGCAGCTTCCGGCCACGCTCGCGCGCCGGCATGGCCCCGCGCTGCTCGAGAGCGTCCGGCGGGCGCTCGCGCTCCCCGAAGCCGAGTTGCCGCGCGTCGAGCGCACCGCGCGGCCGCCGAAAGACGCCGCGTTCGACGGCCGCGTCGAGCGCCTCAAGGCAGCGCGCAACCGCGTGGCGGCCGAGCTCGGCCTCGATCCGGGCGTGTTGTGCGGCCGCTCCACCCTCGAGGCGGTCGCGCGGACCACCCCGACCCCAAACGATCGCGCCGGGCTCTCGCGGGTGGCGGAGCTCCGGCGCTGGCAGATCGAGGTGCTCGGAAACGCGCTGCTCGCGGCGCTCGCCTAGAGCCCCATCAGGGCGCGTACCTTCGGGTCCATCTTCTCCGGCGTCCAGTACGGCTCCCACACAATCTCGATGTTCACATCGTTCACACCGTCGAGCGCGCGGATCACCTTGTAGGCGTCGTTCGTGATCATCGGACCGGCGGGGCATCCGGGTGAGGTAAGCGTCATGCGGAGCTCCACCTCGCCGTCCGCGATCTCCACGTCGTACACGAGTCCCAGGTCGACGATGTTCATGTCGAGCTCGGGGTCCTTCACCTGGCGCAAGGCTTTGCGCACCACCTCGGCCGTGAGCTGTGCCGGTGCCGTCATGGACCACTCCTTCTTCAATTACGCCCCTCACGTGCGAAGCTAGCGGACCGCGTCGCCGCGCACCAGGCAGTGCCGCTGCCGCGCGATCCAGGCGTACACGCGCCGCGCCACCGGGCGCACGCCCGGAACCCGGAAGAGTCCCGCCAGCCACCGCCGGCCCGGCAGGAGGCGGAGGATCTCGGGCGCCGCGTCCGCCCCGGCGAGCACGCGGCCGTCGGGAGTGGGAAGCACGAGGTGCATGGCCGCCGCGAGCGCCGGCAGCGGGATGCCGAACCTCGCGACCCGTTGCTGATCCTGGAACGGGACCAGGTCGAGCCGATGGTCCCGGTCCCAGCGCCGCACCAGATCCACCCACCGCCGGCAGAACGCGCACTCCCCGTCGTAGATCAGGGTGGGCCGGTCAACGCGCATCGGACACCTGCGCCGCGCCGTCGGCGAGCCGGCCGCGCACTTGTTTGAGAATCGTGAACGGGCGCCGCGCGCGCGGAACGAAAGCCCGGTTCGTGAGCAGCACGACGAACAGATCCCGGTCCGGGTCAATCCACAGCGACGTCCCGGTCCAGCCGGTGTGGCCATAGCTCTTGGGGCCGAACCGCGTCCCGGCGCTCGACACCGTTTCGCCCGTGGGCAACGCCTGCCAGCCGAGGGCACGCGCCTCCGTGCCGTGCCCGAAGTCCGCTGCCTTGGTAGTGAAGCGTCGCACCGTCTCCGGGCGTACCAGCGCCCGGCCGTCCGGACGCGCGCCGCCCCGCAACATGAACTGCGCAAACCGGGCCACGTCGCGCGCCGTGGAAAAGAGGCCTGCGTTCCCGGACACGCCGCGCAGCTTGAACGCGCTGCCGTCGTTCACGAGGCCCGCCACGGCGTGGCCGCGCCAGACTCCCGTCGGGGCGATCCGTCCCTTGAGCCGGGACGCCGGCCGGAACATGGTTTGCTGCAGGCCGAGCGGCGTGAACACCTCTCGAGCGGCGAACGCGTCGAGCGGCTCACCCGCCGCGCGCCGCACCGCCTCCCCGAGCAGGATCGCGTTCAGGTCGCTGTAGATCACGCGCGTGCCGGGTGGGACGCGGGGCGTTTCCGCGAGCACGCGCCGCATCAGCGCCGCGCTGTCGGGCAGCGCCTTGAGCTCGGGGTCCGGGATGTCGGCGCGCAGCCCGGACGTGTGCGAGAGGAGCTGCTGCACGGTCACGCCCGCCGTCCCCGTCCCGGCGAGCTCGGGGAGGTACGTCGCGATGGGGGCGTCGAGCGTGACCCGGCCGCGGTCCACCAGGATCATGAGAGACGGCGTCGTCGCGATCACCTTGGTGAGCGAAGCGAGGTCGTAGAGGGTGCTCTCGGGGTCGACGGCCGGGCTCCCCGCCGACCAGGTGAGGTGGCCGTAGCCCTTGGCGAACAGGATGGTGTCGCGCCGGCCGATCACCAGCGCCGCGCCCGGATACGCCCCCCGGCGCACGCCGCCTTCGACGATCGGGTCGAATGTCTCGGAATCGAACCGGGGCGGACCGACCCCGGGGCCGTGCCCCGACGTTGCCGCAGACCCCGTTTGTAAGAGCAGCATGATCGCTAGCACCAGATGCCCGGAATCCGCCGGCTGCACGAAGGACAGCGCCCGTCCGGGCCGACCCGTTGCTGCTTGATCGTGTACCCGAAGCGCTCGATGAGCAGGTCGCCGCAATCGGGACATTGGGTGTTCTCCCACCGGCCGACCCGGCCGGGGAGGTTACCGGCGTAGATGAACTTGAGGCCGGCCCGGGCCCCGATGTCGCACGCGCGGAGCAGCGCGTCCGCAGAGGTGTCATCGGGATCGGTCATCTTGTAGTCCTTGTGGAACGCGGTCACGTGCCACGGGATCTCGGGCGAGATGGCGGCGATGTAGTCGGCGGCGCGTGCGAGCTGCGACGCGTCGTCGTTGAACCCGGGCACGATCAGCGTGACGAGCTCGAGCCACAGGCCGCGGTCGTACACCATCCGGATCGCGTCGAGCACGTGCTGCAACACGCCGCCGAGCTCCCGGTAGCGCTTATCGTCCATCGCCTTGAAGTCGATCTTGTAGCAGTCGGTCCACGGCCGGATGTAGTCGAGCACTTCGGGCGTGGCGTTCCCGTTGGAGATGAAGGCCGTCTTGAGCCCGTTGGCGCGCGCGACCTTGAACACGTCGACCGCCCATTCGGCCGTAATCAGCGGCTCATTGTACGACGAGCCGACCAGCCTGGCGCCCTGGCGCAGGGCGAGCCGCACCAGACCGTCGGGGGTCACGTCGCTCGGCAGCACGCCCGCCGCGTCGTCGCGCAGCGCCTGGCTCGTGAGCCAGTTCTGGCAGTAGCCGCAGTGAAAATCGCACCCCAGCATGCCGAAGGTGAGCGTGTCGGAGCCCGGGAGGGCATGGAAGAACGGCTTCTTCTCGGTCGGGTCGCACTGCAGCGCCGCGACGTATCCGACCGGGACGTACAGCGTGCCGTCCTTGTTGAAGCGGACCTTACAGATGCCGCGCCGCCCCGGCCGCACCAGGCAGCGGTGGCCGCAGGCGAAGCAGCGCACGGCGCCGCCCTCGACCTTCTCGACCAAATCTCCTGCCCGCACACGCGCGTCCAGGGCCTGGGCGAGCGTGGCGGCGCCGCCGTCGGGAGCGTCGTGGGTCAGAAAGGAGATGATGCCGCGGTGCGTCATGGGTGGGCCCTGCCCGGAATATACGCGGGACCCGAGCTAGCGGAGGGTCCCCGGCGGGAGCTGATAGAGCAGCAGCGCGGAGGCGATGTCCCGGGGCGAGAGGTCCCGCACCTTCGTCATCGCGAACATGATGTCGGTCGAGTCCGACGAGTGGTCGAGACCGATCAGGTGCCCGATCTCGTGCAAGGCGACGACCCTGACGTCGTCCACCGCGAGGGGGCGCCCGGCGGGGTCGAACGTGGCGAGTGTGACCACGCCGCTCACGAGGTGGCCATCCTGGTCCCAGGTGAGGTCGGTCTGGCCGGTCCGCTGGATCTCGAATTGGAGCCTCCAGCGGAAGCGCACTTCGGCCGACGTGGAGTCCCCGTCGAAGTTGAAGCGCACCGGCACGCCGGCCTCCTGCCAGCGCTGGAACGCGCCGCGCACCGCGTCGAGGAAGCCCGCCTGAAAGTTGGCGGCGGTACCCGGCCCGAGGAACACGCGCACCGGGCTGAGGATGCGGTTGTCCCAGCGATGCAGCATCGAATCGTCGCTCTGGGCCACGACCTCGTTGAGATAGGTGTAGCCCGCGCTGGCGCGGATGCGGCGCCGCGTTTCGGAGCGAGCGAGCAGCTCCATGTAGCTCGGGCCCGACTCGCCGGTCGAGACCGGCGGTGCGAGCGGGGCGGGGGACTGGCCGCCCTGCGAGACGGTCGCATCGCCCGCGCGGCGCCCCGGCGCGACGGCCGTGTCCGCTCGGGCGACGACCACGCTGGTCGAGTCGACGGGGGCGTCGCGCCGGGATCGGCGCTTGGTGGGCGCGAACAGGTTCCACAGCACCGCGGACATGAAGAACACGGTGAGCCCGGCGATGATGAAGGACAGGCGGCGCTCGATCATATGCGCAATATGTCGGAATGCCGTCGGGGGCCGCTAGCTTTGGCCCGCGGGCGTCTCTATGATTGTGACCTCCCCTATGCCGGAACAGTAGGTGTTCGCGTTACCCGCGGTCCCCCTCGTCCGCTGGCGCGGGTGGGTCATCGCGGCGTGGGCGGCGCTGGCGCTGCTGTTCGCGCCGCGGGCCAGTCACGTGCAGCAGGTGCTCGCCCTGCGCGGCGGCGCGAGCGAGACCACCGAATCCGCCCGCGCCTCCGAGCTCCTCAAGCAGGCCTTCCCCAGCCCCTTCGCCGACTACGTCGCCATCGTCGTTCACGGGCCGGTGCCCTGGACGCACCCGCGCTTCGCAGCGGTGCTCGACAGCCTGAAGGCAGCCACCGAGCGGCGGCCGTACGTCAGCCAGGTGATCTCGGTGCGGTCGATCGGCGAATCGAGCTTCGTCAGCAAGGACCGGCGCACCACCTTCCTGATCGCCGCCCTGACCCCGGAATTCACGAGCGACATCAACAAGAGCGTCATCCCCGACCTGCGGGAGAAGATCCGGGACGCCCTGGCGCGGGCGCCGGGCTCCGACGGCTTCGACGTGAAGGTGACCGGGTTTCCGGCCCTGGATCACGACGTGCGCACCGTCAGCGCCGAGGACACCGAGCGCGGCGAGGCCCGGGTGCTGCCGCTGACCCTGATCGTGCTGGTGGTGGCGTTCGGCGCGTTGGTGGCGGCGATGCTCCCGGTCATCGTGGGCCTGCTCGCGATCACCATCGCGCTCGGCCTCGTCACCATCGCGGCCCGCTACCTCCCCATGTCGGTGTTCGTGCTGAACATCACCACCATGGTGGGACTCGGCGTGGGCATCGACTACTCGTTGCTCATCGTCACGCGGTTTCGCGAAGAGCTCAATCGCGGGTTGTCGCCGGTCGACGCAGCCGTGCGGACGATCGAGACCGCCGGATCGGCCGTGATCACCTCCGGCATCACCGTCGTGGTGGGCTTCGCCGCGCTCGTGTGGACGCCGCTGTCGGACACACGGTCCGTGGGCGTGGGCGGGCTGCTCGTCGTGCTTGTGGCCGTGCTGCTCGCGACCACGTTCCTCCCGGCCCTGCTGGCGGTCCTGGGGCGCAACATCGACCGCCCACGCTGGCTGGCGCGTCCGCTCGCCCGGTTTCACGCACCGACCGGCTGGGAACGCTGGGCGCGCTGGCTCGGCCACCGCCCCTGGCGCGCGGTCGCGTTCGGCGGCGTCGCGATCACGCTCCTCACGCTGCCGCTCGCCAAAATCCGACTTGGTCTCCCCGCCACCAACTGGTTCCCGCCCGAGTCGGAATCGGGGCAGGGTCTGGCGACCCTGCGCGCGATGGGGGCGAGCGGCGCCATCCAGCCGATCCGCGTCGTGGTGCAGCTCCCGGAAGGAGAGTCGGCCCTGGCGGGACGCCGGCTGCCGGGCCTCAAGGCGCTGACCGACTCACTGCGCAAGGACCCCCGCGTGCGCGAGGTGCGCGGCGTGGCGAGCATCCGACCGGGAATGTCGACGCTGCAGCTGGCGATCTACTACAGCGACGCCGAGGCGGTGCGCGCCAAGAATGGCAAGTTCTTCGACGCCTACTTGAGCGCCGACCGGCGCATCACGCTGCTGGACGTGATCCCCGCGGACACCGTGTCGCTGGCGGGAATGATGGACGTGGCCCGACACGTCCGCGCCGTCGTGGCCCGGGGCGTGCGAGGACTCGGGGGCGCCGAAGTCGTGGTCGGCGGGTTCGCCGCCTCCAACGTCGATACGCAGCACGAGCTGTTGCGGCGCTTCCCCAAGACGGTCGGGCTCGTGCTCGCCATCACGGCGATCATGCTGTTCATCGCGTTCCGCTCGCTGCTAGTGCCGCTCAAGGCGGTCCTGTTGAACTGCCTGTCGGTGAGCGCGTCGTTCGGGCTCACCGTGCTGGTGTTCCAGGAGGGGTACGCGGGCAAGCTGTTCGGGCTGGAAGGACCGACGGAGGCGATCTGGGTCGTCGTCCCGGTGCTGGTGTTCGCGATCGTATTCGGGTTATCCATGGATTACGAGGTGTTCCTGCTCACGCGCGTGAAGGAAGTGTTCGACAAGACCGGTCGCAACGATCACGCCACCATGGAGGGACTCTCAGCCACCGCGTCGACGATCACCAGCGCCGCGCTCATCATGATTCTGGTGTTCGGGACGTTCGCGTTCGCCCGGGTCCTCGCCGTGCAACTCGTGGGATTCGGTCTCGCGGCCGCCGTGCTGCTGGACGCGACGCTCATTCGCATGGTGCTGGTGCCGGCGATCATGCACATCGCGGGAAGATGGAACTGGTGGCCGGGCGTGCGGGCTCCCAAACTCGAGAGCGGAAGGAATGTCTAAGGAGCGCGCGTATCCAATCGCTCGAGATTCACACCCCACAGGTCCCAGTGCCACGCCGGGACCCTGATCCCGCTGCGCGGATCCTTCAACGGCTTGTACTGCAGCCACTCCGTTCGCATTCCGAGATCCGGACCCAGAGCCAGGAGGCGCGCTTTGTCGGCGCTCACCAGGTGCACCATACGCTCGCCGTTGTGGACGTGCCGATGAAGCCAAACGCCGCCGTCGAGGGCGAAGCACATCCCCTCGCGGCGGCGCGTGAATTCCCGGTAGGGCGGGTCTAGGAGCAGGAAATACGGCCCTCGGTCGTGGCGCTGCCAACCGGTGTCGCCGTGCCCGAGAAGAGGTAGCAGCGGCGCGGCGTGTTGGCGCTCGACGCCGTCGCCGACCACCCCTGCGGCGTGGCCTCATTGACGGTGAGGCTGACGCCGGTCGACGCCTTGAAGTTATTCATGGCGTTCAAGTTCGGCGTATAGGTCGAGCTATCGTAGAAGAAGGCCTCTTCCGCCGTGGCGAGGTTACGCAGGTCGGACTTCATCGCGCCGATGTACGCCTTCTCCTTCGTGTTGGCGAACTTCGGGATCGCGATCGCCGCGAGAATCCCGATGATCACCACCACGATCAACAGCTCGATCAGCGTAAAACCGCGTCGACCCGTCACCTGCCTACCCTCCGGGCGCCAAAGGCGCCGCACCACGAAACGCACGCACGTGGGCCCGGCGCCACCTATAGTGGCAACCGGACGACAATCCTGCAAGAGCCATGCTTAGCTCTTGGCATCGACCCAATTGCTTCCCACACCGATACTTACGACGAGCGGCACCCGCAGATTCGCGGCCCCTTCCATCTGGCTTTTTACCAGCTCTGTGGCGCTCCCCTGCTCCCCCTCGGGCACCTCGAACACCAGCTCGTCGTGCACCTGCAGCAGCATCCGAGCCCCGAGGCCTCGCTCGCGCAACCCGCGCTCGATGCGGATCATGGCGAGCTTGATCAAGTCGGCCGCCGATCCCTGGAGCGGTGAGTTGGTGGCGGTACGCTCTCCGAACGCGCGGATATTGAAGTTCCGGTCCTTGAGCTCCGGAATGTAGCGCCGCCGCCCGAACAGCGTCTCGACGTACCCCCGCTCGCGCGCCTCGGCGACCGTCCGGTCGAGCCAGGTCCGCACGCCCGCGAAGCGCGCGAAATACTCCGCGATAAACCCCTTCGCCTGATCCTGTGTGATCCCGAGCTGGCGCGCCAGGGCGAAGGGCCCCTGCCCATAGATCGTGGCGAAATTGATCGTTTTCGCGCGCGCGCGCATCTCGGACGTCACCTGGTCCTGGGGCACACCGAAGATGATCGCCGCCGTCTGCCGGTGAATGTCCCCGCCCTGCTCGAAGGCGCGCACGAACGCCGGATCGCCGGACAGGTGGGCGAGCAGCCGCAGCTCGATCTGCGAGTAGTCGGCGGTGAGGAGCAACCACCCTGGGGCCGTCACGAATGCTCGCCGGATCGCCTCGCCGCGCGGCGTCCGCACGGGGATGTTCTGGAGGTTCGGGTCCGAGGACGAGAGGCGGCCGGTGGCGGCGCCGGCCTGGTTATAGCTGGTGTGAATCCGCCCGGTCCGCGGATTGATGAACCCCGGGAGCGCGTCCACGTAGGTCGACTTGAGCTTCGCCAGCTCGCGGTACTCGATCAGCAGGCGCGGCACCTCGTGCCCCATCGCGGCCAGCTGCTCCAGCACGTCGTAATCGGTCGACGGTCCGGTCTTCGTCTTCTTGAGCACGGGGAGCTGGTGCTTCTCGAACAGCACGTGGCGCAGCTGCGGGGTGGAGTTGATGTTGAACTCGCTGCCAGCCGTCGCGTAGATCGCCCGCTCGAGCTCGGCCAGCTCCCGGGCGAACTGACGCGAGATGTCCGCCAGTCGCTCGAGATCGACGAGCACGCCGCGCCACTCCATTTCGACGAGCACCGAGATGAGGGGCACCTCGACGGTCTCGAGCAGCACCATCAGCTGGTGGTCTTCGAGCTCGGTCTGGAACGCTTCCCGCAGCCGCAACACCATCTCGCTGTCGCCGCAGCAATAGCGCGCCGCGTCCGCCACCGGGACCGACTCGAAGGGACGCTCGGCCCGCCCGCGCCCCGCCACGTCCGCGTAGGTCTGGAGCTCGAGCGATAGCCGCTCCCGTGCCAGGTCATCGATCGCGTGCGAGCGACGGCCGGGGTCGAGCACGAAGCTCGCGAGCATCGTGTCGTAGACCACACCCGCGAGCTCGACGCCGGCGCGACGCAGCACCAGCCAATCGTACTTGATGTTGTGACCCGCCTTGGGCATACGAGCGTCCGCCAGCAGCTCACGCAGCGGGGCGAGCGCTTCGCTCGCCGGGGGCGGGAGGTTGCGTGGCGGTGTCCCACCGGCGAGCTCGCCGTCGGGAGCGACGTGCGCGAACGGGAGATACCACGACCGGCCCGGTGCGACGGCGAGCGACACGCCTACGATCTCCGCCCGCATCGGATCGAGCGACGATGTCTCCGTGTCGAGCGCCACGAGCGGAGCACGGCGACACTCCGCGACGACCGCGGCGAGCGCTGCCGGGTCGTCGACGATCGTGGGCTCGACCAGCAGCGCCGGAGACGTGGGCGGTCCCGCGACGACCGGCACCGGCTGCGCCGCTGGAGCGGGGCTTCTTGTGCCCACGGCGTCGAGGGACCCGAGCTTCGGAATGAGGGAGCGAAACTCGAGCTCCGTGAACAGCTCGCTCAAGCGCGAGACGTCGGGTGGGCGGACCCGCAGCCCCTCGAGGTCGAGCGTGAGCGGCACGTCGCGGCGGATCGTGACGAGGTCACGCGACAGGCGTGCCAGCTCGACATCGCGCGCGACCGCCTCCCGCGCGCGCTTGCCGGCGATCCGGTCCGGGTTTGCCAGGATCGCATCGAGATCGCCGAACGTGCGGAGCAGCTCGAGGGCGGTCTTGTCTCCCACGCCCTTGACACCGGGAATGTTGTCCGACGTGTCGCCCACGAGCGCCAGATAGTCGGTGACCCGCTCGGGCGGCACGCCGAGCCGCTCGCTGGCGTTGGTCTCGTCGACCCAGTGCTCCTCGACCGCGGCCGGGCCCCCCCGACCCGGGTTCAGGAGCGCGATGCGGGCCCCGATCAGCTGGTAGAAGTCCTTGTCGCCCGAAACGATGACGACCTGAAGCCCGCGGGCCGCCGCCTGGGTCGCGAGCGTGCCGATGACGTCGTCCGCCTCGTACCCTTCGACCCCGATGATCGGGACGCGGAAGGCGGCGAGAATCTGCTCGATCCGCTCGACCGACCGGTCGAACTCCTGTTGCAGCTCCGCGGTGAGCTTTTCGCGCGTCGCCTTGTACGCCGGGTAGGCCTGGTGGCGAAACGACTCGCCCACATCGTGCACCCACGCGAGGTAATCGGGCCTGCGCCGATCCAGCAGGCGGATCAGGAAGTTGGTGACTCCCCAGGCGGCCGACGTGTTCTCGCCGCGCCGCGTCGTGAGCGGGCGGGCGATCATCGCGAAGAACGCCCGGTAGATCAGGGCGTAGCCGTCCACGAGATAGAGGGTCGGGTGAGGGTCGGTCATTGCGGGACAAACATACAAAAACCCCGCCCGGTGGTTCTCGGGCGGGGCGACGCGAATGGCGTGGGGTCGCTACACGCGCACGACGTTCATGGCGTGCAGCCCCTTGTCCCCGGTCTTCACCTCGAACTCCACCGCTTGCCCTTCGGCGAGCGTCTTGAAACCGTCCATCTGGATCGCCGAGAAGTGGACGAACACGTCCTCGCCCGCCTCCTGCTCAATGAAGCCGTATCCCTTGGCGTCATTGAACCACTTCACCTTTCCCCTGGACATTCGATCTGCCTCCTGCAAGGTCACACGATGGGGCGTGGCGCCCGCTCGACCCCCTGTCGAGCGCGATAGAAATGACGCGGGCCGGAGGGCTTGTCAAGAAGTCGCTCAATTGCTCGTCGCGCCGTACAGTGCGCGGTAAACCTCGCGGTTGCGCAGTACCGAGCGCACGTACCCCCGGGTTTCCTGGTATGGAATCAGCTCAACGAATTGGTCGACGTCAGTCGCACCCTCGCGCGCGAGCCAGCGCATCACGGGCACGAGGCCCGCGTTGTACGACGCCACGGCGGCGTCGACCCGCCCCCCGAAGCGACGGAGCAGCTCGTCCAGATGGGCCGCCCCGAGGTGGAGGTTCAGGTCGGGGACGGTGATCCAATCGGGATAGAACGTGACGTCGAGCCCGCGGGCGGTAAGGGCGGCGGTCGAGGGCGTGAGCTGCGCCAGCCCGCGCGCGCCGGCGGGCGACAGCGCCTCGGCGTCGAACACACTCTCCTGGCGCACGATCGCGACGAAGAGGAAGGGGTCGACGCCGAACTCCGCCGCCTCCGCCTCGACCGCCGGGCGGTTGGGCCACGGGAAGACGGCGCGCAGCACGCGCGGATCGGCGGGGGCCTTGAGGGCCGCCTGCCAACCGAGCCGCACCGCCGCAGGGCCGAACCCGCGCAGGGCGAGCCCGTCGCTCCAGGCGAGCAACGCGTCGATGTCCTGCTGCGGCGCTCGGCCCAGGACGGCCCGCACCTCAGCCTCGGCCGCGGTGTCGAGCCCGGCGAGCACGAGGGTGTCGAGGCGGGCGAGCGACGCCGCGACCGCGGGGGATGCCGCCGGCAGCGGCGGCACGGCGAGGCGGAGCGGCGGCAGCGCCACTTCGCGCCGCGCCCGCAGGCCGTAATAGCCGATCGAGTCCTCGTGTGCGAGGGCGACCCACGCCGCCTCCGCGGCAGCCGTGTCCCCGCGCGACAGCGCGAGCCTGCCGAGCCAGAACCGCGCCGCAGTCCGCTGCGGCGCGGCGGTGGCCACCTCGGCTTGGTACAGCGCCGCCGTGCTGTCGAGCAGGCCATGACGCAGCGTCTCCGCCGCGAGCCGGAAGCGCGCCAGCGACGCCCGCACGTCGGCGGGATACCGCGCCACGAGCTCACCGAACCACTGCGCCGCGCCCGCCCAATCGCCGCGGTCGGCGAACATGTCCCCGAGGACGTAGAGCGCGGTCGGCGCGGCTGAGTCGCCGGGATACGACTGGGCGAATCCCGCGAGCGCTTCGCGGGCACCCGGGTCGTTGAGGCGCACAAGGATGCGCGCGCGGCGATAGATCGCGAGCGGGCCGAGCGCAGCGTCCTTCGTCGCGGCCCGGTAGGCGCGCTCGGCATCGCGCAGGCGTCCCGCCCCGGCGAGCAGCTCCCCGAGCAGCAGCAGGGTGGCGGCGCCGGAGTCGCCCTGGCGCACGGCCCGCTCGACCTCCAGGCGGGCGTCTGCGGCGGCGCCGTGGGGCTTCATCGCGCGCGCGAGCGCCACGCGCTCGGGTGCCGTGCGCGGCGGGAGCGAAGCGAGCACCACGCCCACGGCCGCCGCGGCATCGTCCGTTTCGGGGGCCCGTGCCATCAGGCCGTACAGGGCGTCGCGCGCCCGACCCGAGTCACCACGCGCCACGGCGAGCCGGCCGACGTCGAGGGCACGCCCCGCTTGGGCGAAGGCCTCGAGCGCAGCGAGGCTGTCGCCGGCGGCGAGCAGCGCGTGGGCCCGAGCCGCCGGAACTTCGCGCGCGGCCGGCGGCGCCACGTCAGCGAGCAGGCGAAACGCGACGCCGGTGTCACGCGTGACCCGCGCCTGGCGCACCCGCAGCCACGCATCGATCGTGGCGAGGCCCGCGGCGCGCGCCGCCCCGTACGCCACCGCGGCGCTATCGGGCTGCGCGCCGGCCTCCCAGGCGAGGCCGGCCCGTACCGCGAGCAGCGCCGCCCGGGGCCCGTGCGCCCGCGTCCGAGCGGCGGCGTAGTCGGTGGCCGCCTGCACCGCCAGCCCGAGCCGAGCTTCAGCCTCCGCCAGCACGGCCAGCCCCTCGCCATCGGCGTACTCCGCGAGCCACGGCTGGCCGGCGAGCAGCCCCCGGGCCCGGTCGTAGCGGCGGGCGTGGAGCTCGGCCTTCGCGCCGGCGAGCGCGAAGGACGGATCGAGGTGCGGCTCGCGCCCCGCAGCCGCGAGCAGCATCTCGGCGGCGTGCCAGGGGCGACCGGCGAGCCGCAGCGACTCGGCCCGTTGGGTCGCCATCAGTGAAGGGGTCTGCTGCGCCGGGACCGCGAGCGGCGTCACCACGCCGACCGCGAGCAGGGCCGCGAGCCGCCTCACTGCGCGCGGCGCACCCGTGAGAGGACGCGCTGGTACTCGGCGCGGGACATCGGCGTGAGCCGGAACCGGCCGAACCCGGTCTGATCCTGAAAAAACAGCGTCAGGCGCAACCCAGTGTACGTCCAGCGGATCAAGCGCACACCGCTGCGTGATATGTCGCTCGAGGCGTCGAACACGTCGTCGGGCTCGCCCAGTGTGATGAACACCTCACCCCGGTCGGTGAGCCACCCCGGATCGCCGCTTTCCCGGAAGCGTTCGTTCGCGATCTGCACGCGCCGAAAGTACTGGTCGAGCGCTTCGTTCTCGGGCGTCATCGCCACGGGATCGGTGGCCTTGAAAAACCGGCGCCACACGTGAGGACGCTCTTCGGGCGACGCCTTGCGCAGGCTGTCGACCCAGTCCTGGCGATCGAAGTAGCGCAGCAGGTTGATCATCTCGTCGAAGTTCGTGATCGCCCACTGATCGGAAAAGCTCACGACGAAGGGGGCCCGCACCGCGG
>Ga0137396_10000189_pt1 | contig 26351 bp, 26 predicted proteins | sample czc16metaG_FD_108284 | JGI IMG/M metagenome (GOLD analysis project Ga0137396, IMG submission 108284) | Vadose zone soil microbial communities from Angelo Coast Range Reserve, California, USA - czcobulk3.16 metaG | ecosystem: Environmental > Terrestrial > Soil > Vadose zone | place: USA...
GCGGCAGATCGGTTCGCCTTGGGCGTGGGCAACCTGCTCGTCGGGAACGATCCCGGCGAGCGTTATCTGGTGGGCCGAAGACCTGGCAGTGCAGGGCTCGAGGTGCTCCTCTCCGGCCTGAAGCTGCGGGTGCTCGCCGAGACGGTGATCGCCGTCACCGGGGCCGATCTCACGGCGATGCTCGACGACTCGCCACTGCCGATGTGGCAGACGGTTCGCGTCCGACCCGGCAACACCGTAGCCTTCAGGCGCCCGCGCGCTGGGGCCCGCGCCTACGTCGCCGTGGCAGGAGGCATCGACGTTCCGGTATTCGCGGGCAGCCGCGCCACCAACGTGCGCGCCTTCGTCGGCGGCATCGACGGCCGCGCCATCAAGAAAGGCGACGTGATCACGACGCTGGCGCCGGGGCGCGCCCTCGGGCATCTCGAGGGAAGGCGGTTACGCGACTCCCTCGTGCCGCGCTTCGACGGACGGTGGCGGGTGCGGGTGGTGCTAGGCCCGCAAGACGACCTGTTCCTGGAGGAGAGCATCGGCACCTTCCTCACCTACGACTGGCGGCTCTCGCCGACGTCAGACCGTATGGGTTGCCGATTCGTCGGGCCGAAGCTCGAGTTCAAGCCGCGCCCTGCATACCTCGTCGACCAAGCGGGCGCCGACCCGTCAAACATCGTTGATGACACGATTCCCGTCGGAGGCATCCAGGTGCCGAGCGGGCTCGAGCCGATTGTCCTCCATGTCGATGGTCCGAGCCTGGGCGGCTACGCGAAGATCGCCACCGTCATCAGCGCTGACCTCGGCCAGGTGGGCCAAATGCGGCCGGGCGAGATTGCCAACTTCGAGGCAGTCTCCACGAGCGAGGCGGTCGAAGCGCTACGGAAGCTGGAGGACTCGATCTCCGAAGCTAGCGTTGTTCGCTCGTGAATCCATGAGACGCCGGAGGGGGTCCTCTCGCCTCGCTCCTGACGGGAAATCCTGTTGTGTAACCGTTTGAGTTAATGGCGGGCTCGACGGGATTTGAACCCGCGACCTCTGGATTGACAGTCCAGTGTGCTAACCAGGCTGCACCACGAGCCCGAAGGTCCTGACGCTATCATGCGACTCGGGCACGGTCAAACCGCGGAACGCGGCGCCGCTAGAACGTCCCGCCGCCGCCTCCGCCAGCGCCGCCGCCCGAGGAGCCGCCGCCGCCTCCGCCCGATGAAAAACCGCTCGTCCCGCTCGCAAAGCCGCCCGTGCGGGTCGTCAGGATCGCCTCCGTCGTGTGCCGGTCGAAGGTCGAGAGGTCCGAGTGGTAGCTGTCGAGCGAGAACGGCGACGGGCCGGTGTACCACGCGGGCTCGTCCACCTTGAGGCCCTTGAAGTTGAAGATCCAACGCTCGGTGACGCCGAGCGCGATCGCCCACGGCATGAAGCGGTGGAGCGTGTCCGCCGGCATGCGCTCGAGCCGGTCCTTCTCGGCGCGCTCGAGGAACTCCTGGAAGCCACGCACGGCGGCGAGCGTCTGCGCGCCCACCCACGTGCGGCGCGCCATGAAGCGCGACCACACCATGAGGACGACGCCGCTCGCCGCGATCGCAACCGGCAGCGTGGTGCCGTAGACGTCCAGCCACGAGGGCCACCACTGGGGTAGCACGAAGGCAACGGCGACGAGGGCGCCGCCCGGAATGAGCCAGTCCGCGCGCATGCGTCCCGGCGGCGCGGGGAAGAGGTTGTCCTCGACCATCAGCCGGTAGAGGCGGTCGCGGATCGGCGGGAAGGTGTGATCGTAATCGCGCCGGATCTCGGAGAGCGTGAACGTCGAGAGCGTCCAGTCGGCGCCGAAGATCTTCGCGAGCACGAAGAGCTCGAACTGCTTGAGGCTCGCGTCGCCGGCGATCGGCTTCAGGCGGTGGAAGACGAAATCGGTGCGGCGGCCGAGAGTGGTGATCTGCTCGATGCGGAGATAGCCGCGGACGGCGAGGTCCACGATGGTCGCGAGCACCTCCCGCGGCTCGGCCTTCTCGTCCACCAGCGCGCCTCCCTCGGCAGGCAAGAGCCCCGGCGGCGGCTCGTACTCGGGCTTCACGGAGCGGCGCACCGCGGGGTCGCGTCCGTACGCCCACCACGCGAGCAGGCCCGCGAAGAAGGCGAGCAGCGGAAGGCCGAGCGGCCAGTTGTCGCCGAAGAACCAGAGCGCCCGCCTCATGGCCGACGGGCGGCCGACGTGGCCGACGGGCCAACCGATCGCGACGGTGATGCCCTCGCGCGGCCGGAGCGCGCGTGTCGTGCTGAACCGCCAGAAGCGCTCGACGCGGTCGAGCCTGTAGTCCTGTCCCCCGCCGCCGCGCGCGCCGGTGTACGCGACCACGCGCACGACGTCGTCGGCGACGCTCGGGGGCACCTTGACGAACACCTCCGCGGCGCGGATCGGGGCCTCCCACTCGTCGCCCGTGGCGTTCCAGTAGAGCTCGTCGTGGTCCTCGAAGGTGAGGATCCCACGCCGGACGCGGTAGACGACCGTGACCGTCTTCTTCGTGTCCACGGCGCCGGGCACCCACGCCTTGATCTTGACGTAGCGGCCTGGATAGGCGGTCTCGTGGCGGAGCGGGGCCCCGCTCTCGTCGTAGACCCCGATGCCCTCGAGCCGGAGGGCGAACTCGTAACCGCCGCGGTCGTAGCGCATGGGGATCGTGCGGAACACGCCCTGGTGCGCCCCCTGAAAGTCAAAGGTGATGTCCTCGCGGACGATGAGGCTCGCGTCTGAGTTGACCTGGAGGCTCACCACGAAGCTGTCGATCGCGAAACCGCGCGCCTCCGCGGCCGGAGACACCACCGCGAAGATGAACAAGAGGATGAGCGACACGAGCGGAGCCACACGCACCCACGGCAGGCCACCCACGCCGCGGGCCGCCGGCCGCGCGGGCTTCGCTACGATACTCAGCTCCCGAAGGCGACGCGCGGCGCCTGGCGATCCTGTGGGCTGTCGAGCTCGAAGTACTGGCGCTTGGCAAAGCTGAACATGGAGGCAATGACGTTGGTAGGGACGGTGTCGATCGACGTGTTGAGGTCGCGCACGACCGCGTTGTAATAGCGGCGCGAGTCCTGGATCGCGTTCTCGATCTCGCCGAGCGAGGCCTGGAGCTGCGCGAAGCTCTGGTTCGCCTTGAGGTCCGGGTACGCCTCAGCGAGCGCGAAGAGCTGGCGGAGGGCACCGGTCAGCGCGTTCTCCGCCTGGGCGCGCGACTCGGGCGTCTGCGCGGTCATGGCGGCGCCCCGTGCGCGCACGACCGCGTCCAGCGTCCCCCGCTCGTGGGCGGCGTAGCCCTTGACCGTCTCGACGAGGTTCGGGACCAGGTCCGTGCGGCGCTTGAGCTGCACGTCGATGTCGGACCACGCCTCCGCGGACCGCTGGCGGAGCCCGACGAGCTTGTTGTACGCCGCCACGACGGCGACGATCAGCCCGGCGACGACGACGAGAAAGATCCAGCCGCCGATGCTCATGCAGAGGCCCTCCCGGCGCCATCTTAGCATCCGACCGACGGAAGGACGGCAACCTGGCGACGGCGCGCGCCCGACCTCGCGCGCTCCGGCCGCTACCGGGCCCGCAACGCGGCGCCGACGGCGCCGCCGACGGCCATCAGCGGCAGCGGGCCGAGACGCCAGGCGACCATGGCCACGACGGTTGCCAGCGTCACGAGTCCGGTGATGACGTCCGGCAGCGCGTGGGGCAACATCTGGAGCAAGGCGACCACGATCATGCCGATGACCGCAGGGCTGATCCCCTTGAGCGCGGCGCTCATCCACCCGATACGTCTCACGCGCTCGAGCGCGGGAGCGACGGACAGGACGAGCAAGAAGGACGGCAAGAAGATCGCCGCGCCGCTCACCACGGCGCCCCACACCCCGGCGACCCGGTAGCCCACGAATGCGGCCAGCATGACGATCGGCCCCGGCGTCAGCTGGCCGAGGGCGAGGCCGTCGAGGAATTCCTGTGGGGACAGCCAGTGCAGCTGGTTCACGACCTGCTCCTGGACAAACGCGAGAATGGCCAGCCCCCCACCGAAGGTGAAGGCGCCGACTTTGAAGAAGAACACACCGATTTCCCACAACCCGGGCGTCGCCGAGCTCACGCCTCCGCCGAAGGCCGGCCAGGAGAGCCCGGGCACCGCCAGCCACTCGCCGCCCCAGAAGCGTACGCCGAACAGAGACGCACCCGCCACGACCGCGGTAACGCCCCAGGCTCTCGAGCCGTACAGCGCAACGCCGACCGCTCCGGCCAGGAGCATGCCGGCCACGATCCCCAGGGGCGTGAGACCGACGGCCACGGCACTGCAGACCGCGATCATCGCCTGCCTCACGTCCGTCACCGCCGACCTGCCGAGCCGATACACGGCCACCCCGAAGATGCCGACGACGACCGGGCTGACACCGTAGAACACGCCGCGCATCGCGGGGATGGCGCCGTACCGCGCGTAGGCCAAGGTCAAGGCGAGCATGATGAGGAACGCCGGCAGGATGAAGCAGACGCCCGCGAGCGCGCCACCCAGCCAGCCCGCTCGACTGTGCCCGAGAAAAATACTCAACTGGGTCGCCAGCGGTCCCGGCAGCATGTTCGCCAGGGCCAGCCCCTCGACGAACCGCTCTCTCGAGACCCACTTCCGCTTCTCCTGGATGTCGGCTTGCAGGATCCCCACGATGGCGGGTCCGCCGTAGCTCATCGCTCCGAGCCTGAGGAACACCCGGGCGACGTCCCACACAGCCGAGGTCACGGTGAGAGCTCGTCCAGCAGGCGGACCAGTCGCGCGTCGATGGCCGCGCGCGCCTTCCCGAAGTCCTCGCCGACGGCCGGCACCTCCCACTGCTCGACCTGCGGGCCCGCGGCCGCCAGCTCGCCGAGGTCGCAGGCGAAGGCGATCACCCGCCACGCACGCTCCACGTCCTCGCGAGTGACCCGCCGCGGGCGGCGCCCGCGGAGGTCCACGCCCTCGGCGCGAAGCTCCGCGAGGACCCGCGGGGCGATCTCGGGATCGGGCTCGGTGCCGGCGGACTCCGCCAGGGCGTCGAGCCCGCGCTCGCGCGCGAGTCGCTCGAAGTCCGCGGCCGCGAGCACGCTCTTCGCCGCGCCGTGGAGACACACGAACAGGACGGTCCGTGGGTGCGTCATTTCACGAACACCCACGTCGGCTGGAGCAGCGGGAACGCGACGAGCCCGATGATCGCCGTGACGGCGACGAGCAGGGGATTGCCGACCTTCCACCGGAGCAGGACCACGAGACTGCCGATCGCCAGCAGCGCGGTGAGCCAGTCACCGATCGCGATCTTTCCGAGCAGGAGGCAGGCGCCGAGTATGGTCCCGATGGCGGCCGCGTACGCACCCTTGACGAAGCCCTGCACGTTCGGATTGGCACGGTGACGGACTAAAATCGGCGCGACGATGAGCACCAAGAGAAACGACGGCAGAAAGATCCCGATGGTGGCGACCAGGGAGCCCCAGAACCCGGCGACGAGATAGCCGACGAAGGTGGCCGTGATGACGACGGGGCCGGGGCTGATCATGCCCATCGCCACCGCGATGAGGAACTCACGCTCGTTGAGCCAGCCCGTCTGCTGCACGAGCCCCTTCTCGAGGAACGGCACGATCACGAGCCCGCTGCCGAACGTGAGGGAGCCCGCCTTCAGGAAAAAGACGAGGAGCTTCGCGAGCATCGAGCCGGGGGCCGCCATCGCCGGCGCGGCCGGCGCCCCGGCCGCGAGCGGCACCAGCGCCAGCACGGGCATCGAGGAGGCGCGGCGGCCGGGCAGGAGCGAGCCGTAATAGAGGATGCCGGCGATTCCGGCGCCGATGAACACGAGCGCGACCTCGGTCTGGAGCGCCACGGTGATCACAAAGGCCGCGACGGCGATGGCCCACTGGAGCCGGTCCTCCATCCCGAGCTTCGCCAGCCGGTAGCACGAGTGGAGGATCAGCGCGATCACCGCCGGACTCACGCCGTAGAAGATCGCCGTGACCCACGAGAGGCCGCCGAGGTGGACGTAGAGGGCGCCCAGCACGCTCACGATGACGAAGTTCGGGAGAATGAACGCCCAGCCGCCGGCCCAGGCCCCCCAGAACCCGCCGCGGATGTACGAGATGAAGATGCCCACCTGGATCGCGAGGGGCCCGGGCAGCGACTGGCACACCGCGATCCCCTCGCGCATCTCGTCCTTGGTCAGCCACTTCCGATCCTCGACGAGCTCGCGCTCCATCTGGCCGCAGAGCGCGACGGGGCCGCCGAAGCCGAGGAGGCCGAGGCGTAGGTAGTATTTGACGAGCTCGCGGATGGGCACGCGTCGCGGCGTCTTCTCCGTTTCCACTCTGAGCCTCCCCCGGCGGGTTTCGTCAGAGTGTAACGCTTGACGAGTCTAGTAGCAAGAGTTACATTGAGCTCGATGCGCTGGCTGACGCTCTTGATCACCCTGCCTCCCACGCCGACCCGGTATCGCGTGGGCGTGTGGCGCAAGCTCCAGCGCATGGGGGCCATGCGGCTCCGCGGATCCGCGTGGATCCTCCCCGAGACCCCGGAGACGACGGAGCTGTTCCAGTGGCTGGTGCAGGAAGTGCAATCGTTCCGCGGCGAGGCCACCCTGCTCCACGTGGACCGGATCGAAAACATGACGGAGGAGCAGATGCGGGCGCTCTTCCACAAGGCCCGCACCGCCGAGTACCAGGTCGTCGTGCAGGGGTGTCGGGAGATTCTCTCGCACCTCGATCGCTATCGCGCCAACCCTCGCGGGTCGAGCACGCAGCTCCGTGCCAAGCTGGACGGCCTCAAACGCGAGCTGGACCGGATCCAGTCGATCGACTATCTGGAGGCGCCGGTGGCTCAGCGTGCCCGCACCCTCTGGGAGACGACGGCCAAGCGCCTGCGAGCGGTGGAAGCGCGCCCACACGTCGGCGGGGGCCGCCACCGCGCCTCGTTGCCTCCGCGTGGCAGCACGTGGGTGACTCGTCCCCGCCCGCACATCGACCGCATCGCCTCCGCGTGGCTCATCAAGCGCTTCTGCGATTCGGAGGCGAAGTTCGCATTCGCCGATGCCGCCGACGCCGCGCGCAAGGGCGTCCCGTTCGACGTCCTGGGAGCCGACTTCGGGCACCACGGCGAGGACTGCACGTTCGAGACGCTGATCAAGCGATTCGGGATCAAGGATCGGCGGCTGAAGGTCATCGCCGAGATTGTGCACGAGGCGGACCTGCACGACGCCAAGTTCACGCGCAACGAGTCGACGGGCGTGGATCTCGCCATCAAAGGTCTCGCGGCAGGCACGCAGGACGATCACGAGCTGCTCGAGCGTGGGATGGCGATCTTCGAGGGGCTCTACACGGTGTTGAAGGAGAACAAGAGATGAGAAAGACGACGATCGTACTGGCGTTCCTCGTGGCATGGGTGTTCGCGGTACCGATGGGCTGGGCGCAGCAATACGGCGACAAGGAGCACGCCGAGCTGGCCAAGGCGCTGAAGGACGCCAAGATATCGCTGCAGCGCGGGTTGACGGCCAGTGTGAAGGAAGGCAAGCCCATCTCCGCCAAGTACGAGCTCGACGACGGCAAGCTGCAGCTCTCGGTCTACACGGTGAAGGGCGACAAGTTCTCCGAAGTGATCGTCGATCACAAGACCGGGAAGGTCGCGAAGGCGGAGCCGATCACCGGCGGCGACGACCTCACGGCCGCCAGGGCGCAGAGCGAGGCGGTGGCCAAGGCGACGCGGTCCCTCGATGCAGCCGCGTCCGAGGCCGTGAAGGAGAACAAGGGGTTTCGCGTGGTCAGCGTCATGCCGGCGCTGAAGGACGGCCATCCGGTGGCCGACGTCACGCTCGTCAAAGGCTCCGAGTGGAAGACCGTGTCGGAGAAGCTCGATTGAAGCCAGGACGCAGAGTAGAGAGCGATCCATGAATGTCGCGCGCCGAGGGATGCTGAAGGCCACGTTGGCTGCGCTCGCGGCGGGCGCCCCGTGGTCGCGATCGCACGCGGCGTCCGCTGCGGAGGAGCTCAAAGTGCCAGACGACACGCCCGCCGAGAAGTTCGACTTCGAGGCGAAAGGGATCGAGGGCTGGACGACGGTGGACGGGCAGTGGGCGGTCGAGGAGATGGCCGGCGCGCCGAGCGGCAAGAAGGTGCTCGTGCAGCGCGCGACGAAGAACACGTTCAACGTCATCGTGGCGCCGCCGGGTCCCTATACCGACGTCGACGTCTCGGTGAAGTTCAAGCCGATCTCGGGACAGGAGGACGCCTCGGGAGGTGTCGTCTTGCGCTTTGCGAGCGGGAAGTATTACGTCGCCCGGGCGAACGCGCTCGAGGACAATTTCCGCCTCTACTATTACGACCGCGGGCGTCGTGAGCTGGCGAGCGCCAGCGTCAAGGCGCCGGCGCTCGGTCAGTGGCACGGGCTGCGCGTCGTTGCGGTCGGCGACCACATCCAGGGCTGGCTCAACGGCAAGCTGCTCCTCGATCACCGCGACGCACGGCTCAAGTCCGGTCGGGTCGGCCTGTGGACGAAAGCGGATTCGATCACGGCGTTCGATGATCTCACCGTTCGTGGCGCGCCCGGAAGCGGGAGACAGACACCATGAGCTCGCAGGGGCGACGACGCGCGCTCGTTCTTCTCGGGGTTGTCCTCATCGTGGGCGCGCCCGAGTTCGCATCGGCCGCGGAACCCGACTGGAAGGCGGTGGAGCAGGCGCTCGGCAAGTCAGGACAAATGCAGGCCGGCGACGTCTACCGTATCGGCATGCCGCGAACCGACCTCGCCGTCACGGTCAAGGGCGTTCCCGTGAAGGCCGGGTTCGCGCTCGGGTCCTACGCGGCTTTCAAGCAGATGGGCGACCAGGCGATGGTCATGGGCGACCTGGCCCTGCTCGATCAGGAAGTGCCCGCCGTGATGTCCGGCCTCCTCAGCGGTGGGCTCGAAGTCAGCGCCGTCCACAATCACCTGAACGAGATGTCGCCGCACGTGATGTACATGCACTACGAGGGACACGGCGACGCCGTCCAGATGGCGAAGGCGCTCCACCAGGCGTTGTCCGCGAGCGCAACGCCCCTGGGCGCGCCTGCTCCCGTGGCCTCCCCCGTGCCGGCGCTTGAGACCCGGCAGATCGAGCTGGCGCTCGGCCGTCAGGGAAGAGACATCGGAGGCGGTGTGTACCAGGTGACGGTGCCCCGCGCGGAGGCGATCACCGAAATGGGGCGGCCGTTGCCGCCGGCCATGGGCGTGACGACGGTCCTGAACTTCCAGCCGCTGGCGGACGGCAAGGCGGCGATCACCGGCGACTTTGTCCTCGTAGACAAGGAAGTGAACACCGTCGCGCGGACCCTGCGGCAGCACGGCATCGACGTGACGGCCCTCCACAACCACGGATTGATCGATGTGCCACGACTGTTCTACATGCACTTCTGGGCCACCGACGACGCGGCCAAGCTCGCGCGCGGGCTGAAGGCGGCGCTCGACCAGACCAACAGCCAGAAGTAGCCAAGAGGAGTTGAGCTCATGAAATGGGTCACTCGCGAGAAGGCACGCGTCGATCGGATCGCCTGCCCCTGGCTCATCAAGCGATTCATCGACAAGGACGCGGAGTTTCTGTTCGTGCCCCCCGAGCAGGTCATGACGGTCGCCGCGCGCGAGCCGGCGATCCCCTACGACGTGCCGGACGTCGAGCTCGGCCACCACGGCGAGCGATGCTCGTTCGACGCGTTTCTGGCGAAGCACCACCTCGCCGATCCCGCCCTGCACGCGCTCGCCCTGATCGTGCGCGGCGCCGACACCGATCGACGCAATCTCACGCCCGAGTCTCCCGGCCTCTACGCGCTCGCGTCCGGATTCCGGGAGATCGCCAGCGACGACTTCGACAACATGGCGAAGCAGTTCGCCGCGTACGACGCGCTGTACGCGTACTGCCGCTCGAACCTCCGCTGACGCCGTCGGCGGGGATGGGTCTCAAGCACCTCGGCGACATCGAGCTCCCGCCTCACGCCGGGCCGGGAGGCTTCGACCACGCGGCGGTGCACGGCGGGCGGGGGCGGCTCTATGTGGCGCACACCGCCAACGACGCCCTCGATGTGATCGACTGCGCCCGTAGGACGTACACCGGGTCCATCCGCGATCTGGCCGGGGTCGCCGGCGCGCTGGTTTCCGAGGAGCACGACCTGGTGTTCACCTCGAATCGGTCGGAGAACACCGTCGCGATCTTCTCGCCGCCGCAGGAACAGGCGGTCGTGAAGGTCGAGGTCGGGGTCAGGCCGAACGGGCTCGCCTACGCCCCGGCCCACCGCCTGCTGCTCGTCGCCAACGTGGGCGATCCCTCGATGCCGCAATCCTTCACCGTCTCGATGGTCGACGTCGCGGCGCGGCGGAGGATCGACGACATTCCTGTCCCGGGCCGAACCCGTTGGGCGATGTTCGACCATGAGACCGACTCGTTCTACGTCAACATCGCCGACCCTCCACAGATCGTCGTCATCGGCGCCACGACGCGCGGGCGCGTGACGCGCGCGTTCACGATTCCGGCCGCGGGCCCGCATGGCCTCGACCTCGACGCGGCGAGCCGGCGCTTGTTCTGCGCCTGCGACGGCCGCTCGCTCGTTGTCCTCGACTCCCGGTCGGGCGACGTGCTGGCGGACGCTGAGCTCTCCGGCGTTCCCGACGTGATCTTCTTCAACAGCGCGCTCCGGCGTCTATACGTGGCCATCGGCGACCCGGGGCTGATCGAGGTGTTCGAGACCGAAGGGCTCCGCCGCGTCGAGGCGCTCGCGACCGAGCGCGGCGGCCACACGCTCGCATTCGATCGGGCGAGCAACACCGTCTACGCCTTCTTGCCGGCAACGCATCGGGCGGCCGTCTATCAGGATGGCGGGTAGAGCGAGCGCCGCGACCCAGGGATGAGGTCCGTGCCGAGGGCCGTGCCTCAGGCGGTCGTTCGCTGGATGTCCCGCCTGCGCTGGATGCGTGCGCTCGATGCAGCGCTGGCCGGGCTCTGCCTGTGGGGCGCTGTCAACAGCCTCTTCAGCTTCAGATCGAGACAGGAGGCGCTGGGGTTGGCATTGGCCATCCTGGGCCTCGGCCTCGTGATTCGCCCGGTTCGAGTCCGTTGGCGACCCGTCACGGGATCCGTCTGCCTCGCGGTGAGTCGAAGTCTTCGTCCCGGGGCCCATGCCTGGTACGTGCGCCCACGCGACGCCGACGTGGTGCTCGTCACGGCGCGACGCGGAGTCCGCCTGGTGATCGCCAGGCCAGACCTCGTCAGCGGGGAGGGCATGAGTGTTCGACGGACGCGCGTCCTGCTTCTTCCGGTAGAGGCGGAGGACGGACGTCGCGTAGGATAACGGCATGGAGCGTCATCACGGACATGTCCACGGGCTCGTCGATCCCTCGATCACCGCGACCGGCCGAGGTCTCCGGACCCTGACATGGTCGTTCCTCGTCCTCATGGCGACGGCGACGCTTCAGGCTGTCGTCGTCGCCTTCTCCGGCAGCGTCGCGCTGCTCGCCGACACGATCCACAACTTCGCCGATGCCGCGACCGCCATCCCTCTCGGGCTCGCGTTCTGGCTGACCCGGCGCGGGGCGACGCGGCGATTCACGTATGGCCTGGGCCGCCTCGAGGATCTCGCGGGAGTGGCCATCGTCGTCACCATCCTGGTCAGTGCGGCGCTCGCCTCGTATGTGGCCATCCTGCGCCTCATTCATCCCCGACCGATGGACGCGCTCTGGGCGGTCATGGTCGCGTCCGTGATCGGTTTCCTGGGCAACGAGGGCGTCGCGATCTTCCGCATCCGTGTCGGCCGACAGATCGGTAGCGCCGCCCTGGTGGCCGACGGGTATCACGCCCGTGTGGACGGCTGGACGAGTCTCGCCGTCCTGGTCGGCGCGGTAGGCGTGTGGGCGGGATACCCGCTGGCGGACCCCGTCGTCGCCCTCCTCATCTCAGTGGCGATCTTCATCCTGGTCTGGGAGACGGCGCGTGCGATGTTCGACCGGATGCTCGACGGCGTGGATCCCGAGATCGTCGAGACCATCGAGCACACGGCGGGTCACGTTCCTCGGGTCGAGGAGGTGACGGAGGTTCGCGCGCGGTGGATCGGGCATCGGTTGCACGCCGAGGTGAACATCACGGTGCGGGGCGGGTTGTCCGTGGCGGACGGTCACGAGATCGCCAAGGAGGTCCGGCATCAGCTGCTGCACCATCTTCCGCATCTCGGTGGCGTGGTCGTTCATGTCGACCCCGACGGGCAGGGCGGCGAGCGCCACCACCGGATCGGGCGGCACGCCCATGACGATCTCCCGCTCCATCTGCATGAGTAGAACGGCGGCGCGGTGTCGCCGAGCGCCGGCGCGAGCGGCGTTAGAGTAGAGCGTGCCGGCTAACCGGCCAAGGAGAGACCGTCATGCCCATCCAGACCCGCTACCTGTTCGCGGCCGCGATGGACGTCGAGCCTGCGAAGGACAAGGTCTTCAACGAGGTCTACGAGACGGAGCACGTGCCGCTGCTCCTCAAGGTGCCCGGCGTCATCGCGGTGGCGCGCTTCAAGAGGCAGGAGCTCACGATGGTGATCGGTGGCGAACGGAAGACCATCGTGATCGAGAATGAGCCTGCATACAACGCGCTCTACGAGCTCGAGAGCCCGGAAGTCCTGACGAGCCCTGGCTGGGCGAAGGCGGTGGACGCGGGCCGCTGGCCGGCCGAGGTGCGCCCGTACACGAAGAACCGGCGCCACGTCCTCTACCGGCGCATCTCCTGACCGCCGCCTCGGCGTGGCGGACGGGCTCGTCCTGACCCACGGCGCGGGCGGCAACGCCGAGGCGCCGCTGCTGATGGCGCTCGCGACGCTGTTCGAGGGCCACGGGCTTGCGGTGCAGCGCTACGACCTGCCCTACCGTCAGTCGCGACCCAAGGGGCCACCGAGGCCTCCGGACGCCGCGCGCGACCGTGCCGGGCTCCGGCAGGCCGCCGAGGCGATGCGGAGCCTGGCGACCGGACGTCTCCTGCTCGGCGGCCAGTCCTACGGCGGCCGCCAGGCGAGCATCCTCGCGGCCAGCGAGCCAGGGCTCCTGGACGCGCTTCTCCTCCTCTCCTACCCGCTCCATCCGCCTGGCAAGCCCGGAGACCAGCGGACGGCGCACTTCCCGGAGCTCCGAACGCCCGCGCTCTTCGTCCACGGCTCCGTCGACCCGTTCGGGACGCTCGGTGAGGTCGAGGCTGCGCGAACGCTGATCCCCGCCCGCACGCAGCTGCTTCCGATCGACGGCGCCGGCCACGATCTCCTGCGCAGGCGGGCGCCGGCGGTCGCTCAGACGATCGTCGCGGCGTTCCTCGAGTTCATCGACTACCGCTGAGGCGTGAGCCCCTCACCGCCCGTGGGTGCGACGGGGCCCGGGCCCGCCTTCCTCGGCACCGCGAGCTTGAACCGCTTGTCCTGCCACGAGCTCAGCGGACAAAACGACGACGCCTGATACCCGTGCTTCTGGAAGAGCTCCGCGGCCCGGGAGCTCAGCTCGCCCGTGCTTCAGGTGAAGACGAGCTGCACGTTCCTTGGGATGTCCTTCATCCGCTGCTCCAGCTGAGCCAGCGGGATGTGGACGGCATCCGGGATGGAGCCCGACGTGACCTCGTCGTCGTCGCGCACGTCGATGACCAGGATCTTCTCGCCGCGATCGAGCTTCTGCTTCAGCGCGTCGGCCCCGGTCAGGGTCGCGGGTTGCGACTGCTGCGCTCGGGCCGGCGCGACGATCAGCAGGGCGAGCACGGCGGTGGTCAGCAGCGGGAGCATTCCGGCTTGCATCGGCGCCTCCTCGTAACTCGCTCACTCGGCGCCCGATTCCTCCCGGCGCTGCCCACGGATCTGCTTCACGAAGGTGCTCAGGCGCGCGAAGTCCGGAGGCTTGAGATTGACGAACGAGAGCACGTCGCCGTTCTCCTCGGTCCGCGCGAGCACGGCCTCGACCGCGAGGGGGGGCTCCCCGTCGGGGAGGGCCAGGAGCAGCTGCACCGTCGCTCCGGCGCGGAGCCAGGCTTGCGGCGCGATCTTCACCCCCAGCGGACTCAGGTCCAGCACCTTCCACTCCCAATCGGTGTCCACCCGCACGGGAAACGACACCGTGGCGCGCGGCGCGCGGCGCCGAAAGACCTTGCCCTTGAGCATATGGGCTTCGAGAAACGACAGCACGTCGGCCAACCTGTCGAGCCCCACCGGTTTGCGAAGAAAGTCGAGCGCCCCGAGCTCCAGCGCCTCGTGGGCCTCGGGTTCGGTCGCGATCCCCGAGATGACGACGACGGGGATGCCGCGGTCGCGGACGGCGCGAAGCCGGAGGAATTCGAGTCCGCTCATGCCCGGCAGGCGCAGGTCCAGCAGGACAACGTCGACCGACTCGCTCTCGACCAGGCGCAGCGCCTCCTCGGCTGTTCGGGCGCCCATCGACTGACAGCCCAGCTCCCGCACGAAGTCCTCGAGCGCCTCGAGCACGCCATGTTCGTCCTCGACCACGAGCACACGCAAGGGATCCGCTGACAGGTTCATCCGTCCAGGCCAGTATAGGTCCGCGCTGAGCTCCGGTGCGGGACACTATTTTCATCGCGCGAGGTCTCCGACGAGCCCGGCGCGGGTGATCCGACGCCCCGGGGGCTGGCGGAGCGTCGCGGTCGCCTGTATCATCCGGCCGCCACGAGGAGGCGGTCATGGCCAAGCATGGCTTCCGGGTGATGGACAGTGATCTGCACACGATGGAGCCGGACGGGCTCTGGGAGCGCTACCTGGAGGAGCCGTTCCGGGCGTTCGCGCCGACGTTCATCCGTCGCGCCGAGAACGCGCCGAACCAGCCGATCATCCGGATCGGCGACCTCGAGATCGCCGAGATGTCGAAGCGCCCCCACACGGCCGCCGTCGGCAAGGACCTCCACCGTCGCGCCTTCGCTCGCCATCCGCACTACGCGGTAGCCCACGCGCGCGGCTACGACGCGGAGTCACATGTGACGGCGATGGACATCGAAGGGATCGACCTCGCCATCGTCTATGGCACGCGGGGGCGCCAGGTCCTGATGCACGACGACCTGGACCCTCGGGTCGCGGCGGCGCTCGCCCGCGCGCACAACGACTGGACGCGTGACTTCTGCGCCCACAACCCCGACCGGCTCAAGTTCGCCGCCCAGCTCGCCTTTCACGATGTGCCGGCGGCGATCGCCGAGGCACGGCGCGCCGTGCGGACGCTCGGCGCCGTCGCCGTCATCGGCAACCCGAACCCGATCGGTGGCCACCACATCCACGATCCGGAGTTCGAGCCGCTCTGGGACGCGATCGAGGAGCTCGGCGTGCCCGTCGGGTTCCACCCGACCGGGCAGTCCTCGCTGCGCGACGACATCGCCCACCGTTTCCTCGACCACCCGAACGGACGCGTCATCGGCGGCGCCGGGCGCAATCCGATGGAGCTCATGCTCGCCTTCGCGAGCCTCGCCGCCGGGGGCGTGCTCGAACGTCACCCCCGGCTGCGCTGCGCCTTCCTCGAGGGCACGTGCGGCTGGCTCCCCTGGTGGCTCTGGCGCCTCGACGAGACCTGGGAGAAGTTCGGCCCCGGCTCGGAGGTGCAGATCTCCGCACTCCCGAGCGAGTACTTCTTCCGCCAGTGCTACGTCGCGACGGACGCCGACGAGAAGGTCCTGAGGCATGTGGTGGACGCGGTCGGCGACGACAACATCGTCGTGTCCACCGATTACCCGCACGCCGACGGCCTCTTCCCGACCGCCATCGAGGAGTTCGTCGGGCTCGAGGGCGTGAGCGATAAGACGAAATCGAAGATCCTGTGGGACAACTGCGCGCGGCTGTACGGGATGACGGGCGTTAGATAGAGGCGGCATGCTCGACCGGCGACCGTTCGGACGGACCGGCCACCTCAGTACGGTGACTCTGTTCGGCGGCGCCGCCCTGGCCCGGGCCAGCCAGGCGGACGCCGATCGCACGCTGGAGCTGTTGCTCCGGCACGGGGTCAACCACATCGACACCGCCGCGCGGTATGGAGACTCCGAGCTGCGCATCGGCCCATGGATGGCGCGGCACCGGAAGGACTTCTTCCTGGCGACGAAGACCGGGATGCGGACCGCCCGCGAGGCGCGCGAGGACATCCACCGCTCGCTCGACCGGCTGCGTGTCGACCACGTCGATCTGATCCAGCTGCACTCGCTGGGACACCCCGACGATTGGGACCAGGCCTTCGGGCCCGGCGGTGCACTGGAGGCGACGCTCGAGGCCCGTGAGCAAGGACTGGCGCGCTTCATCGGCGTGACCGGCCACGGCTGGACGATCGCCGCCATGCACCGGCGCAGCCTCGCGCGCTTCGACTTCGACGCCGTGCTGCTGCCGTACAACTTCTTCATGGCGCAGAGCACGCGTTACCGGGAGAGCTTCGAGGAGGTGCTGGCCATCTGTCGGGAACGGAACGTCGCGGTTCAGGTCATCAAGTCGATCGCGCTCGGGCCGTGGGCGACGGCCGACCGGACGCACACCACGTGGTACCAGCCGCTCGAGGCCCAGGCGGACATCGACCAGGCGGTGCATTGGATCCTCGGCCTGCCGGACGTCTTCCTCAACACGGCGGGCGACCTCTCGCTGCTGCCCAAAGTCCTCGACGCCGCGAGCCGCTTCCAGCGCCGTCCCCCGGACGAGAAGATGACGGCGCTCCTCGACTCGACCCGGATGACGTCGCTGTTCGGCCTCCCCACCTGAGGGTTGGCCGTGCGCCCGCCCCCGCCCGCGCGGATCACGTCGCCAGACCGAGCTCGGCGAGGATCTCGGCGCGGTGCTGATCGAGCGACGGCGCCACCGCGCGCGTCGCGCCGCTGACCAGGGGGACGAGGCCGGGCACGTTCGGGACCGGCACCCTGCCCACGCCGGGCTGCTCGAGCCACGCGATCGCGCCCGTCACCTCGAGCTGGGGCTGCCGGAGGAACTCCAAGTAGTCGTTGACCGGTGAATGCATCACGCCCGCGTCCTTGAGACGCTTGGCGAGCTGTTCGGTCGTGCACCGGGCGAACGCGACGTTCAGGATCTCCGTCAACGCCGTGAGATGCTGATACCTGAGGGCGTTGGTCACGAACCGCGGATCGGCCTTCGCGTCGGCAAGCTCGAGCGCGTCGCAGAGCTTGCCGAAGTCGGCGTCACGGTGGATCACGATGTACATCCAGCCATCCGCCGTCGCGTAGCTTCCGCCGGGCGTCAGTCCGGGGCGCATGCGACCGCCTTCGAGATAGTGCGCCATCATGTGGACGACCTGTAATCCGGCCGCCGACTGCATCAGGCTCGCCTCGAGGTAGCGCCCGCGCGGCTCGTCACGCCGCGCGTACAGCGCTGCGGCGAGCGCCTGGAAGGCATAGAGGGCGGTCGCCATGTCGACGACGATCGGCGCCACGCGATGGGGAAGACCGTCGAGTCCCCGATTCGTCGCGATCAGCCCCGAGAACGCCTGGAGGATCGGATCCATCGCCGGCCGCTGACTCTCGGGTCCCGACTGGCCGAAGCCCGAGACCGAGAGATAGACGAGGCGCGGGCTCAGCGCCGACAGGTCGGCGTAGCCGACGCCGAGTCGCGCGGCGACGCCGGGGCGAAAGCTCTCGACCACGACGTCGGCCCGGGCGGCCAGCCGGTGGACGATCGCGCGATCGCCGTCACGCTTGAGATCGAGCGCGATGCTCCGCTTGCCCAGGTTGGCGCCGATCGAGAACGCGGTCTGGTCGCCGTAGCGCGTGCCGAGCGTGCGCGCCCAGTCGCCGTCGGGCGGCTCCACCTTGACGACGTTCCCGCCGTACTGCGCGAGCAGCATCGTCGCGTAGGGACCCGCAATGCCCTGACTCAGGTCCAGGACGTTCACTCCGCGGTACGGCGCCTCGTAGCTCATCCCGCTGGGCCCCCGTCACGTCGAGGCGTCAGGTCGAGTATCCTGACTCGGCCATCATCATAGCGGCAAAGGAGGCGGTATGAGACTCGCCGGGAAAGTGGCGCTCATCACGGGCGGCGCCAGCGGGATGGGTCAGAGCGAAGCGACGATCTTCGCCCGGGAGGGTGCCAAGGTCGTCGTGGGCGACCTCCTCGAGGCGGAGGGGCGGCAGGCGGTCGAGAAGATCACGTCGGCGGGTGGGCAGGCGCGCTTCGTGAGGCTCGACGTCACCAGCGAGGCCGCCTGGCGGGAGGCCGTGGCCGCCACGGTGGCGGGCTTCGGAAAGCTCGATGTCCTGGTGAACAACGCCGGGATCAGCGGCACGTTCGATCCCGACACCCAGAGCACCGCGGCCTGGGACACCCTCATGAACGTGAACGCCAAGGGCGTCTTCCTCGGCATGAAGCACGCGATCCCCGCGATGCAGCGGGCCGGCGGCGGCGCGATCGTCAACATCTCGTCCATCTCGGGCTTCGTCGGCCAGGACCGGATCCACATGGGGTACAACGCCTCCAAGGGCGCCGTGCGCCTGATGACCAAGTCGGCCGCCGTGCAGTACGCCAAAGACGGTGTCCGCGTCAACTCGGTGCATCCCGGTATCATGCCCCCGATGCGGACCTCCACGGTGTCCGCCGATCCGGACTGGCGCGCAAAGACGCTCAGGGCGGTTCCGATGAAACGAGAGGGACGGGTGGAAGAGGTCGCGCACGCAGTGCTGTTCCTGGCCTCGGACGAGGCTTCATATATCACGGGCACCGAGCTGGTCGTCGACGGCGGCTACCTCGCGGTGTGAGAACTGTGCTCCGGTGCCGAGCGATCGCGACCGTTGCCGCCACCTCGAACATGGCTTATGATCACGGCGTTCATGGACGTCACCGAGGAGAGACCATGACGTTACGGGTGAGCACGCTGTGTCTGCGCGGTGGCGCTGCACTCGCAATGTTCCTCGCGATGAGTTGGCCGGCCCGGAGCGAGGGGCAGGGCGCCCCCCTGTACGTCGGGATGGGCTCCACGGACGCCCGCTGGGAGGCCACGCTGGACGCGAGGATAGGGTTCCCGGAGGGCTCCCTCAGGGTCGGCGAGAACGGGACACATGGCACGCGGCTCAACCTTCACAAAGATCTCAGCATGGATTTCTCCGAAGCCCTGGAGGCCAGTCTGGCGTTCCACTTCACGCCTCGGGACGCGGTTCGCGCGACGGGTCTCTACTACTTCCTCGAAGGCAGCCAGTTCGCTCGTCAGGGGATCCTCTACGACGGCGACACGTTCGGTCAGGGCCGTGTCCGGGCCAACGCCGACTTCTATCGGCTGAGCCTGGACTACGAACGGCTGTTGCTGAACGGGTACGGCATGTTCCTGACGGGCACCGCGGGACTCACCTACGTCCACCTCGATCCGAAGCTCTCCGGTCAGGGGCGCCACAGTCGCGAGAACTTCTATCGGCATGAGCTCCCGGTGCCGATCGCCGGGATTCGAATCGATATCCCGATGGGGGACCGCTTCGCGGCCCGGGCGTCCGTCGGGGGCGGTGGCCTCCCCGCCGTGGACAGCCTCCGCAAGGAGGACGGCAGGACAGTCCACCTCACGCAGATCCATGTCGACGGGGGACTGGCCGTCACGTACGCGGTCACGCGCAACGTCCTGCTCGAGGCCGGCTATCGCTACACCTACTTCTTCCAGCATGAGACGAGCCGCGAGACCGACAACGCCTTCGAGCTCAGTGACAACGGATTCCGGTTCGGCCTGAGCGTCGCGTTCTGAGCTTCGGCGCTAGCCCGTAGCGCCGGCGCTCACGCCGGAGGCGCCGGCGAGCTGGCGCGAGATCAGGTGCGCATAGAGCCCGCCCTTGGCCAGCAGCTCATGATGCCTGCCGCTTTCCACCAGCCGCCCGTCCTCGAGAACGATGATCCGCTCGGCTTCGCGCACCGTGGACAGCCGGTGGGCGATCACGACCGTCGTGCGGTTCCGCGCCAGGAGGGCCAGGGCTCCCCGGACCGCTTGCTCACTGACCGCGTCCAGATGCGAGGTCGCCTCGTCGAGGATGAGAACGGGGGCATCCTTGAGGAAGGCGCGAGCGATGGCGACGCGCTGGCGCTGGCCTCCGGAGAGCTGGGCGCCGCGCTCGCCCACGACGGTGTCGAGCCCGTCGGGCAGGACCGCGACGAACTCGCCGAGGGCGGCCCGCTCCACCGCCGCCGTCAGCTCGGCCTCGATCGCTTCGGGGCGGGCGAGCAGGATGTTGTTCCGCAGGGTGTCGTTGAAGAGATACGTGTCCTGCGCCACCAGCGCGATCCGGCGGCGCAGCTCGTCGAGCCCGTACTCCCTGAGATCGTGACCGTCCAACCGGACCGCGCCCTGGTCGGGATCCCAAAATCTCAGGAAGAGATTGGCGATCGTCGTCTTGCCGGCGCCCGACGGCCCGACGAGCGCCACCGTGCTCCCCCGCGGCACGGCGAGGGTCACGTCGGAGAGCGCCCGCCGACGGCGTACCGAATAGGTGAAGCTCACCTCGGACATTTCGAGCGCCGGCCCGCCCGAGACGCGGCCGCCCGTACGCACGCCCCCGCCCTCCGTCACGGGCACCGGTTCGTCGTGCACCGCGTGGACGCGCCGCGCCGCGCCCAGGGTGTCGGCGAGCTGGCGGCCCACCTGGGCGATCTCCCAGACGGGCACGAACGCCGACATGGCGAGCAGGGTGAGCAGCGGGAGGATCGCGCTGTCGAGCCGGCCCGCCGCGGCCAGGACCGCGCCCACGCCGACGACGGCGAGCCCGCCGAGTCCGGTGGCGAGCTCCTGGAGAGAAGTCTGCAAGGCCAGGTCGTGGAGGAACGGCATGCGCGCCCGGAAGTACTCCCGCGCCTTGGCCGCGAACTCCTCGCCGCGTGCGCGGACGTGCCGGAAGGCGACGATCTCGCCGAGCCCCTGCACCGAGTCCACCGCGTGGGCGGCGAGGTCGCCCGACACCTCGCGCGCCCGCGACCCGAGCCGATCGATGCGCGAGCGGCCGAGCACCGGCGTCAGCGCGGCCCAGGCGAGGAACGGAAGCAACGCGAGCGCCAGCGGCCAGCCGAAGGACGCGAGCGTCACGAGCACCCCGACGGGCACGAGCACGGCGACGAACGCGGGCGTGATGGTGTGGGCGAAGAAGTATTCGATCAGCTCGATGTCGTGCGTGGCGACGGAGACCAGGTCCCCGGTGCGCCGGTGCGTGAGGTACGCCGGCGCCAGCGCGTCGAGCTTCGTGAACATGTCGAGACGCATGTCGGTGAGCAGGCGATAGGCCATGTCGTGGGCGAGCCACGACTCGAGCCAGTGCAGGATCCCCGCCAGCGGCGCCGCGACGGCCAGGCCGACCAGCAGCCGGCCGAACGGCACCCCGTTCTTCACGGCGCGGACGACCAGCGCGCTCAGCACGCCGACCCCGATCAGCGCTACCACTCTGGCCACGCCGAGCACGAACGTGACTGCGAGGCGGGCGCGGTAGCCGCCGACCATGCCGAGCAGGACGCGTAGCAGCTCGGGCCAGGCCATGCCCTCCGCCCTGAGGATCGCGTCCGTCGGCTCGGGCACGGCGGATACCGGCTCACCCTCGACGGAGCCCGGCTCGGCCACCGGGCCCACCCGGGCTGGAAGCTCGGCGTGCCCGGCGCCATCCTGAGCCTGCGCGGCCATCAGCCGGTGATACGCGCGGCCGTGAGCCATGAGCTCCGCATGGCTGCCGCTCTCCACCACGCGCCCGTCGTCGAGGACGAGGATCCGGTGCGCGCCGATCACGCTGGAGAGCCGGTGGGCGAAGATCAACGTGGTCCGGCCCTCCATGAGCCGGTCGAGGGCCTGCTGGATCACCGCCTCGCTCTCGGCGTCCACCGAAGAGAGCGCCTCGTCGAGGATCAGGATCGGCGCGTCGCGCAGGAGCGCGCGCGCAATGGCGATCCGCTGGCGCTGACCTCCGGAGAGTCGCACGCCCCGCTCGCCGACGACGGTGCCGTAGCCATGCGGCAGCCGCGCGATGAACTCCTCCGCGTTGGCCGCGCGCGCGGCGGCCTCGAGCTCGGCCGGCGTCGCGTCCAGCTTGCCCATGCGGAGGTTCTGCTCGACGGTGCCGTGGAACAGGTAGGTGTCCTGGCTCACCACCGCGATCAGGCCGCGGAGCTGGTCGAGGCTCAGCTCGCGTACGTCACGGCCGCCGATGGTGACGCGACCGCGGTCGGGGTCGTAGAAGCGCAGGAGCAGCCGGGCCACGGTGGACTTGCCTGCGCCGCTCGGCCCGACGATCCCGACCCGCTCACCCGCCTTCACCTCGAAGGCGAGGCCGTCGTGGGCCGGGCGGCGGCCACCAGGGTAAGAGAACGTCACGCCCTCGAAGCTCACCGTCGGCGCCAGCGTGCGGGTGTCAGGCAGGAGCGTGTCGCGGTCTCGAACGCGGGGCTCGGCCTCGAGGATCCGGACGATGCCGCGAGCGGCGGACACGCCGAGCATTCCCTGGTGGAGCACGACCCGCAGCTCGCGCAGTGGGCGGAACACTTCGACGCCCAGCATCAGGACGATCAGGAGCGCGCCCAGCTCCATCTCTCCCGCCCGCACCCGCCACGCGCCCAAGCCGAGGGCCAGGGCCGCGCCCACGGCCATGCCGGTGTCGGTGATGCCCCGGGCGAGCGTGTTCGTCCCGAGGACGCCCATGGTGCTGTGAAACAGCGCCCGCCCCTTCTCCTCCAGCAGCCGCGCCCACGCGCGGCTCTGGCCGAAGGCCTTGAGCGTCGCCAGGCCCTGGACCGAGTCGAGGAATTCCGCGCCGAAGGCGGCGTAGGCCTGCTGACGGGCGAGGCTCACCCGGCTGTCCTTCCGGTGCCACAGGGCGGGCGCGATTAGCGTCACGAGCGCGGCCGAGAGCAGCACCAGCGCGATCGGGAGGTCCACGAACGCGACGAAGGCGAAGATGAGGACCGGAGTGAGCGCGGCGACGACGAGCTGGGGGAGGTACTGGCCGAAGTAGACTTCGAGCTGCTGGACGCCCTCGACCATCGAGAGGATGACGTCCCCGGTGCGCGCGCGCGTGAAGTGCGCGGGGCCCAGCGTGGTGACGCGCTCGTAGATGGCGCGGCGCAGCGCGCCCTGCACGCGCGCCGCCGTCCCGTGCGCGGCCATCGTGCGCCAGTAGTCGAGCGCGCTGCGGAGGGCGACGGCGGCGCCCGTGAGGGCCATGAGTGGGAGCAGCGAGCGCAGCGGCCTGCCCGCGATGACCTGCGCGAGGAGCCAGCCGAAGAGCGCCAGGCGCGCGATGCCCGCGCCGACGGCGACGAGGCCCAGCAGCACGGTGCCCGCGATGCGCAGCCGCACCCCGCGCGTGAAGACCCACAGGCGACGATCGAGGTAGATGGACGGGCTCGCTCAGACGATCACGGGTTCACTTCATTGACCGTCGCGGGTTTTCGGCGTGCGCCTCCTCGGTGACCACCTTCTGGCCGGGACTGAGGCCTCTGGCGACGATCGTCCCACGTCCCTGGGTGCGCTCGAGGACCACGCGGCGATTCTGGCCCCCGGGGCACTCCCGGTCAACCTATCGGTGCGCCGTTCGTGCAACTGCAAATAAACGCCTGGGTGACCACTTTCGTCTAAGATGCATGGGAGGTGGCATGATGCGAGCCTCGCGCGTCTTCCCCGCCGCGGCCGGGCTCTTGATGACCGCGTGCGCGACGGTGCCCACCGGGCCGAGTGTCATGGTCATGCCCGGCAATGGGAAGAGCTTCGAGCAGTTTCAAGCCGATGACGTCGTCTGCCGTCAGTGGGCGACGCAACAGACTGGGACGACGACGGAACGGGCAGGCACCGAGAGCACGGTGACCGGCGCGGCTCTCGGAACAGTCCTCGGGGCTGCGGCCGGGGCAGCGATCGGCGCAGCGTCCGGACATGCAGGGACCGGAGCAGCGGTGGGCGCGGGCGTCGGACTGCTCGGTGGGACGGCAATCGGCGCGGGCAAGGCCCAGGGCGCCCAGACGTCGGTTCAGCATCGTTACGACATGGCTTATACGCAGTGCATGTACGCCAAAGGCAACCAGGTTCCGATGACGGGGGCCCCCAAGCCGGCATACTCGCGACGGCCCGCACCTCCGCCGCCGCCTCCACCGCCGCCGGCGGTAACTCCACCGCCGCCGCCGCCACCGCCAGCCGGGACTCCACCTCCGCCCCCGCCGGGGCCTACGCAGTAGCTCCGCATGTAGGGCCCACGCAGAAAGGCATAGAATTGTCTGTGCCTGCTACAGGCGGACGCTAACTGCGCTAGGCCTTCTTGATCCACGCGCCGATCAGACCGAACAGCACACCAGCGACGACAACGGCGAGCGCGAAACCGACGAGGGCAAGCCCCAATCGCTCAAGATCAGTCATGTGATGCTTCTCCTCTATTGGTCGGCGCCGTCACGACCCTGACGAGTTCGATCTCGGTGGGCTGCTCTACGGGAGCTGGCAGGCAACCGGTGCTTCCCTGAGGGGGGTTGGCAAGGCGCGCCGAGCTTAGCCCGCCCGAGAAGACTGGTCAACTCCCTTGACAACCTGTAGGTGGGCGCAGATGATCCCGTCACCACCTCGACCGTCCGGCCCTACGGGGAGCGCCAATGCCCTTGCCTCGGGCTCGGGGTCCCTAGCAGCGTGTGGACCGTCTCGCCCTAGCGCGGGCTAGTACACCGGGCGACGCAGCAATCCGAGATCGTGACCATGAAGGGGAACCCAATGTCTGAGCAGGAGAGTTTGCAGGTCGCGCGCGATGGGTGGGACGCGTGGAATGCCCATGACGTCAATGCCTGGCTCAAGACCCTCGAAGAACAGCACGTGTGGGAGAGCGATACGCTGCCGGCGCCGCTCGTCGGGCGCGACGCCGCCGGCCAGGCGATGCAGATGTATCTCGCGGCCTTCCCGGATCTGCACTTCACGGTCGATCAGTTGCTATCGAGCGGGGACTACGTGGTGTCGCGGTACACGGCGACGGGGACTCATCGGGGAGACTTGATGGGCGTCCCCCCAACGAACCGGCACGCTGAGACCCACGGATGCACCGTCGCGGAGATCAAGAACGGTAAGGCGGTCCGCACCTGGGGTTATTGGGACACCGGTCATCTGCTGCGGCAACTCGGTGTCATGCCGGGTTGATCGTCGCGATCACGGCCGCGAGCGTCGAGCCAGGCTCGGCGCTCGTGGCCAAGCACGCGCTACTATTTGATCCGTTCGTATACCGTCTTGCCGGTGATGGGCTTGAGTCCTTCAGGAATGACCGTGAGAAACGTCCTGCCTCTCTCCTCAGAGATTGTCGCGGTACCCACGGAGAGCGTTGACCGGTACCGCAACTTGCCGTCTTCCAGAGAGTACTTCCCGACGGTCAACGTTCCGAACTGTGTTGAGGCTTCGTAGCTTCCGTCCTCCTTGACGGTCATCGTCGCCCGAGCCACTCCAGAATCCGATGTCGCCGATCCCCGCCAAGTTCCCGCGAGTTCCTTGACGTCAGTGATCTGCTTCTCCCCAGCGATCCCATCCGTCGGAGATACTGCGAACGCCACGGCAAGAAGTAGAGCGAGATGCATCCTCATCGTGCCCTCCTCAGCGGAAGAGTCTACTCCGTCTGGCGCAGGACTCGAACTGGAACGCGTCGGTGGCGGCGCCCTCGGGTCCGGCCCTTGCGCGGCCGACGGTTGAGCCTTTGTGGCGTCCTTGTGCCGACCGGGCGGAGATCACCGATTGACAAGAGTAGCCGAGGAGGCCGATAGTGACAAGCGTGGTCGCGGGGTCGGCGCTGCGGAAAGCAGCTCAGGCTCTTACCGTCTGGACCATCGCGGCGTCCATTCTGTGGTTTGTCTGGGCACCAGCGCTGTCCTTGCCGCAGTTCTGGATGGTCGCCGCCGTCAGCGTGTTGGCTAACACGTTCCAGCCCTCGTACTCCCTCTTCGAGCGGTCCCGGACCCCCCATGATCGGTACACTGCAGTGCAAATTGTCTGGACCGTGTACCTTACCCAAATCGCTGCGCTTATCGAGCTCGTGCTCCGAGGACGTACGCGGATGCCCCTCGACGCGCTGTCCTGGGCCGCCTTCGGCGTAATGCTTGCCGGCTTCGCGCTCAGGACATGGTCGGTGCTTCTGCTGGGGCGGTTCTTCACTTGGAATATTGAGGTTCAGGCCGGCCAGGGCATCGTACGCAATGGCCCGTATCGGCTCATCCGCCACCCGAGCTACACGGGCGCCCTCGTCACATTCGCCGCCAGCTGCGTGTTGCTTCGGAGCTGGCTCGCCGCCGTGTTAGCGACTGTGGCCCTGACGGCCGCGTTTCGTCGCCGAATCCGATACGAAGAACAGCTGCTGCGGAAAGCGTTCCCGGAGTATGCGGAGTACGCATCACATACCGGGATGCTATTCCCGAAGCTCTTATAAGATGATCGCAA
>Ga0137396_10000191_pt1 | contig 26306 bp, 20 predicted proteins | sample czc16metaG_FD_108284 | JGI IMG/M metagenome (GOLD analysis project Ga0137396, IMG submission 108284) | Vadose zone soil microbial communities from Angelo Coast Range Reserve, California, USA - czcobulk3.16 metaG | ecosystem: Environmental > Terrestrial > Soil > Vadose zone | place: USA...
AATCACGCTGGAGATTCGAGGCGAAGTGTTTAACTTGGCTCCTGGAGTAAATGACGTACCGCAGTACCTGGCCATCTTCCTCGCGGCCAGGGGACTCGCTACGGTCGTGCCAGAGGCCTAGTCGCCCATGTCGGGGTACTACGATCGAATCCAGGGAACGGACCGTCTCCTGCGAATCCGCCGGCTTCGCAAGGCGCTCTTCGCGGGCATCGTCGGTCTCAGCGTGCTCCTCGTCATCGCGCGCATGGGGAGCCAAGGTGCGAGCCTCAAGCCCCTCTTCCTCCCGGTGAACGGGATCATCGAAATCGCTCTGATCATGGGATTCATCACAGCCATTGTGGGGCTTCTCCTGCGGAACCTGGAGATCAAGCAGGCGCAGCGGGACGGGCAGCGGTACTTGATGGCGAAGTCCTCCATGGCCCGCGCGATCCGTACCGCCGGCTTCGCGATCGGTCTCGCGGTGGTCCTCCTCCTCGCCGTCACGCCGTCCCTCGCCGCCTCCCTCTTTTCGGACGCGCCGCAGAATATCTCCCTGGGGGCGCGGAACCAGGAGACCGTCACGTTCACCAGTCCCGACCCACTCGGGGTTTCCTTCGTCACGCACGCGACCGTGATCGTGACCACGGGACAGGCGATCGTCACACTCCTTCGAAACGACGTGACCTTGGCGAGCGTGAACCTGAGTTCGTCGCAGCGCGACACATTGGACGTCGAGCCCACGATGTGGAAGGCATCGGCGAGCTGGTCCCTCGTCTTCACGAACGAACTCAATGTAACCACCAACCTCCGGTTCGTCCTCGAGAAGGGGGTCGTGCCCACGCTCTTCTCCACGGTCCCGTTCCTTCTTTTCCTGTACGGTGGGACTCTGGTGGCCTGGTGGATCGTCCTTCGCCCGATTCGCGATCGTACGAAGACGAGCAGTCTGTCCGTGGCCGCGAATCTGGAAGAGGATGAGCGCGTCTACGACGGGACACTGCAGTCTTCGAATCCCGGTCCCGATCCGGGCGTGAATCCAGAAATCTTCAACATCGCCGCAGCGACAATGCCGGCCGCCGAACCGGAGGCTCCCCCGCCTCCCGTTCGAGCGCGACCGGTCCCGGCCCCGCCTCCTCGAGTCGAGACACCGAAACCCGCGCCGCGCCCCGTCGTCCGGCAGCCCGAGACGGCGGCAAGCCTCGCCACGAAGGCGGGGGCGCTCGTTGCGACGGGCACTTTCGATGCCGCGCTCGCGGCCTATGACGAAGCGCTACGCCTTGATCCCGGACACCTCGCCTCTCTCCAAGGTCGGGCGTCGTGTCTCGTCCGGCTCAATCGCAAGTCCGAGGCGATCGAGGCGTACAAGCGGATCCTCACAAAGGATGCGCGGAACCTGGCCGCGCTCCGGGCCCTCGTTAGGCTCCACGCCGACGAGCGTCGTTGGCGCGAGTGCCTTGAGGCCGTGGGCGACCTGCTCCGCCTCAGGCCCAACGAATCGTCCGCCCTCCAGCTGAAGGGGGATGCGCTCACGAACCTCGGCCGACGCCCGGAGGCCCTCTCCGCGTACGAGGAAGCGGCAGCCATCGATCCCGAGGACGAGAACCTCCGGCAGAAGATCGAGGAGGTCCGCGTCGACGTGCCGGGCCTGTTGAGCCGCGCGTTAATCGCGAGCGCGAGCGGGAACTACCCGCAGGCCCTGAACCTGTTCGACGACATCCTCGAGGTCGAGCCGAGCAACGTGAACGCCCTGATCGGCAAGGCGGTCGCGTACCGGAGGAGCGGGAAGCCGATGGAAGCGGTCAACTGCCTCGATCTGGTCCTCGGCGTACAGCCGAACAACGCCTCCGCCCTCCTGAACCGCGCGAACATCCTGTTCGCCGAGGGCGACCTCGAGGGCGCGCTCGACGCGTTCGACCATCTCACGCAACTCTATCCGAACGACGAGGAGGCATGGGCGGCCCAGGGCGACGTGCTCGTGAAGATGGACCGGGACGACGACGCCTTGCGGGCATACACGGAAGCGCTCAAGAGGAGCCCGGGGGACGAGGGGATCCAGCGGCGGATCCTCGAGCTCGAGGCCGCGAAGACGGTCCAATCGGACATCTTCCAGGAACTCTTCGGGATCAAAGGGATCGGGAAGACGCGGGCGAAGGCGCTGATCGATGCGGGCTTCCAGACCTCGGAGGACTTCGCGAAGGCGAGTCCGAAGGATCTGATGGCCGTGAAAGGCATCACACGGAAAATCGCGGAGGACCTGAACGAACACTTCCGCGTCTCCTTGGCGGAGGCCCGCTGACCCGGGCAGGTCTTTGATTCGTGAAGCACGTCTCCGAACAGAGAATTCGGACCCGTCGCAGAGACTGAAAAAGCCTTCCCTTACTTTTCTGAATACTGGCCCCACGGCCGAATTCGCGCACAAGAAGCCATATGGCTTGCGAAACCTCTGAATCTTCATGGAGAGGGTGCATTGCGGACCGATCTTATTCTTGTGGGAACGCTCATCCTTGTTGTAGGGGTTGCGGTAGGCGGAACCGGACTTGCTGTTTGGAATTCAGCTGTTGCGGACTACAAGAGTGGTTGCACCAGCTTCTTCTACGATGTGGATTGTTCAGACGCATTGGCCAAAGTGAGCACGTTCGCAGGTGTCGCTCTTGTTGGCGGAATCCTGTTTGTCGTCGGGCTGCTCATCGCAATTATGGGTGCAGTTCTGAAACGGGAGACACCGAGCAACTCAATACTTTCTTAGCAAATCGGTCCTCTAACCAAGTTCTTAAGTAGCCCAGCCCCTTGACTCGCCGTTTCCATGAAGGCCTTTCGCATCAGCGGCCGCTTCCGCATGGGTCGCGACTGGCAGCCGTTCTCGAAGGAACTCGCGGCGCAGGACGAAGCGGCGGCCCGCGAGAAGCTCCTGTCGATCCTCGGGAGCCAGCACGGTGTGCCTCGCAAATACGTGTCCATCGCCGGCGTCGAAGAGGTCCCGAAGGACCAAGTGGAAGATCACGCGGTGAAGTACGCGCTGGAGGCGGGCGCGTGAGCCTGGGCGAGTCGGACCTCCGGCGGGGAATGGCGGTCCTGGACCAGTACCGGGAGCAGATCGAGGCCCTTGCGCAGCAACAGGATATCGTCCGCATCTCCCTCGAGGAGCATATGCGGGCCCGCGAGACCCTGACCCGGTATCGGGAGGCGGGCAAGGGGGCCGAGGTCCTCGTCCCCGTCGGGGCGAACTCGTTCCTCGTCGCGGAATCGAAGGACGTCGATAAGGCGTTCGTCTCCATCGGGTCGGACCTGCTCGTGTACGACGACATCGGGCAACAGATCGAGCGCCTCGATGCGCGGATCAAGTCGATCACGGACGCCGCGAACGCGATCGGACAGCGGCTCGGGGAGCTGCAACGGCGCGCCGAGGCTCAGGGAGCGGCCGTGCAGGACCTGTACGATCGGCTCCAGATGAAGGGCGCTCCGGGCGAGCGGAATTAGATGTTCAAGGCCCTCCGCGAACGGCTCGCCGGTTGGAAGAAGGAGGCGGAGGCCGACGTGGCCACCGCGGCCATCGGAGACTCGGGCAAGAAGATCAAGGAAGACAAGCTCGAGGAGGTGCTGTACGACCTCGAGATCGCCCTCCTCGAATCCGACGTCGCCTTTCCGGTGGCGAAGGAGATCGTGGACCGCCTCGCGGACGACCTGAAGGGCAGGCGGATCGCCCGAGACGTCGGCCTGGAGAAGGGTGTGGAGGCCGCCCTGCGAGATGCGATTACCCAGGCCCTGTCCGTCCCGCCCTTGGACTTCTTCGGCCTCCTCGAGAAGGCGCCCCGGCCCTTCGTCGTCATGTTTGTCGGGGTGAACGGCACGGGCAAGACGACGACGATCGCGAAGCTCGCCTACCACATCCAGAAGAAGGGCTACACGTGCGTCGTCGCCGCCGCGGACACGTTCCGGGCGGGGGCCATCGAGCAGCTCGAGAAACACGCGGAGGCGATCGGGTTCAAGCTGATCAAACACAAAGCGGGCGCGGACCCCGCCGCGGTCGCGTTCGATGCGGTCGAGCACGCCCGCGCGCGTGCGCGGGACGTCGTCTTGATTGACACCGCGGGCCGGATGCAGACGAACCAGAACCTGATGGACCAGATGAAGAAGATCAAGCGCGTCGCGAAGCCGAACCTGACCCTGTACATCGGGGACGCCCTCGCCGGGAACGACGCGACCGAGCAGGCGAAACAGTTCCACGAGGCGGTCGGCATCGATGGGATCATCCTGACGAAGATCGATGCGGACGCGAAGGGAGGCGCGGCGTTGTCCATGGCGAAGACGATCGGCAAGCCCGTCGTGTTCGTGAACCTCGGACAGACCTACGAGGACATCCGACCCTTCGACACGAAGTGGATGGTGGACCGGCTCCTCGCGGAGGCGTGACGTGAGCTTCCGCGAGCTCCTCGAGAAAGGACAGATCGCGGAATTTCCCGCGATGCAACTCGCGCTCGGGGCGATCAAGGGCCGCATCGACCGGATCACAGTTGCCTCCCTCGGGACCGGCGGCTCGAAGGAGGAGTTCCCGCTCGTCGAAATCCTCGGCACGCCGACCGCGTTCCGGCTCAAGGTGCTCGAAGACTCTCCCGAGTACCTGGACTGGCTGAACTCCGCCCTCCTCTGCGCCGGCTTCGTCGAACCAATCGGACTCACGGCCACCGCCCGGCGCCTCGCAGAGTACGAGGACCTGATCCTCTGCGTGGACACGAACATCCTGTACGCCTCGATCCTCGGGGAGCACCTGCTCGACGAGTTTTCTCGAATCCATGTCCGGCCGTACAAGGAGAGCATCAATTGGATCCTGCTCGTGATCCCCGGCGTCGTGATGAAGGAGCTCGAGAACGCCGCCAACATGAAGAAGGGAGGTCGGCTTTCGCACGCGGGCCGCCGCGGCTATCGGGCCCTCCAGGAGATCACGACCCTGAAGCGGACGGAAGGGTACCAGGGCCTGAGCGTCCTCGTGGTCGGGCCGACGAACCCGGAGCAGCTCCACCTGTCTCCGGACGGCCTCACGATCGTGAATGCGGATTCGATGATCCGCGACCAGTTCAAGGCCTTCTTGCGAGGCATCGACTTCCGGAAGGGCGTGTTCTTCCTGACGATGGACAAGACGAACGCGTCGCTCGCCGCCGCGGAAGGACTCTCGGCCCTTCGCATCCAATATCCGCCGCGCCTTCGGAAGGGCCAGGAGCTCACGATGCCGAGCGAGGAGTCGATCCTCCTCGCCCGAGTCGTGTACGAACTCGCGGTCGAGTTCGGCACGGTCCGAGTCACGTGGGACGACCACGGCCCGCACCACATCGACCTCGAGGGCGGCTGGATCTGGAAATCGATGGAGCACTGGGAGGCGTGGCAGCTCCTCGCGTCGGACCTGGATCAAGGATTCCACAAGGCCCTCAATCGCTACGTCGACGGGAGCTTCGACGCGCGACGCTTCGTGCGGGAGTGGCAGAAGCTCGCGGAGATCTTGTCAGAGTAATCAGCGGGTCGTCGGAAACCAACCGAACCGCTTGCGCGCGAGCCAGATCAGATTCTTGACGGCGTCGGTCATGCTCCGGATCTTCTTGTCGCCGACCCGGACCCGATAGTCGACGGGGACCTCGAGGAACCGGAACCCGTTGCGGATCACCTCGATCTTGAGTTCCTCGGAGAAGGCCATGCCGTCGTGGACGAGCCGCAGCCGCGGGAGGATCGACCGCCGGAAGGCCCACATCCCCGATTGGGAGTCGCGAATCGGCGCGCGGTAGAGGAGCTGGAATGCCGCGTTGAGGATCGCGTTCCCAATCCGATGCATGCCGCTCATCGCCTCCCCTCCCAGGTGGGACATGCGCTCGCCGGACACGAAGTCGGCCCGGTCCGACTCGAGTGCGGCGAGGAAGTCTGGCAGGCGGTCCGCGGGATACGTCAGGTCGGCATCGAGGGTCGCGATGTACGCTCCCTGCGCCTCCCGGAAGCCGGTCTTGTACGCGCGGCCGTACCCTCGTCGCGGTTCCGGCACCACACGCGCACCCTTCGCCATCGCAATCTCCCGCGTCCGATCCCGGGAATCCGTGTCCACGACGATGATTTCGAGGAGGCGATCGCCGAGCGCCTTTCGGACCTCGTCGATGACCCGCCCAATCGAGGCCTCTTCGTTCATCGTGGGGATGACGACCGAGACCTCGGACACCCGCGCGCGCCATGTGGGTAGCCCGCATAAGCGTTTCGCGGTTCAGGGAGGGAGTGGCTTCCCGAAGAACTTGTATCCGACGTAGCCGAGGAGCGCGGTGTTAAGGCGAAGGAGCGACCAGAAGTTCGTCTTCTGCCGGAGCATCGCCCCGGGACGGTATCGGCTCCAGAGGACGCCGTGTTTCAGCGTGAGCTGTTTCCGGCCCGCCCCGTTCCACAGCGCCTGCCGCAGGAAGTCGTACACGGAAGAGCGGGTGCGATGGTAGACGATGGCGCCCGCGCGAAACGTGATCGTGCGGCCCGCCCGGACCGCGCGGATGTTCAGGTCGATGTCCTCCGCCGTGACGAACCACTCGTCGAACCCGCCGATCTCCTTGAGCACGGACTTGCGGTACGCGAGGTTCGAGGAAGGGTACGTGACGTCGGTTCCCTCGACGATGAGCTCGACGCGCTCGAGGTCCTCGAACGGGCGGTAGCCGATCTGGATCGTCCGGCCTGCGACGACGTCGCTGCGCCTCAGCCCCTCCCGGAGCTCCTTGAGCCAGAACGGGTTCGCGATCGCGTCGCCGTCGACGAAAGCGACCGCGTCGCCCTTCGCCTTCCGGATTCCGACGTTCCGGCCCAGGCCGCGCGTCCCGCCCGAGATGTAGAGGTGGACGTTCTCGTAATCACGCTCGTAGCCGCGCACGATGTCGCGAGTCGCGTCCTGGCTGGCGGAGTCGACGACGATAATCTCGAACGGCGGCTCCTGGACGACCAGACTGTCGAGCAATGCGGCGATGTTCCTCGCCTCATCGCGCACGGTCGTGATGACGCTGACGAGCAACGCGGCTCGTAACCGAGGCGCGGTAATGATGGTTTCGACCCGGATGGCTCGCGGGACTACCTTTATTATCGGCCCTCGATTACTCGCGCGTCTCCTCCTATGGGCCGCATCGTGACGATCATCGGGACCCGTCCGGAAATCATCAAAATGGCCCCGGTCGTGAAGGCCTTGGACGGGCTCGGGCACGAGCATGTCCTCGTGCATTCCGGCCAACATTACGACCTGATGATGGACCGGATCTTCTTCCGGGACATGCAGCTCCGGGAGCCGGACAAGCAGTTCGAGCTGAAGGAGCAACCGCCGCATCTTCAGGTGGCGACGACGATCCGGCAGGTCGCGAGCGTCACGAAGGACGCGGACCTCGTGATCGTCCACGGGGACACGAACACGACGGTCGCGGGGGCTCTCCTCGCGAGCAAGCAGGGGCACTCCCTCGGCCACGTCGAAGCGGGAATCCGGTCGTTTGACAAGACGATGCCGGAAGAAGTCAACCGCATCGTCGCGGATCAGCTCGCGACGCTCCTGTTCGCTCCGACCGTCGTTGCGCGCGAAAACCTGCGGCGCGAGAACGTCACGCACGGCGTCCACGTGGTTGGCAATAGCGTCATCGACGCGCTTGCGGGGAACATCGGAACTGCAGAGACACGGTCTCAAGCCCTGAAGGATCTCGGTCTCGTTCCCCGGAAGTATCTCTTTCTGACCCTCCACCGCGCCGAGACCGTGGACTCAAAGGGGCGTCTCGCCCGAGCTCTGGACGCGCTCGAGGCCGTGGCGAACCACGTCCAAATGCCGATCGTTTTCCCGATTCATCCCCGGACCGCGAAGCGTCTGCGGGAATTTGGACTCGAATCGAGGGCTGGAGGAATCCAGGGACTGCGACGAATCGAGCCGACGGGCTACTTGGACATGCTTCTGCTTGAAAAGAATGCGGCTCTCGTGATGACCGACTCGGGAGGCATTCAGGAGGAGAGCTGCTACTTCCAGGTTCCTTGCGTAACGCTGCGGGAGAGCACCGAGAGGCCGGAGACGTTGGACATCGGCGCGAACGTCCTCGCAGGAATCGACCCAGCTCGCGTCGAGGCCTGCGTCGTCAAGCAACTCGTGCGGAAACCGAAGTGGCCAAATCCTTATGGGGACGGGACGACCAGCGAGAAGATTGCAAGCATCGTCGACGAGTTCCTCCGGTGAGACGCGTGCGGATTCTGATGATCGTCTCGAACGATGTCGTCCACGACTCGCGGGTCTTGAAGGAAGGACGATCGCTGAAAAGCGCGGGCCACGAAGTCATCTTCCTGGGCTGGGATCGTTCGGGAAAACTATCGCCGAACGAGGTTTGGGAAAACATGCCCGTCTTGCGGGTCCGCACGGAAGGCGGGATGCGGGCAGTACCCACCGATGTCCTTCGCAACCCCCTCTGGTGGCGCCGTGCATTTCGCCTCGCGCAATCCCTCGCGTTCGATGTCGTCCATTGTCACGATCTCGACACCCTGCCGATCGGAGTCCGCCTGAAACGGCAGACCGGGAAGCGCCTGGTGTACGACTGCCACGAGGTCTTCGGGTATATGATCGAGGAGGACGTCCCGTCATTCGTCACCAGCTATGCTTTCCACCTGGAACGACGACTCGCACCGCTCGCCGACGCAGTAATCGCGGTGAATCCGGCCGTGGCACGATACATCGACGGCGTAACAGGTCGAGCGTCGATCGTGATTCAGAATTGCGAGGACACCGTCTATGACGCGTATCAACCACCTCCAGGCCCGCCGTTCACCGTCACCTACGTCGGCACGCTCCACCGCAGCCGCTTTGTCTTGGAATCGATCGAGGCCATAGCGGCTATGCCGGACGCCCGCCTCGTGGTGGGCGGGAGCAAGGCGTTGACCGAGACCGTGCGTGCAATGTGTTCGCAACACGCCAACACACAGTTCGTGGGGCTCGTGCCGAGGGACCGAGTCCTGTCGATGACCGCCGAAGGCCACGCAATTCTCTCCATGTTCGACCCGACTCTCCGGATCAATCAAGTCGGCATGCCGAACAAGATCTTCGAAGCCATGGCCGTTGGCCGCCCCTCCATCGTCACGAAGGGCCTCTGGATGTCGGACCTCGTCGACCGGGAGGATTGCGGGATCGCCGTGCCGTACACAACGGAGGGATTCCGGGACGCCGTCACGCGGCTCCGGGACGAGCCTGGCCTCGCGGAGCGCCTCGGAAGGAACGGCATCGCGGCGGCGAAGCGGGAGTACAATTGGGTTATGGAGAGCCGGAAGCTCATCGCGATGTACGAAGGGCTTCGGAGGCCGACGTGACGGTCTACCAGACGGAGCCGCCAGAGGCCTTGCACTCGAGACAATCCGGGAGACGCTTGGACTGGCCCGCGACACCGCCCGAGGACTCGCGGACAGGGTGTGGTCGCAGGATCCGGCTCGACGAGGGTACGGGAGGTGGGGGAGAGGGGACGTGGCGAATCGAGGATCCGGTCGGCGGCCCCGCGACGCTCCGAATCCTACCTCCGGAGCAGGAAACCCTCAAGTCGGTGGTCCGTGGTTCCGTACGCTACGAAACTGATTGAACGAAGCGGCGCGGTGTGGATCTGGTTTCCGCGCCTCCCGGCCGGCGAGCCCGTGGAAGTCTCTCTGCGGCGATCCCCGTGAGCCTCGCGAACAAGATCGTGATCCTCGACAGCTTGTGGAGCCGGAATCCCGACCAAACGCGAGGCGCTGACGCCCGCACGAGGGTGATGGGACGATGCGCGCCCGCCCCCTTGAGGCCTGCTCGTCGAAGACTTAAGGCGATACCGCGTTGCGTCCGGTGACGGGATCCCGCGCAGTCGAAGAGCAGAATCCCGATGCGACGAGCGGCAGCGAGGGACGACAGCTGTGGCGAGTGGGATAGAGCCAAACGTCATCGAGTACGGTCCGCCCACGAGCGTTGTCGAAGTCGTCGTACCGACCGCGGCCGTGCGCGGCCCATGGTTCCCGACTTGTCATCGTTCCCTTCGCGAATCTGCTGCATGGTCCGTTCGGGTAGTGGCTGTTGAATCCTCCGGGCCGGGGTTCAACTTTGCTCGGTCCGTGAACGTCGGCCTTTCCCGCACTGTGGGGGACGTCCTTGTCCTCAACGACGACGTGCGGCTGGCCGCAGGGACTCTGGATGCGCTCCTGCGAGCACGTCAGGCGCATGGGGAGGGGGTTTACCAGTGCTACATCCATGGGATGAACGGGTCGCCCTGGGAGATCGGCTGGCGGTACGACCCCTCCCTTCTGGGGCCGATCCGTTACGCGATCAGCATCCGAGGCCCCTTCGCCACGGCCCGAAAACTCGCGAGGGGCGAGCTCTACCCGTTCCTCCCCCTTCGATTTCCGAGGGACGGTTTCGACGGGTTTTCGTTTAATGCGGCCCTCGTGACGGCGGGCGTAAGGGAGATTGTCGGTCAGTTGGACGAAGGCTTCCCTCTCGGCTGGGAGGATATTGACTACTCGCTCCGATGTCATGAGCGGCAGTTGTCCTACTTCGCCGTCCCGGCGGCAGTCGTCTACCATGCGCGGACCGGGACCCGTAAGAAGGGTGATCCGCGGGAGCGGCCTTCCTACGCGCACCTCGCCGAGAAGTGGCCGAACCATCGAATGGCCCGGACATTCCGGATGGGGCCGAAGGGGAGGGTCGCGCGATGAGCGGATCGTCCCGAGCCACCCGCACGGCGGACAACGTGCGGGCCACAACTGATACCCGGAACCGAAAGCATCGGGAATCGTGGTCGAGCCATGAGTCGCACAAAGGCTTAATCCCAAACCCACATCACGAGCGCGCGAAGCGATGCCGGAGCCCGCGCTAGCTGATTCAGACGGGACTGAACGGAATCCGTCCGCCGATACCAGACGCTCCGGACCCGACGACGACAAGCTCCGCTGCCTCGACCTCGGCTGTGGAAAGGCAAAACGCGCGGGATGCGTCGGAATGGACCGATACTCCCTGCCGGGAGTCGACGTCGTACACGACATGAAGGTCGTTCCATGGCCCTTTCCCGATCGCTCCTTCGATGCCGTGTACGCGAATCATATCTTGGAGCACGTTCCCGATCTGATCCAGACGATGGAAGAGATCCATCGGATCCTCAAGCTCGGCGGCCGACTGTTCGTTCGGGTCCCATTTTACCGAGCGCCGGGCGCGTTCCAAGACCCAACGCATGTCCGGTTTTTCACCGAGAGGACGTTTGAGTACTTCACCCCAGATGGAACGACCTCACTGAGCCCACTCAACTACTATTCAAGGGCCCGGTTCTCGATCGGAGACTTCGAGTATGGTTGGCGGGGCCTCCTGAGCTGGCACCTCGACCGGTATGTACGGTCTCGGCCCCTCCGGCGAGGCTTTCATCGCATGCTGCTGCACCGAAAAAGTGAACTGCGACTCACGCTTCTCGTGGTGAAGTAGGGCGAGACCCGCCGGGATAATGGGCGACGGCCCTTTCGAAGGCTACTTCGCTCCGAGGAGTTCGTTGCGACAAGGCCAAACGTTCAGGGAGAACTGGGGTGGTTTGTCAATCCGCAGTTGCCCAGTCCCGTTACACTCTTATAGCCATGCTACCGTGCCAAGATTTGGGGAACGGTCGATCGCACGATGAATCCCCGTTGCATCGTGCAGGTCGCAGACTACCGCGCTCCGTTTTCCACCAATTTCGACGTCTCGCTCTTGGAGCTGGGCCGGCAGGTCAGGGACCGGCTAGACCTCGATTCCGCCTTCGTGTTCTCCCGTGGCGCCGTAGGTCGCCCGTGGCTCGCCAAGATCCGAGCGGAAGGCATCCCCGTCCGCTTCCTCGATCGGGACGCCACCCACCGCGACCGGGTACAGGCTTTGCGACGTATCGCAGAGGAGACCCAGGCGACGCTTCTTCACACACATTTCGGCACCTTCGACGTGGACGCGGCCTTCGTGGCCTCTCGCTTATCATGCGGGATCCTCTGGCACATGCATTCTCCCTATCCAATCGGTGCCACATTGAGGGGTAGGCTCGGAGAGCGAGCGAAATTTCAGGTCGTGGGCCGCCTGTTCGTCGACCGGATCGTCGCCGTCTCCGAGAGTGTCGCAGAAAGCGCCGTGTCCCATGGTGGGCCGCGCTCCAAACTCTCCGTCGTGTTGAATGGGATCGACACCCGGCGTCTGAAGCCCTTCGATGCCGTCCACCGTGTTGCGCTGCGACAACGGTATGCGATCCCCGAAGACTCGACCGTCTTTCTCTTGTTCGGGTGGACTCCGAGGAGAAAGGGGGTCGACCTCCTCGCCCAAGCCTCCAAGCGGCTCCAACGCGTCTCCGACCATCCGTGTGTCTGTCTCGTCACCCGTGGGGAGGACAATGAGGCCGAGCTCCTCAACATGATCCGTGACGCACCCGCCTTGCGCCTCGTTTCCCCAGTCCCCGAAGTGTCCGAATTGTACGGCCTTGCGGACTGTTTCATCTCCGCGAGCCGAGCGGAGGGGCTCCCCTACGCCATCGGCGAGGCGATGGCCTCCGGACTCCCGGTGGTGTCCTCGGACCTGCCTCAAGTGGTCGCGGCCTACGGACCCGCGGGACCCGGCTTCCTCTCCTTCCAGAGCGGCAATGCGAGCGATCTGGCGGAAGCGATGGCACGAGTGTCGAAGTTGTCCCCGGAAGAGCGGCGAGAGTTGGCTGCCGGGAACCGAGCGTACATCCGGGAGCATCTATCCCTCGAGAAGTGGACCGACGAAATGATTAGATTGTACCGCTCCGTTTTCGCGGACCGTGCCAGACGGGCTAAATCGATAGACGGCGATTCCTCCACCTCATGAACAGCATCATGGGTTTGGCCTCCATCGAATCCTGCTTCGTCAGAATCTGATCGTCAGCAATGTCGCCCTGGCGCAGACGTAGAGGCCTTCCGGTGCGGACGTTTAAGAATGAGGGTCCCCTACGCAGCCCTCCGCAAGTGGACACCGGATGAAGGTCTTCTATCTAGCCGCTGCCGCGGCCGGAAAACCCGGGATGCCGACGTTTCAGGAGGATGACCTCCGCCTGCTTCGCGATCTCGGGTACGATCTCAGGAGTCTCATCTGGCACGGACGCGAATACCGCGAGCTCGTGCGCGGCGTTCGCTCGGCCGACGTCGTCCTCGCCTGGCATATCGGCCGACACTCGTGGCTCGCCTCCTGGCTGGGTCGTCCCCTCGCCTGCGTCGTGGGAGGGTACGAGTTCGCGAACGTGCCCGAATGCAACTACGGAAGCATGCGTTCCGCTCGCACGCGATGGATGACGCGACGGGTGTGGAAGCGCGCTGGTGCTTTGTTGTACGTCGACCTCAGCCTTGAGGATGAAGCGACCCGGGCGTTTGGACACCCAGGGCGGGCCTTCTATGTCCCGACGGCGTATGACATGGATTTCTGGACTCCTGACGCCGCGGCGCGGGAGAACATCGCGGTGACCGTGTGCCATGCCCCCACCCTCGACCGAATTCGCTTGAAAGGCGTGGACCTCTTCCTGGAGGCGGCCAAGGCGAACCCGAGTGTCGAATTTCACATCGCAGGCGAGTTGCCGCCTCAACTCAAGGCATCCCGACTCGGACCCAACGTCGTGGCTGATGGCTGGCTCGAACGCGAAGGGCTCCGACGGCTTTATCGTCGAGCCAAAGTGTACTGCCAATTCTCTCTCCATGAAGGACTCCCCAACGCCGTATGCGAGGCGATGCTGTGCGGTTGCGTGCCGGTCGGCGTGCGGGTGAATGGAATACCAACTGCGATCGGTTACGCGGGCTTGCTCGTTGACCGCGACGGCAGGGCGATCAGCGAAGGGATTCGGGCGGCATTGAATCGCGACGACCTTCGCTCGAAGGCTCGGGATCGCATCGCTCAGACTTTCCCACCGGAGCGGCGCCGCAAGGCAGTGAAGGAGATCTTGGAGACCCTTATTTCCTCCTAATCGACCGACAGCGGAAGCCCTGTCTGGCCTGCCGGTTTGTTGCAGAGTTTATGGCACTCCCTGCGACAGCGAACGGGACGAGACGGAGAAGCCCTGGTTTTGCATGGACATCGATTCCCCGCTACTCCATGAGCGAACGCTCGACATGGCTGCGGAAGGTCCTGCCCTCGCGGAGGGAAGGAGATGAAAGCGAATGCATCGTCTACATCACAGATAGGACCGCGTCATTCTCGAGCGTCATCGCCTCGGACGGGCGAGCGGCGCGTCCGTCGAGAGCAATCTGTCGGTCGACGGCTGCGAAGAGTCGTTGGCTGCCTACGGATCCATCCTCCGGCACCAAGTGATGCGTTCGTTCGTAGGTACCACGGTCAGCTGGGCATCCTCGACCTGGTTTCACGAATCGCAATCGCGGTCCACACAAGTCTTAAGGCGGGACGCGAAGGTTCCGAAAGTCGGCGACGCATGCCAGACTCCCTCCCGACTCGGGCGCGTACATCGGGCGAGGCGGTGCGGTGTTGGTATCCCATGGACATGGCTTCGCCGGATCGGCTCTATCCGAAGATTTGGGACCGGAATTGCCTACATCTCGCCCCTCTCGCTAGCATCATCACGGATACCATTCACACTCGGATCCCCCGGAGAGTAGGGCGGGTGCTCGACCTCGGATGTGGCTCGAAGCCTTACGCCCCTCTGTTCGTGGGTCGCTGCGAATCCTACGTGGGCGTCGACATCCACGTGCCTTCGAAGGCCGATGTCCTCGGGGCCGGAGCGAATCTCCCCTTTCCCGACGAGACCTTCGACGTGGTCCTCTGCACGCAGGTCCTTGAACACGATCCGGAGCCCGAGTGCACGATCGAGGAGGTCCATCGCGTCCTCGCTGATGGCGGAATCCTCATCCTTTCAACGCACGGAGTATGGTTCAAGCATGGCGAAGCCGACTTCTGGCGTTGGACCGACGCCGGTCTGAAACGGATCATGAGCTCCTTCCGAGAGGTCGAGATTCGCAACTGTGGCGGCCAATATAGCGCTCTCTTCCAGCTCCTGAATCTCTACGCAGACCCTCTCCCCCTCGGGCGCCGGCTCGTCTACCTCCTCAATAACGTCCTTGGTTTGGCGTTGGACCGCGTCCTCCCGAGCCAGAACCTGATCGTGAACTACGTCGCCGTCGCTGCAAAATAGCTGCGCCTCGCCAGGCCTGCAGGGGGACAACGCTGGCCAGGCCTCTCGCCCGTCACGTTTTAATATCCATCTGGCGTGGGCAGCGATGGCCGCGATGAGGGGGAACGCCGGCTTCTCAGGAGCGCCTGACCGGGTCCCAGGAGAGCGTAATGAATCTCGCAGGAAGAGAGCCAATCGCGACCCCTGAGCCTCCGCGAGCTGCTCAGGGCGGCCCGCCCGCCAACGAACCGCCTTTACGAGGACCTTGTCGATTCTTACGAAGACTACCACGCCCACACGGACACGGGTAAGGTCGAGCGGGCTCAGCTCATCGCGTCGTGGATCGACCCGGGCTCCCGTGTACTCGATGCGGGCTGCGGCGACGGGATTGTGGCTGAATTCCCCAAGAGACACCGCGGTGTCGAAATCGAGGGAATCGACTTTGCGCAGACGGCTGTAGCGAAAACCCGTGCGCGCGGAATCCCGGCAACGATCCAGGATCTCGATGTGGAACCGAATCTGCCTTCCGCGTTCGACTATATCATGTTCATTGAGGTTTTGGAACACCTCCGTTTTCCTCATCGCGTGCTCCGGACCGCCGCAGGGTTCGCTGGCATCGGCCAACGCAATTGTTGGACCGAGCCGTGGAGCCAACGCGTTGTGGATCGCAGCGGCTTTGTCAATTCGGAAGCACCGGGACGCTACGTTTTTATAGCCATCACTTCCTTCCGCGTTTCCGTCTGACTCTCGTCGGACACCAGAAGGGTATAGATGGGATGGGTAGTAGCGGCACCCCTCAGTGCTGACTTTCCACCGGTCAGGTGAGACTTTGTTCCTGAAAGAAATCCAGATGGAGAACTTCAAGTCCTTTGGTCGAAAGATCTCAGTCCCGTTCCTGCAGGGCTACACGTCCATCACGGGGCCGAATGGCGCTGGGAAGAGTAACATCTCGGACGCGATCCTGTTCGTCCTCGGCCCGAAGAGCTCCAAGGCGATCCGCGCGGGGAAGCTCACGGATCTCATCTGGAATGGAGGCAAGGACAAGAAGCCCGCAGACACGTGCCAAGTCAGCCTGATTTTCGACAACTCCGATCGTCAGATCCCCGTCGAGGCGGACGAGGTCAAGCTCACCCGGTACGTCGGCCTGAGCCCGTCCGTTGAAGGCGGCTACAACTCCTACTTCTACATCAACGACCGCAAGTCCTCCCTTTCCGAGTTCGACTCGCTCCTCGCCCACGCGCGAATCTCTGCGGAGGGCTACAACCTCGTCCAGCAGGGGGACATCCAACGAATCGTGTCCATGTCCTCCGTGGAACGCCGCCGGATCCTCGACAACATCGCGGGAATCACGAAGTTCGACGACGACATCACCCAAGCGGAGGGCAAGAGGAAGGAGACGGAAGAGAACCTCGAGCGGATCCGGATCATCCTCGACGAAATCGACAAGCAGATCAAACAGCTCGAGTCGGACCGAGAGGGCGCGCTGAAGTATCGGGACCTGAACGAACGCCTGACGACCGCGAAAGCGCAACTCGCCTACAAGAACCGCGAACTGATCGAGCGTCAGATCGTCGGGACGCGAGAGCAAATCGCGAAGCACGAAGCGGACAAAGGAAAGCTCGAGACCCAGAAGGAGGAACTCCGCGGTCGGCTGGACGCTGCGGTCGCCCGGTTGAGCGAGCTGGAGCAAGAGATGGCGGACCGCGGTGGAGAGGAGGCGAAGCAGCTCAAGGAGAAGCTGGATCGGCTCCGCATCGAGCGGGCCCGAGCCACGGACGGGATCGAGACCTCGAAGGAGGCGTTGACACAGCTCCGGACGGAGAATGCGGACGCGACCAAGGAGAAGGGAAAGGTCCAGAAGGAGACGGACGCGCTCGTGCGAGAACGGGACACCGTCAACAAGCGCGTCGGCGAGCTGGACGCGCAGATCAAGGCCGCGGACAAGGACCTCCACGAGGTCGACGACCTCGCGTCGAAGAGCGACGCGAAGGTCCTGAACATCCAGAAGCAGATCATCGCGCTGAACAACGAGATCGACCAGGTCGAGGAGAGGGTCAAGGGCGTCGTCCTCGAGGGAGACCGGACGAAGGAGGCGATGACCCGCTTGGAGTCCGAGATCGACCAGCTCGAGGAATCCCGGAAACAATACCAGGTCGAGCATGATGACTCGGACTGGCAGCTCAAGGAACTCAAGTCGTCCACGAAGGAGACGGGCAAGAGCCTCCAGAAACTCCAGGAGGACTTCCACAACCGGCGATCCGAGGAGACCCGCCTCGGGAAGGAGCAGGCAGAGCTGCAGACCGCGATCCTGAGCTTGACGCGGCAATATGCGCAGCTGAAGGCGGAGGCCGACGTCGCAGAGAACATGAAACGCGGCTATACGTCCGCCGTCTCCGCGATCCTAGAGTGCCGCGAGACCGGCTCCATCAAGGGGATCCACGGGACCGTGGCCCAGCTCGCCCACGTCGAGACACAGTACGAGACGGCCATCGTGACGGCGGCAGGCGCGCGGATGCAGGCGATCATCGTCGACGACGATACCGTCGCGGCCCAGTGCATTGACTACCTGAAAAAGCGCAGGGTTGGCCGCGCGACGTTCCTCCCTCTCAACAAGATGCTCGTCGGCAAACCGCGGGGGAAAGCCATCCTCGTGGCAAAGGAGTGCCTCGGCTTCGCGATCGACCTGTGTCATTTTGACGAAAAGTACCGAGACGCGTTCTTCTACGTCTTCGGAGACACGCTCGTCGTCCAGACGCTCGATGAGGCGCGCAAATGGATGGGCGGCATCCGGCTCGTCACAATCGAAGGAGAGCTCATCGAGGCCTCCGGCGCAATGGTCGGGGGCGAGATGGAGAGATCCACCCTGAAGTTCGGGCCGAGCTCCGCGAGCGAGATGGAAAAGATCGCGGAGAAACTGCGGGAGGCGCAGGCGCATGGGGAGACGGTGGCGAACCGCCTCGACGAACTCCGCAAGGAGATCCTCGAACTCGAGGAAACGATCAAGGACACCGGCGGCCGGACCGGAGCCGTCGAGGTGAAGACGAGCACGCTCGAGGCGAAACGGAAGGAGTTCGCCGCGAAGCTCGCGTCCGCGGACAAGGACCTGGCGGACCGGAAGGGACGATTCGAGGACGCGCGGAAGACCGCGACGCGGATCGAAGAGGACCTGGCAAAGTTCACCAAGGAAGTCGAGGCCCTAAAGGCGAAGCGGGACGAGCGCAAGAAGGCGGTCATGGAGGCGACGCCGCAGCAGATCTCTTCCCGGATGAAGGAGCTCATGAACCGCCGTGCCACCTTCGCGGAGGAGCTGAGCGGCCTCCGGTCGAAGCTGGAGGCGATGGCGACTCAGACGACGTTCCTCGACGAGCGGCGGACGGAACTCGATGCGCGGATCGGGAGCTTGGAGGATCAGAGGAAGGAGCACGAGAAGCGGATCGGATCGTTCGAGTCCTCCCTCGGCCGACTCGAGACGGAGATCCGCGGCCTCGAGAAGACGGAAGCCCAGATGGGCAAGAAGTTGAAGGACCTTCAGGACGCCCGCGATGCCGCCTACAAGGAGAAGACGGACCGCGAGGCGGACGTCGACAAGGTCATACACAAGATCGAGACGAAAGAGGACTTCCTCCTCAAGATGCAAACGGAGCTGAAAGTCCAGGAGGAACAGCTCGCGGAAGCGGAACGCGTGATGACGGAAATGGCCGTCGAGGTGAAAGAAGGCCGACTTCCCACGCTCGAGGAACTGAAGACGACGATCGGGGAGTGCGAGTCCGCGATCACGGCGCTCGGACCGATCAACCTGCGAGCCCTCGAAGACTACGATGCGCAACAGGCGCGAGCGGTCGAGTTGAAGGACGAGTTCAAGCGACTCGAAGGACAGCGCGAGGAGCTCATTCGCCTTGTCGACCAGTTGACGGATCGAAAGAAGGAGGGACTCGCAAAGGTCTTCACCGCGATCAGCGAGAACTTCAAACGCGTCTACGCCGAGCTGAGCGAAGGCGGCGAAGCGGACCTCGCCCTCGAGGATCCGGAGAAGCCGTTCGAGGCCGGCCTCATCCTGAAAGTGAAGCCGGCGCATAAGAAGATCTTGCGGCTCGAAGCCCTCTCCGGCGGGGAGAAATCCCTCGCCTCGATGGCGCTGATCTTCGCGATCCAGGAGTACGACCCGTCACCTTTCTACCTGCTCGATGAGATCGACCAGAACCTCGACGCGATCAACGCGGAGAAGGTCGCCCGGATGATCCGGCGCAACAGCACGGCCGCGCAGTTCGTGCAGATCTCGTTGCGAAAAGTGAGCCTGAAAGAGGCGGACCACCTAATCGGCGTCACGATGACGTCAGAATCGGTCTCCGAGGTCATCATGCGCGTGAACCTGGCGGACATCGAGGACGAGAAGCCCACGGAGGTGATCCCGGCATGAGCGAGAACTACCAGACCGTGTTGAACCATCTCCTGTTCCATAAGGCCCTGATCAGCGAGACGGAAGGCGGGCAGCGGATCAACCGATATCTTTCGATGTTGAACGAGATCGACCAGGGCATGCACGTCGCCGTTCGCGATCCGTTCGAGAAGTCCGTCGTCGCGGCGTTCGAGCTCGTCCTCGAACGGCAGATGGACCCCTGGGAGATCAACCTCGTGCCCTTCACGAAGCTCTTCCTGGACAAGGTAAAGAAGGACGGCTCCGTGAACTTCGTGACCGCGGGCAAACTGGTCTTCCTCGCGTGGTCGATCCTCAAGCTGCAGAGCGACAAGGTCCTGCTCGACGCCATGCCGCCGGAACCCGCTCCGGAGGCGGACGCCTGGGACCTCGACATGTTCCGGGATCCCGCGGACCTCGACTACAACCAGGTCGTCTTGGCAGGGACCGCGACGCCGCTCACGGAAGCCATCCACCGCGAAGGCCGCCGGGCCGTCACCTTGATGGAACTGATGGACGCCTTCGACGAGGCGCGTCGCGAGGCCGACATCCAGATGCAGCTGAACGCCTTGCGCGAGCAAGCGATCCTCAAGTTCGCCCCGAACTTCCACCAGAAGGTGCATGGGGAAGACCTGACGGAGGACATCGCCCTCACCTGGCAACGCCTGGCCCAATTCAACGGGGAACCGATCCCCCTCCGCTCCCTCACCGTCGGCGACGTTTGGGACGAGGTGACCGTGTTCATGTCCCTCCTCTTCCTCGCCCACCTGGAGAAGGTGAAGCTGTGGCAGAAGGAGTACCCGTACGGAGAGATCTTCGTGAAACGCCTGTCCATGGAGGCGGAACTCCCGACGGAGGAGCTGCTCGCGATCCCAGCCCTCGGGCCGAAGCCCCCCGTGATCCAGGAGGCCGTGCCATGAACCCGCGGGCGATCGTGGAAGCGGCCCTCTTCAGCGCCGGGAAGGCCCTCACCCCGGAGGAGCTCGCCCGGACGACACGGCTCGGGCCCGATGTGGTCCGAGAACATCTTCGCGCTCTTTCGAAGGAGTACACGAAACGCGACAGCGCCATCGAGGTCGCGCAGATCGGGACGAAGTGGACGATGCAAATCCGCTCGGACTATGCGGAACGAACGCGATCCTTCGCTCCGCCCGAGATCGATCGGGACCTCCTCAAGACCGCCGCCCTGATTGCGTACCATCAGCCGCTCCTGCAGAGCGACCTGTTCGACATGATCGGCTCGAAGGTGTACGAGCACACGAAAGGGCTCGAGGACCTCGGCCTCGTCAACCGCAAGCCCTCCGGACGGTCGCTCGCCTTGACCACGACGCGGTATTTCGCCGAATTCTTCGGGCTGAAGTCCACGGATCGCGAAGGGATCCGCCGACTCATGGCGCAGAAAGCGGGCGTCCCGTACAAGGAGCGGCCAGAAGGCACGCTCTCGGACGACGCGACCGAAGCGAGCCCCCTGCCTGCACCCAAGGCCGGAAGTCCGGTTCCCGCATCGACGTCTCCGGCTCCCGTGGCCGCGGGAAACGAATAGGGCCGTTCGCGGTTCCGGTCCCCCTGGAACCGTCTCCCGGAGACACGAGATGAATCATGCGTGATAACCACGGGCTAACGCGTTTATAAGCTCGAATTTCTGACAACCGTGCTGTTTCTCGGAGGACGAGCCGAGGCCGTCCCCCCGAGGCAGCGGAGCCCTCGACCGGTGAGCGGGTACCTGCGTGACAACGCACTGCGAAAGCAGTTGGAGGAGAAGGTCAAGGAGACGGCACGGACCCGCCAGGCCGCCGAGGACGGCCTGAAGGCCGCCCAAGACATGATCGATCAGGCGCGCCGCGTCGATACGAATGTCGCGGAGGCGGAGAAGGCCCTCGCCGAGGCCAGCGCCGCGATGGTCGCCAAGGACTACAAGGTCGCCGTCGACAAGGCCGGCGAGGCCCTCGAACGGGGGAGACGCACCTATCGAGAACGGGCCCGAGGGATCGTCGATTCGAGCGCCGCCCTGGGACGACTCGCGAAAGGGCTTGGCTCGGACCTCGCGGAGACGGAATCGACGCTCGCGAAGGCGGAAGGCGCTCTCGCCGCAGAGGATCTCGGCGGGGCAATCGACCATGCCAAGAAGGCGTGGAAGCGGAGCGAGAAGATCCTCCAGGAACATCTGTCGTCCTCTTTCTCCATGGTCCAGGCCCTCATCCTCTCGGCGAAGAACCTGAATCGGGACGTCGCGCCGATCGAAGACCTCCTGTCGCGGGCGCGGACCGCGATGGAGAACAACGACTTCCAGAGCGCGCTCGACTTCACGAAGGAAGGTCTCGAGACGATCCGGGAAGACATGAACGCCGCCATGACGAGGGAGATCCGGATTGCGGAGGACCTGGTCCGGACGGCCGCGGAGCTCGGCGCGGACACGACGAAGCCCGCGAACCTGATTGAAAGGGCCCGCGGGGACGTGACCAACCTCGATTTCGAGAAGGCGAAGAACGCGCTCAACCAGAGCCGGGCCGAGTCGGAGAAGGCGCTCCAACGGTCCCTGGACGGAAGGGCCAGTGACTTCTCCCGCATCCTCCAAGAAGCGCGCGCGATGGGAGCCGACCCGACCGCCGCGCAGGAGGTGTTCGCCCGGGCGGAAAGTGCGATCAAGAAGGCCAATTACCAGGAAGGTGCCCAGCTCGCGAAGCAGGGTTTCCAAGCCGTCCAGCAGGCGCAGTTCCAACGGGTCGTCGCGGTTCTCGGCACATCCCGTGAAAAGTTCGCGGCCGCCGCGAACATGGGCGTGGATCTGAAGGGCCCGTTCGAGGACCTGAACACGGCCCGCGAGGCGATCCGCCGAGGCGCGTTCCAGGAGGCGATCGAACACGCGAAGCGCGCCGACGTGGCCGTCGACGCGATCCTGGACCGATACCGCAAGGTCGAAGCGCGGCTGAAGGAACTCCATCGGGCCTTCGCGGACGTCGAGGGCTTCGGCGTGCAGACCGTGCGCGCGCGGAAACTTGCGGAAGCGGCTCGACAGGCGTACCAGGAACGGAATCCGGCCGAGGTCGAGAGGGCGGTCCAGTCCGCGTTCGACGAACTCCGGAGGGCCGAGCGGGAACGGGTCCTCGAGGCCATCGAGCGCGCCGAGTTCATCCTCACTCTGGGGGAACAGAACGGCATCGACCTGTCGGAGCCGTCGAAACTCCTGCAGGAGGCAATCGTGGCGACAAAGGCGGACGATTACCGACACGCACTCGATCTCGCGGCGGTGCTCCAAGGCAAGGCGGAGCGGAGTCTCGCGGAACATGCGGCCGGGCAGGTCTCGGCGCTGCGGACCTCGTTTCCCCACCTGGGGGATGAGACCGGCAGCCTGAAGGCGCTCGTCAACCGGGCGGATGCCTCGATGGCGGCGCAAGATTTCGAAGGTGCGTTCCAGGCGGTCGCGGAAGGTCAGAAGCTCGTTGAAGCCCGAATCCGGACGAGGGCCGAGGAGATCGTGTCCGACCTCGCCCTCGCAGTCCGGATCGGCGTCGACCTGGGAGCGAACGTCGTGACCCTCGAGGCACTCCACCGCGAACTGAACGCGTACTTGGCGGGAGGCCGGGTCGCGGAGATCGTCGCCACGCGCGACAAGGCCACTGCGGCCCTCACGGGGATCGCGGACAACCTGGTCGGCCTGGTCCGCGGGCGGATCAACACGGCCCAAGGCCTCAAAATCGACGTGGAGGAGATGAATGATCTCGTGCGCCGCGCACGCATGGCGTTCGGCGTCCAGAACTTCCACGAAGGGTTGCGGCTCCTGAACGAAGGGAACGACCGCGCGAGCAAGACGAGCGCGATGCACCGCCAGGCCTACAACGCGATCGCGACCGCCGCGGCGTTCGTCGCGGAGGCGAAGAAGCGGAACGTGGACGTCTCGAAAGTCGTGGAGATGCTCGTCGACGCGAAGAAGGCATTCGAACAGTTCGACCTGGAGCGGGCCGTCCAGCTCGCGGGAGCCGCCCGCACGGAGACGGACAAGCTCACGGTCCTCTATTCCTCTGCCCAGAAGATCCTCTCCTCCCGCAGCCGTCTCGAGCTCGCGGAGCGGCTCGGGATCGCCGCACCCCATCTACGCCAGGTGTTCGCGGACGCCAAGGAAGCGATGAAGGGGAAGGACTACGCGAAGGCGCTCGCCTTCGCGCAGCGTACCGAGGACGGGTTCACGGCTCTCATCCGGGAGCGGCTCAGTTCGTCCTTGATGGCCTCGGAGGCGACCCTGGGCTCGTTGGAGGGCGTCGACCTCGCCGCGTCGAGCGATACCCTCGTCCGGGCGCGTGGACACCTCGAGGCGGGTGAGGTCGAACAGGCCGCCGAGCTCGCACTCCAGCTCAAGACCCAGCTCGAGACGCTGAAACGGCAAGGCGACGAGACGGAGGCCGCGCTGCGGCAGATCAAAGACATCCTCGCGGACGCCGAGGCGATGAACGCCCCGTTGGTCCGGACTCAAGGCCTGTTCGAAAAGGCGGAACGCGCGTATCGGCTCGGGCAGTTCGACGAGGCGCTCGATATCGTCGCCCAGGCGGACGTCGAGGCGACGAAGGAACGGGACCAGACGATCGCCGCGATGATGAACCGCTTCGAAGAGAGCGTCGTGAAGGCGCGGAGGGAAGGGACCGACACGCGGTCCGCGGAGAAACTGTTCGAACGCGCCCGCGAATTCTTCCGGGCGAAGAAGTACCGCCAGGCCATCGCGACGGCCCTCCAGAGCGAGGCGGAGGCGGAACGGATCAGCCTCCAGCAGGCCATCGCGAAGCAGGCCGTCGAGAGCGTGGAGGGCAAGTTGCGCGCGCTCGGCAAAGGATCCGAGATGGTCGTCGGCTTCGTCGCCGACAGCCGGAAGGCGTACTCGGACGGCGACTATGTGAAGGCGCTGGACACGGCGATTCACGCATCCGATTCCATCGCGGACCTGCGGGTCCTGCTCGAAGAGGTCGCGGAGGTCCGCGAGAAGGCGCGGGTGCTCTCGCAGATCTTCGTCGACGTCGGGGCCGACGCCACGAAGTTCGAGAAATCGTTCCAGGAAGGGGAGGCCGCCTTCGAGACCGGCGAGGTCGAGCGGTCGCGGGCCGCGTTCACGGACGGGATCGAGTGGGGCCGGAACCTCCTCGGATCGCACTTGCGCGACGAACTCACGAAGGGCGAGGCCCTCATCGACATGTGCCGCAAGATAGAGGTCGATCCCACCGGCGCCCTGAACAAGTTCGCGCAGGCGAAGGGGCAGATCGACTCGGAACACTTCCGAGAGGCGGCCGCGAGCATCCGGGCGGCCCGTGACGAGGCGGGCGCCGCGCTCGCCGCGAAACTGAACCGTGCTCTCCAGGACGCCGCGGACAACGTCGCCCATGCGAAGAAGCTCGGTTCGGACGCCCGGGACGCGGAGGCCCTGCTCCGTCAGGCGAACGACCGCATTTTGCACGGGGAGTACGACCGCGCGATGGACGTCGTGAACAACGCCCTTGAGAGGGTGGAATCGGCCAAGGTCATCGAGAAGCGATTCATCGATCTCACGTTCAAGGCCGAGACGACAATCCGCAACGGCCGCAAGTTCGGCATCGACATGAAGGCCGCGGAAGGGAAACTCGCCCAGGCCGTCCAGCTCCGTCGGGCCGACTTCGCGGAGGCCACCCGAGCCGCCGAAGAAGCGTATCGGATGGCCTGGGAGGCGACCGAAGCCTTCGCCCCGAGCATGCGGGGTTTCCTCGACGTCGTGGGAGCGCGGATGAACGAATGGGCGGACGCGACCCTCACGATCGAGAACGAGGGGAAGGGGGCCGCGAAGGATGTGCGCGTGCGAATCCTGGGAGACGCGGAGACGGACGGCCTCCAGGAGCTCCCCGCCGTCCGTGCCCGCACCCAAGAGGTCCTCAAGTTCCGGCTCAAGATGACGGCCCCGGGATCCGTGCCTCTCGCCATCCAGATCGTCTCGCACCGCGTCTTCGATGGGAAGGAGTACACGCAGGAGATGATCGCCCAGATCGACGTCTCCGAGGTGGGGGCTGAAAAGGCGAAACGCCTCGTCGCGGACCTGGAGACGCGGTGTCCGATCTGCAAGGGACTCATCAAGAAGGGTTTCAAGGTCACCCGTTGCGGCTGCGGCCGAGACTTCCACGAGTTGTGCGCGAGCCGCGTGGGCCGATGCCCCGTGTGCTTCCGAGGACTCCAGGGCGCCAGCGAGTGATCACGCGAGTCGACCCGCGACGCCTTCCACGGTCGTGAGCAATTCGCCGGTCGCCATCATCTCCAGAATCCGGTTCGCGTCCGGCGCGAGGGAGCGGTCGTCGACCAGGGCCGGGACCTGGGAACGGACGAACTCGTGGGCCGCCCGCGGCCCGACGCCGGGCCGAAGCGGCTTGAGGAACTCGAGGCCTTGCGCGGCCGCGAGGATTTCTAACGCCACGACCCGCGCGGCGTTCTCGAGCGACTGCCGAGCCTTGAGGGCGGCCGACATGCCCATCGGCACGAAGTCCTCCTGGTTCGCAGACGTCGGGATCGAGTCCGCGGAGGCCGGATGCGCGAGCACCTTGTTGTCGCTCGCGTAGCCCGCGGCGACGTACTGCACGATCATCATCCCGGAGTTCAGTCCGCCTTTCCGGGTCAGGAACGGCGGCAACTCGCTCAGTCGCGTGTCGACGAGCCGCGCGATCCGTCGCTCGGAGAAGCCCGCGAGGACGGACATTGCGAGGGCGACGTGATCCAGGGCCATCGCGAGCGCCTGCGCATGGAAGTTCCCTCCGCTCACGCTCGACCCCTCGGGAAAGATGAGCGGGTTGTCCGTCGCGGCGTTCATCTCGATC
>Ga0137396_10000194_pt1 | contig 26254 bp, 18 predicted proteins | sample czc16metaG_FD_108284 | JGI IMG/M metagenome (GOLD analysis project Ga0137396, IMG submission 108284) | Vadose zone soil microbial communities from Angelo Coast Range Reserve, California, USA - czcobulk3.16 metaG | ecosystem: Environmental > Terrestrial > Soil > Vadose zone | place: USA...
ATGGCCATGTCGCAGCGCACGCCGTCGCAGCGTCGTGCGATGCGCTGGAGGACGCCGATCATCGCCTCGCGCAGCCCGCCGTGAAGGTAGTTGAGCTGGACCGTGTCCGGCCAGCCGGGGAAATACGGATCGCGGCCGCAGGCGAGCACGCGCCCTGCGCCGGCCGGCGGCTTGGTCCAGTTCGAGGGCTCGTGCCTCAAGTCCTCCTCGGAGCCCTCGATGAAGTATTCCGGGTGCGCTTTCACCCAGGGATGGTCGGGGCTCACGTGGTTGGGCACGAAGTCGAGGAGGAGGCGGAGCCCGTGCCGATCGAGGCGCCCGCGCAGCCGCGCCAGCGCCGCCTCGCCCCCGTACTCCGGCTCCACCTCGTACGCCTGGATGGCGAAGGGCGAGCCGGTGATGTCCGCGTCGGTCAGGTCGGGCAGGTCCTTCTTGAAGTCGGCGCGCCAGTCCGCGCGCGACCGGGAGACGGCCCGCGCGGCAGGCCCCGTCGTCCAGACGCCCAGGAACCACACCCAGGCGAAGCCGCGGCTCGCGATCCAGTCGAGCAGCGAGTCGGGCACGTCGTCGAGGGTGGCGGGCCGGCCCAACTCGCGGCCCCGCTCTCCGAGGAGGATGCGGGTGTTCACCTGGAAGAGGAGCGGGCGGCGCCCGAGCGCAGCGTCAGCCACGGCGAGCCTCCGAGAGCGCGTGGGCGAGGACCGCGACGAGCGACGTCCAGCCGGTCTGGTGGCTGGCGCCGCAGCCGCGCCCCGTGTCCCCATGGAAATACTCGTTGAAGAGGATCAAGTCCTTCCAGTTCGGATCGTCTGCGTAGCGGCGCTCTTCGCCGTGGCAGGCGCGCCGGCCAGAAGCATCTGGACGGAAGATCCCGAGCAGCCGCTCGCTCAGCTCGCGCGCCGCGGTGACCAGGTTGACGCGCCGTCCGGAACCGGTCGGCAGCTCGACCTGGAGGTCGTCGCCGTAGAACTGCCCGTAGTTGAAGAGCGCCTCGATGAGGAGCGCGTTCATCGGCATCCAGATCGGTCCGCGCCAGTTGGAGTTGCCGCCGAACATCCAGCTGTCCGATTCGGCCGGCAGGTAGCGCACCTCGAAGTGCTGGCCGGCCAGGTCCACCACCACGGGATGCTCCTCGTGGACCTTGGACAGCGAGCGGATGCCGTAGGGCGAGAGGAACTCGCGCTCGTCGAGCATCGCCGAGAGGAGCCGTTCGAGCCTCGCTCGCGGGATCAGCGAGAGCAGCCAGGTCGGCGCCGTCCGCCCGTCCGGTCCGGTGCGCTCGACCGGACCGGCGATCTGCGCGCGCAGTCCCGGATAGCGCTCCCCGAGGTCCTGGAACCGGCGGCGCACGCCCTCCAATGCGGGCTCGCCGCGCAGGAGGACGCCGCCGACGAGGGGCAGGAGGCCGACCAGCGAGCGCACCTTGAGCTGCATGCGGCGGTCTCCCGAGCGCAGCTCGTCGTGGTAGAAGCCGGCCGCCTCGTCCCACAGGCCTCCCTCTCCGTTGAGCGCCTCGGAGATGGCCCCGAAGTGCTGCAGGAAGGTGGTGGCCATCTCCTCGTAGGTGGGGTCGGCGCGCGTCAGGGCCAGGGTGATGGCGAGCATCTCGTTGCAGAAGAACGCCATCCAGGCGGTGGCGTCGGACTGCTCCAGCCGCACCCCGCCCGGGAGCTTCGCCGACCGATCGAAGACGCCGATGTTGTCGAGTCCCAGAAAGCCGCCCGAGAACAGGTTCTGTCCGTCCGGGTCCTTCCGGTTGACCCACCAGGTGAAGTTCATCAAGAGCTTGGGGAAGACCCGCCGCAGGAAATCGACGTCGGGCTCCGCTCCCCGCGAGCCGAAGGTGAACACCTTGCGGCAGGCCCAGGCGTGGACCGGCGGGTTCACGTCGCCGAAATCGTACTCGTAGGCCGCGAGCTGGCCGGACGGCGCCATGTACCACTCGCGCAGCATGAGGCGCAGTTGCTGCTGGGCGAAGTCCGGATCGATGAGGGCGAAGGGGAGCGTGTGGAACGCCAGGTCCCAGGCGGCGAACCAGGGGAACTCCCACTTGTCCGGCATGGAGATGACGTCGTGCGCCTGGACGTGGCCCCACCGCGCGTTCCGTCCCGTCTTGTGTCCGGGAGGTGGCGGGAAGAGCGGATCGCCGTCGAGCCATTCGCGCACCCGGTAGTCGTAGAGCTGCTTCGACCAGATCAGCCCGGCGCACGCCTGGCGGAAGATGGCCGCGTCCTGCGGGCGGGCCATGCCGGCGTAGAAGGCGTCCGCCTCCTTCTTGCGCGCGGCGAAGACCTCGCCGAAGCCTTCGCCGAGCGCGGAGGCGGGCGAAGACGCGCGAGAGGAAAGGCGCAGCCGCAGCTCGACCGCGCCCCCCGGCGGGACGGTCGCGCGGAAATGCGGCGCGCACTTGGTGCCGCCCTCGGGATGGACGCTGTCCTTACGCCCCTCGACCAGCGCGGCGTGGAAGCCGTCCTTCGCGTGCGGGTGCTCGTTCTGGCCTCCGTAGAGGCGCGCGTTGTTCGTCTCGTTCTCGGTGAAGAGCCAGCGCGGTCCCTCGGCGCTGCCGGAACCGACGGCGGCGACGAGCTGGAGCTTTCCCAATCGGGCGTGCTCGGCCGAGACGGCGTCCTTCCCCAGGAGTCGAATCGAGGGGCGCGGAATCCCCGATTCGGCGCCGCCCTTCCAGGACCAGGTGTTGCGGAACCAGAGCGTGGGGAGGACGTGCAGCGGCGCAGGGGCCGGACCGCGGTTGTGCGCCGTGATGCGAACGAGGATGTCGTCTGGCTCCGCCTTGGCGTACTCGAGGAAGACGTCGAAGTAGCGGTTCCCGTCGAAGATCCCGGTGTCGAGCAGGTCGAATTCGGGCTCCTGCTTCGATCGGCCGCGGTTCGCGTCGAGGAGCTGCTGGTAGGGAAAGGCGGCTTGCGGGTATTTGTAGAGCGCCTTCAGGTACGACGCGGTCGGCGTCGCGTCGAGGTAGTAGTAGCACTCCTTCACGTCCTCGCCGTGGTTGCCCTCCGGATTGGCGACCCCGAACGTCCGTTCCTTGAGGATCGGATCCCTCTCGTTCCAGAGCGAGAGCGCGAAGTTGAGGAAGCCCTTGTCGTCGCAGATCCCGAAAAGCCCGTCCTCGCCCCAGCGGTAGGCGCGGCTGCGCGCGTGCTCGTGTGAAAACGAGCTCCACGCATCGCCGTTGGCGGAGTAGTCCTCGCGCACCGTCCCCCACTGCCGCTCGGCCAGGTATGGGCCGAACTGCTTCCACGCCTTGTCACCGCGCGCCGCCTCGGTCAGCCGCTTCCGTTCCTCGCCAGTAGCCATGGCTCTCCGTCCCGCCGCCCGCACGTCCACGACTGGCCGGGGCGGCTTGCGAGGCTCATGGATGCGCTTTGCAACCGCACAATGGGATCCGGAACACTGCTGAGGCGCCTTCCGAATCTCCCTTTGCCCGCGGGGCACCGGCTACCACGGCGCCTCCAAGGACTGTCTCAATGGGCGGCCGGCTGCTGGCCGTCGCCTCCGGCCGGTGCCGCTGCCTCCTCTTCCTCGCCTTCCTCCGCGGGCGCGGCGGTCATGGTCTTCTGCGTCTCTCGCGCCTTCTCCAGCGCGTCGCCGATGCTGAAGCTGGCGGGCTTCTGGCGCGGCGGGAATTCCTCGAAGGTCTTGAGGAACTGGCCCACCAGCGCCTGCGCGGGAACGAGGAGGAAGGTTCGATCGGCCACCCACTTGCCGTAGAACATGGTGGCGTCCACGTCGCCCCGTTCGAACGGGTCGCTCCGCAGGTTGAAGATCTTCGGAGCGCGCAGCGTCACGAAGGGCTCCTGCCAGACGCCCAGTCCGTGCGCACGCTGCTCGGTGAAATTCACCTTCCAGTTCTCGAAGCGCAGCGCCATCAGGTCCCCGTCGTCGCTCCAATAGAGGAACCCCTTCCGCGGCGATTCCTTCGCCGCCCCGCTGAGGAAGGGCAGCAGGTTGTAGCCGTCGATATGGACCTTGAAGGTCTTCTTGCCGGCCTTGTGACCCCTCTTGAGCTTCTCCACGATGTCGGGCTCGCCCGCGGCCGCGAGCAGCGTGGGCAGCATGTCCGTGTGCGAGAAGATCTCGTTGGAGATCGTCCCGGGTTCGATGACGCCAGGCCAGCGGATCGCGCACGGCACGCGCCAGCCGCCCTCGTAGTTGGTGTCCTTCTCGCCGCGGAACGGCGTGCAGCCGCCGTCGGGCCAGCTCATCACCTCGGCGCCGTTGTCCGTCGAGTACATCACGATCGTCTCCTCGGCGATGCCCAGCTCGTCGAGCTTGTCGAGGAGCGCCCCGACGTGGCCGTCGTGCTCGACCATGCCGTCCGGGTAGAGCCCGAGGCTGGTCACCCCCTGCGACTCCTTCTTGAGATGCGTGAAGACGTGCATGCGCGTCGAGTTCCACCAGACGAAGAAGGGCTTGCCCTGCTGGTGGGCGCGCTCGATGAAGTCGAGGCTCGCGGCGAGGAACTCCTCGTCGACGGTCTCCATCCGCTTGGTGTTCAGCGGTCCGGTGTTCTCGATCTTCTGCGTGCCGTCCGCCCTGCCCCAGCAGTGCAGCACGCCGCGCGGCCCGAACCGCTCCTTGAACCTTGGATCCTTGGGATAGTCCGGATTCTCCGGCTCCTCCTCGGCATTCAGGTGGTAGAGGTTGCCGAAGAACTCGTCGAAGCCGTGCGCCGTGGGAAGGAACTCGTCGCGGTCGCCCAGGTGGTTCTTCCCGAACTGGCCGGTTGCGTAACCAAGAGGTTTCAGTAGCTCCGCGATGGTCGGATCTTCGGCTTGCAGGCCCAGGTTGGCGCCGGGCAACCCGACCTTTGTCAGGCCGGTGCGGATGGGTGACTGCCCGGTGATGAAGGCGGCGCGGCCCGCCGTGCAGCTCTGCTGACCGTACCAATCCGTGAATCGCGCGCCTTCGGCCGCGACGCGGTCGATGTTCGGCGTGCGGTACCCCATGACACCCTGGTGGTAGCAGCTGGGGTTCAGCCAGCCGATGTCGTCTCCCCAGACGATGAGGATGTTCGGCTTGTCGGGCTTCTCGCGCTTCGCCATGGCGTCGTCCTCCGGCGCTGCTCGGTAGCTTGGCGCCGGTGTGCTGCACGTGCCCACGGGGTTTCTCCCCATTACCGATCACATCTCCCCGTAGCCGCCGGCGATCGGGCTGGCCACACGGCCGCGCCCGCGACACGTTGCGGTCGAGCGAGGGGCCCGGAGGTGAGATCATGGGATCGCGAAAGATCGCGAGAGTCGCGCTGCTCGCCACGGCGGCCGCGCTGTGGTGCCGCTGTACCAGCGACACGACCACGTCGTCGGCGGATTCCCTCTACGTCCCGGTCTATTACGACTGGACGGTGGGTTATGACCCGCTCTACGACCCACTCGACCCGTTCTATTATTCCGATCCGTACTGGACCTTCGCGCTGTCCGCCGGAAGACCTTCCGCCTCGACGACTCCGCCCGCGCAGTTCGACGACCTGCACACGGTCAGCGACCAGGTGACCAAGCTGAACCAGGCGCTGGCGCCGGTGTTCGGCGCGTTGAAGCAGCTCGCCGCCGGCAGCAGCACCGACGTCGGCAACGGCGTCCGGCAGTTCGGACCCGCCGATCTTCCGTCGGGCTCGCCTTTCGCCACCTTCCGGCTCCGGGTGAAGACGGTGAACGACACCCGCCGTGCGTGGCTCCTCGACGCAAAGGCCGTCGGCGCGAGCGACGATGCGTACAAGGCGGTCGCCGCGGGGACGCTGGGAGACCTGGTCCAGGACCACCGCGGCAGCGGAACCCTGGTGGTCGGCTTCTCGAATCTTCACGACGTGAATCCGGCGAGCTTCACCGCCACGGGCCGCGCGATCGTCGCTGCCGCCCAGGCGATGAGCCAGGCGAAGGCCGTCCTGACCAGGCTGCGCGACTTCAGCCCTGACGGCGTCGCCCCGCCGGTGAGCGGCGTCCTGGCGGGAGATCGGACGTCGGATGGCGTTTCGCATGTCCGGGTGGTGAACGATGCCAACGTCGTGACGGGCTCCGCGACGGAGCGGATCGCCGACCGCATCGCCTGGAAGCCGAAGTCGGGCGGGCGCGGGTACGCCATCGTGTCCGGCGGCGACGTCGATGCGGGGAAGTACCTCCTGGCCCGCTCCTGCTGGGCCAGCAAGGACCAGCTCGTGTTCAGGGACTGGCGCGCCTGCGACTCTTCGCGCAGGCCCTCCGACTGCCTGGCCGACGCCTCCGCGGTCGTGCGCGTCGATGTCGGGACCGATCCGTCGGTGTGCACTGGACCCGAACCGGCGCTGCCGGAGAGCGCCGCGGCAGTCGACGGGCCCACCGAGTCCGCGCCGGTGACTCCGCCCGCCCTCCCGGACGACATGCCGCTCCAATTGCCACCGTGATCCGGTATTGGACCAAAGGCCAATAGGGCAGCGCTGCTGGCTGTATGCGATGAAGCCATCGGGTAGAGTGCGCATGGCCCGCCTGGCCGTCGGGGGAACCGCTGCCGCCGGAAAGGGAAGGCCCACCCTCCGCTTTCCGCTCGGCCTGCCAGGTCGCGGCGACGGCGCTGCTGGTCGGCTTGTCCTATTACGTCGGGGCGAACATCGGCTTCATCCTGCGGATCCCGCCGGCGACCCCGTCGGTGCTGTGGCCACCCAACTCGGTCCTGACCGCCACCCTCCTCCTCGCGCCGCGGCGGCGCTGGTGGATCTACCTGCTGGCGGCGTTCCCCGCGCATCTGGCCGCGGAATTGCCTGCAGGGTGGCCGACCTCGCTGGTGCTCGCGCTCTTCGCCACGAACTGCAGCGAGGCCCTCGTCGCCGCCGTCTGCGTGCGCCACTTCAGCGATGCCCCTACCCGCCTCGACACGCTCCGCCGCGTGGTCGTCTTCATCGCGGGGGCCGTCCTCACGGCACCCTTCGTTTCCTCGTTTGCGGACGCCGCCGCCGTCGCCTGGCTCGCCGGCGAGCATTACTGGTCCGTCTGGCGCACCCGGTTCTTCTCCAACGTCCTCACGGCGCTGACCCTGGTCCCGGCCATCTTGACCGTCGCATCCGATCGCGGCTGGATGCGGGGAGCGTCGATTCGCCGGCGCGCGGAGGCAAGCCTTCTCGCCGCGTCGCTCGTCGCCGTCGCCATCATGGCCTTCGGCGCGAGGAGCGTGGGTCCTGCCGCTCTGTTTGGATCGCCGGGTTCCCCGCTGGCCTTCCTGCTGCCATTCCTCTTGTGGGCCGCGGTACGCTTCGGGCCTCGCGCGGCCACTCTTGCCCTCTTGACCACCTCGCTCGTGGCGATCTGGGCGGGCACCCACGGACGGGGGCCGTTCACGTCGCTGCCCGCCGCCACGAGCGTGGTCGCGCTGCAGATCTTCCTGTTCGTCGTCGCCATTCCGCTGCTCTGCCTGGCTGCGCTCATCGAGGAGCGGCGCCGCGCCGAGGAGGCCCTCGAGGAGCGGCTGCGCTTCGAGGCATTCCTCGCCCGCCTCTCGGGCGCGTTCGTGCACTTGCCCAGCCACGACATCGAGAAGGCGGTCGAGGCCTGGCTTCAGCGCCTGGCTGAGTTCCTCCAGCTCGATCGCGTCGTGCTGGTCCGGCTCCCCGCGGCCGGACCTGGCCCGGCGGTTCCGTGCCCGGGGGCGGCGAGCTCGAGCATGGCCGTCCCACTGGTGGCCAGCGACCGGGTCGTCGGCTGGCTCGTCTTCCATTCAGCGCCCGCAGAGCGGGTCTGGCCGGAGGAGCTGATCCAGAAGCTGCGCATGATCGCGCAGGTCTTCGCCAATGCGCTCGCGCGCAAGGACGCGGAGGACGCCCTGCGGGCGAGCGAGCTGATGAAGTCGGCCATCCTCGCCTCGTTGAGCAGCGCGGTCGCCGTCCTGGATCGCGACGGGCGGGTCATCGCGGTGAACGAGAGCTGGACCCGCTTCGGCGCCGAACCCGAGGCGACCGCGTACGCCGGGTTCCCCGTCGGCGCCCACTACCTGGCGATCTGCCGCCAGGCGGTGCGCGAGGGCGTCCCGCAGTCGTCGAAAGTGCTCTCCGGGATCGAGGAAGTGCTCCACGGATCGCGGCGGGGATTCGCCTTCGAGTATTCCTGCGGCTCTCCGGGCTCCGAGCGCTGGTTCGCGCTGTCCGTGGTGCCGCTGAACCGCCCCGCGGGCGGCGCGGTCGTTTCGCACACCGAAGTCACCGAACGCAAGCGTGCCGAAGTGCAAGCCGAGCGGTCCCGGCAGGAGCTGGCCCACTTCACCCGGGTCTCCACCATGGGCGAGCTCGCCGCCTCGTTGGCGCACGAGCTGCGCCAGCCGCTGACCGCGATCATGACCAACGCCCAGGCAGCGCGGCGGTTCCTCGACGCCACCCCGCCGGATCTCCGGGAGCTGGGACAGATCCTGGGCGACATCATCGCGGACGACACCCGCGCGGCGGACGTGATCCAGCGCCTGCGCGAGATGCTGAGCAAGGGCGAGCTGCGGCGGGCGGTCCTCGACTTGAACGACCTGATCCGCGACGTGATCAGGCTGCTCGGCAGCGACGTCGTGATCCGGAACGTCAAGGTGGGGCTCGAGCTCGATCCGGGTCCGCTGGTGGTGAACGGCGACCGCGTCCAGCTCGAGCAGGTGATCCTGAACCTGTTCGTCAACGCGATGGACGCGATGGCCGAGGTCGCGGACGGGGAGCGGACCATCGTCGTGCGCAGCGAGACTGAGGGGGCAGAAGCCGTCCACGTCGCCGTCCGGGATGCCGGGACGGGGATGCGCGACGGCGCTCACGAGGAGATCTTCAAGCCGTTCTACACGACCAAGCCGGAGGGGATGGGCATGGGGCTCTCGATCGCGAAATCGATCATCGAGGCGCACGGAGGGACCATCTGGGCCACGAACAACCCCGAGCGCGGCGCCACCTTCCACTTCTCGTTGCCGGCGCCCGGCGGGACACCAGGATGAGCGAGGCTGAACCGACGATCGCCGTCGTCGACGACGATCTCTCGATCCGCCGCAGCCTGGAACGGCTGCTGCGTTCCGCGGGTTATCGGGTGACGACCTTCGCCTCCGCTCGCGAGTTCCTGGAGCGCCTCGCGTCGGATCGTCCGGACTGCGCGGTGTTGGACGTTCGGATGCCGGGTCAGAGCGGCCTCGACCTGCACGGCAAGCTGGCCGCCGCGGGCCGGGACATCCCGGCGATCTTCATCACCGGCGACGCCGACTTCCCCACGGCCGATCGGGCGATGAAGGCCGGGCCCGCCGATTTCCTCTCCAAACCGTTCGACGCCCACGTGCTTCTCTCCGCCATCGAGCGGGCCGTCGCGCAGGGCAGGCAGCGCCGCCCCCCGAGCAAGTGAGCGCAGGACCGTCTCTGTACTCCAACGCAGTCGGTGTTTACGGTGCGCCGCGCTGCACCAGCCAGCCGCAGACAGGGGATCTCATGGAGAACATCAGCCTGCAGAGCATCCGGTACGACAGGACCAACCGGCAGATCCAGATCAACTCGCCGGGGAACGTTGCGGTACGCGATTTCCTGCAGCACTTGAAGCAGCAGGGCCTGGACGCGAAAGACGTGCTCCCCGTCTTCCAGACCGGGGAGACTCAGGGCGCCGGCAAGAGCGGCTTCGAGGGCGGCGCCGGAAAGAGGACGCAGTAGTCCGTTCCACCTAGCCTGGCTGGCTGGTGCAGCAAACGACAGGTCATGCTGACCCGAGTCAGGCGTGGGAGGGCTTCCCGGAGCGCGGTGGGGGCGCCCGGCGCGTGGCAGCGCGCTCCGCGGTGGCGCGCCTTCTCTGGGACGAGGACGGCGAGCGGAGAGTGCCTCCCGCCGCGACCCTCGACCGCGCGTTGTCCGCGCTGCCGCGCGGCGAGCTGGAACGGATGTGCGAGTTCAACCCGTTCGGCCCGATCTACTTCATCCCGACGCCGCCCTTCCTGCGCGCCCTGGCCCGGCGCATCCGCTCCCGAGGCGGACACCGGATTTTGGAAGTCGCCGCCGGCGACGGACACCTGACGCGCGCCCTCTCGGCGGTCGCACCGGATCTGCGCGTCCACGCCTCCGACTCCGGCAAGTGGGAGCGGCCGGAAGCGCGGATGAGCCCGCGCGAGCGCCGCGCGCTGCGAGGGACCGCCGTCTCCGGGATCCGGGGCCGGCCCGAAGTGGCGCGGCTCGACGTGCGCGCCGCGGTCGAGACATTCCGGCCGGACCTCGTGCTCGCCTGCTGGCTTCCCCCCGGGCCGCTGCTCGGACGCCTCCTGCGCGCCGCGCGCTGCGACGTCCTGGAGATCGGCGCCGGGAGCGGAATCACGGGCGACATCTCCTGCTGGCGCTACGAGCACGACTTCTGCGACGAGCTCGACGCGCTCGGCCGCTGCCGGCTGGACGAGCGGCCTTCGCGCAAGCTGCACACCCGCGTGACGCTCTACGAGGCGCGCGGGCCGTGATGCTGCCCTACCTTGGGCCGGCGGTGTCGGAGACTCCGCGCGGGCGGGAGAGGTCCGCCAGCAGGCACGTCGTCGTGCCATGCGCATGGAGCTTGCCCGCGGCGTCGACGATGCTGCCCTCCGCGGTCGCGACCTTGCCGCCCAGGTGGATGACCTTGCCGATCGCCCGCACCCTCCCCGTGTCGTGCTTGAGCGCGCGGACGTAGTTCACCTTGAGCTCGAGAGTCGTGTACGCGCGCCCTTCGGGCAGGAGCGAATGGACGGCGCACCCCATGGCCGAGTCGAGCAGCGTCGCCGCGAGGCCGCCGTGGACCACGCCGATCGGATTGTAATGGTACTCCTGCGGGTCGACGGCGAACACGACGCGGCCTTCGCCGACCTCCTCGATGTCGAAGCCCATGAGGCTCGCGATGGGCGGCGGAGGCAGCCTGCCCTCGGCGATCGCTCGCAAGAAAGCCGCCCCCGGCATCGCGAGGGCCGCCTTGGCGACGGTCGCCGGATCGTGCCACTTCACGGTGCGAGTGCGTTCGATGTCCGTCACGTCGGAAGACCTCCCTTTGCGGCGTGAACGGCCGCGGCGCCCAGCGCGCGACAAGCGCGCAGCACTTCGTCGGACAGCTGGGTCCCCTTCACCGCGCGCGACAGGCTCAGCCCGCCGTACATCAGCGCGACCAGCCCGATCGCGAGCGGGCGGCGGGGAACGATGCCGCCCGCCGGCAGGTACTGCGCGAGGCCGTCGACCAGGGCCTGCACCTGCTCCGCGAGGACGAGGCGGTGCTGCGGCGCGGTGGTGCCGACCTCGCCGACGACGGCCGGGAGGGGACACCCGAGGGTGGTGGCGTCGCGGTGGTCGGCGGACAGATAGCGCTTGAGGATGACTTCGGCGCGGTCGGCTTCGGGCTTCTCGTCGAGGCGCGCGAAGAGCCCCTCGCGGAGCGTGGCGCCGGTGCGGCGCAGCGTCTCGTCCACCAGCTCGTCCTTCGAGGAGAAGTGCGCGTAGAACCCGCCCACCGTCAGCGCGGCGCCCTTCATGACGTCGGCGACGCGCGCGCCCGAGATGCCTTTCTCGCGCACCAACCGCGCGGCGGAGTGGAGGATCGACTGGTGGGACCGTTCCTTCTGCTCGGCCTTGGCATTCATATGACCATGATACGATGAACGGGCCGGCGGCGCGATTCGGAGGTCAGGCGCCGTTCGGGGGCGCGCGGCCCTGCTCGTTCAACAGGGCCTCGACCTCGGGGGCCGATCCCAGCTCCAGCGCGGTGCTCGCGAGCCGCCGGGCCTCGTCGAGGCGGGTCCCCCGGATGGCCCCCTTCACCTCGAGCATCTGCCCGGGTGCGACGCTCAGCTCGCGCAGCCCCAGCCCGAGCAGAAGCGCGGTGTGCAGCGGGTCCCCCGCCATCTCGCCGCAGATGGCGAGCTCGCGGCCGGCGCTTTTCGCGCCCTCGACCACCGAATCGATGAGCCGGAGGACCGCGGGGTGCAAGGGCTGGTAGTAGGACGCCGTGCTCTCGTCCTCGCGGTCGGCGGCGAGCACGTATTGGACGAGGTCGTTGGTTCCGAGGCTGAGGAAGTCGACCTCCTTGGCCAGGGTGCGCGTCATCAGGGCGGCCGACGGCACCTCGACCATCGCGCCGATCGGGATGGCCGGATTGAAAGGCTTTCCCTCGACGGAGAGCTCGTGCTGCACCTGCCGCAGCACCTCGCGAAGCTGCCGGACGTCCTCGACCCCCACCACGACCGGCAGGAGGATGGACACGGGATGCCCTGCGCTCACGCGCAGGAAGGCGCGCAGCTGGGTCTTCAGCACGTCGACGTGCCGGAGCAGGAGCCGGATGCCGCGTTCGGCGAGGGACGGGTTCCGCGAGGGTGGGAGCGGAAAATACGGCAGGATCTTGTCGCCGCCCAGATCCACCAGCCGGAACACGAGCTTTCGCGGATGCATCCGCTCCGCCGCGCGCTCGAGGAACTCGAACTGCTCGTCCTCGGTGGGAAACGCGCTCCGGATGGAGAAGGTGAACTCCGTCCGGTAGAGGCCGATGCCGTCGGCCTTGTTGAGCAGCGCGGCTTCGGTATCGGAGAACTTGTTGACGTTCGCCAGCAGCGGCAGCCGGGTGCCGTCGAGCGTGACGGAGGAGAGATTGACGAGGTGGCGCAGCTCCTCCTTCGAGGATTTCAGATCGGCCGCCAGGCGGTCGTATTCGCGCTCGATGGATCTTTCGGGGTTGACGAAGACGACCCCGGCCACGCCGTCGACGATGAGCCGGTCGCCGGTCTTGATCTGCGCCAGGACGGAAGGCACGCCCGCCACGGCCGGCGTCCCCAGCGACCGCGCCAGGATGGCGCTGTGGGAGAACTTGTTGCCCCGCGCGGTCACGAACGCGCGCACGTTGTCGAGCTCCAGGCGCGCCGTCACCGAGGGCAGGAGCTCGTCGGAGACCACGATCGCGCCGTCCGGGATCTCCGGGCCGGCGCGGACCGCTTCCATCGCGAGGGCGGAGACGACCCGCCTGCGCACGTCCTGGATGTCCGCCGCCCTCGCCCGCAGGTAGCCGTCCGGGGCGCGCTCCAGCGTGCGCGTGTACTCCTCGAACACCTCGGAGACCGCCACTTCCGCATTGATGCTCTTGTCTCCGACCGCGCGCAGGGCCCGATCGCGCCAGGAGCCGTCGCCCAGGATCAACCTCTGCGCACCGAAGATGTCCGCCTGGGTGGTCCCGATCTTCGCGCGGACGTCTTCCTGCAGGACGAGAAGCTCCGCCTCGGCCCTCGCGATCGCGGAATCGAGGCGGCTACGCTCGCCGTCCACTTCGGAGGGCGGGATGCTTCGCCGTGGAACCGCGGAGCGGTAGCCACAGGTCAACACGTACGCCGCGCCTTGCGCCACTCCGGCGGATACCCCTGCACCCTTCAGCAACATGACGATCCCTTCGACGCCGGACCCTGGAGGACGTTTCTGCGAGCAAGTGAGCCCGGGCTCGCTCGTGCGAATCCGCACCAGTGTACCCGCCTCTGATACGCTGCGCAGCGCGAGCCTTGCGCGCAGCGGCGGGACCAGTGAACAAGTCGCCAACAGGCGGTCGATTGGCGCCGAGCGGCATGGGCCGCCTCGTCGCTGGACTGCTGCGTCCGTACCGCGGCTCCGTCGCCACGATCCTCCTCGCGACCGCGGTCGAGACGGCGATGGGCCTCGCCGCGCCCTGGCCGCTCAAGATCATCCTCGACAACGTGATCGGCGCGCACGAACCGCCCGGCTGGCTTCGCCGGGTCGCTGCCTTTCTGCCGGGCGAGAGCGTCATCCGCATCGCGGCCGTGGCCGCGATCGCGACCGTGCTCATCGCGGCGCTGGGAGCGCTCGCCTCGTACGTCGACAGCTACTACACCGAGAGCGTCGGGCAGTGGGTGGCCAACGATCTCCGCGTCTGCGTCTACGACCACCTGGAGCACTTCTCGCTCGCCTACTACGACACCCACCAGACCGGGACCCTGCTCAGCACCATCACCGACGACATCGCCACCATCCAGGATTTCGCCTCGTCCACCACCCTCAGCATCCTCGTCGACCTGCTGGCCATCCTCGGGATGCTGGGATTGATGTTCTGGCTCAATTGGGATTTCGCGCTGGTCGCCGTGGGAGTGGCGCCGTTCCTCCTCTTCTTCGTGGCGCGGTTCAGGAAGACCGTGAAGAGGGCGGCGCGCGAGGTCCGCCGCCGCGAGAGCGAGGTCCTGAGCGTCGTGCAGCAGGGCCTCGAATCGGTCCGGGTGGTGAACGTGTTCGGGCGCCAGGACTTCGAGGAGAAGCACCTGGTGGAGGCGAGCCGGGCGGCGGTCCAGGCCGCGCTCGAGGCGAGGCGCGTGAAGTCGCTCCTGTCGCCGATCGTCACGGTGGTCGTGTCCGTCTGCACGGCGTTCGTCCTCTGGCGAGGAGCATCGCTCATCCTCGCCTCGGCGATGACCGCCGGCTCGCTCGTCGTCTTCCTCTCCTACCTCGCCAAGTTCTTCAAGCCCGTCCAGGACCTGGCGAAGATGAGCGGGAGCATCGCCCAGGCAGCGGTCGGCGTGGAGCGCGTCCGCGCAATCCTGGACATGGACATGAGCATTCCCGAGCGTCCGGACGCGCGCGATCCCGGCAAGCTGGCGGGTGCCGTCGAGTTCGATCACGTCGCCTTCGCCTACGATCCCGCCGTCCCCGTGCTGAAGGACGTGAGCTTCTCCATCGCCGCCGGCCAGTTCGTCGGAATGGTGGGGACCACGGGGGCCGGGAAATCGACGGTGCTCAGCCTGATCCCCCGGCTGTACGATCCGATCAGTGGCAGCGTCCGCATCGACGGCGTCGACGTCCGCGAGTACCGGCTGCAGGGGTTGCGCGGCCAGATCGGGTTCGTGCTCCAGGACACCGTCCTCTTCCGTGGGACGGTGCGCGAGAACATCGCCTACGGCCGGCCCGAGGCCACCGACGCCGAGATCGTGGAGGCGGCGAAGCTCGCCAACGCCCACGAGTTCATCGCGCGAATGCCGGACGGATATGACTCCGAGCTGGGCGAACGAGGCCTGACGCTCTCCGGCGGGCAGCGGCAGCGCATCGGGATCGCACGCGCCCTCATCCGCGACGCGCCCATCCTCATCCTCGACGAGCCCACCGCCGCGCTGGACTCACAGTCGGAAAAGCTCGTCCTCGAAGCGCTCGAGCGGCTCATGAAGGGCCGCACCGTCGTCACCGTGGCCCACCGCCTGAGCACCATCCGCGACGTCGACAAGATCGTCGTCTTCAAGGATGGCGTCGTTGCGGAGCAAGGGACGCACGGCGAGCTGCTCGCGCTCGAGGGTGTGTACGCCGAGCTGCACCGCATCCAGATCCAGATGGGCGCCGCCCCGCCGGCGGCGAAAACCTCGAGCGCATAGCAGGAGCCTCCATGTCGTCCCGATCCCTGGTGGTTCTTCCTGACGACTCTGCCAAGCCCATTCTCAAGGCGATCGACACGGCTTCGAAATCGCTCCGGGTGAAGATGTTCGTCTTCTCCGACCCCGCGCTGCTCAAGGCCGTCGCCGCCGCCCGGAAGCGCGGCGTCGAGGTCCGCGTGATGCTGAACTCCGCCCGCCGCAGCGGCGAGGAGGACAACGCCGACACGCGGAAGAAGCTCGTCCGCGCGGGCGTCGAGGTCGCCGACGGAAACCCGGAATTCGACCTCACGCACGAGAAGTCGATGGTGGTGGACGACGCGACCGCGTTCGTGAAGTCCCTCAACTGGGCGACGCGGAACCTGACCGAGACTCGCGATTACGCGGTGGTCACCTCCCACGGGCGGGAGGTGCACGAGATCATCGACTGCTTCGAGGCCGATTGGCGGCGGCAGCGATTCGACCCGGGCGCGGGCGCGCACCTCATCTGGTGCCCGGGCGGGCGGGAGCGGATCTCGCGCTTCATCGACCAGGCCAGGTCCTCGCTGTTCGTCCAGAACGAGCGGTACCAGGACCCGATCATCATCGAGCGCCTGGTGCGCGCTGCCAGCCGCGGAGTGAAGCTCCACGTCATGGCCCGGGCGCCGCACACGCTGAAGAAAGAGAAGCTGCTCGAGGGGGTCGGCGGCCTGCGCATCCTGGACGACGTCGGGATCAAGATCCGCAAGCTCAAGCACCTCAAGCTCCACGGCAAGATGCTGCTCGCCGACGGGGTCGCCGCGATCGTGGGCTCGATCAACCTCGCGCCCGGAAGCCTCGACGGACGTCGCGAGCTGGCCATCGAGGTGCGAGAAGACGAGGTGGTCGAGCGGCTCGAGACCATCGCCCATCACGATTGGAAGCACTCCCACCCCCTCGACCTTTCCGACGAGGGTCTGCTGGCGGATCTGGAGGATCGCGCCGAGGATGCGGCGAAGCTCGCCATCGGCGGCCGGCGGGAACGGGAAGAATGAGGCGGTTCGCGCTCCTCGCGACGCTGTGGTTGGGCCTCGGGCATGCCGCGCGGGCCAGCGGACCCTCGGAAACGCGCACCGTCGCCGCCGGGGAACGCTACGAGGCTGGATGGCTGTCACGCCTCGTCCTCGGCGAGCAATGGCGCGACCTGTGGACCACGCCGATCGAGGTGCCCGTCCTCGATCTGAAGACGTTCGACGGCGGGCTGCGGCCCCGCCGCCGCGGCGGCGGCCTGCAGACGACCAGCATCCACCTGAAGAGCGGCAACGAGCGCACCTGGGTCTTTCGCTCCGTCGACAAGGACGCGACCGGACTGCTCGACGCGGAGACGCGTGCTTCGGTCCTGGGGGACATCGTCCAGGACCTCACCAGCACCGTGTACCCCGGCGCCGCGCTGGTGGTCGCGCCGCTCCTCGAGGCGGCAGGCGTCCTCCACGCCACCCCGCAGCTCGCAATCATGCCCGACGATCCGGCGCTAGGCGAGTTCCGGCAGGCGTTCGCGGGCATGCTCGGACTTCTCGAACAGCGGATCGAAGACGAGGTGGAAGGCGCCGACGAGACCTCGGATACGCTGCACCTGTTCGTCCGCCTGGAGAAGAGCACGGATGACGAGGTCGATTCCCGCAACTATCTGCGCGCGCGCCTCGTCGATCTCCTGGTCGGAGACTGGGACCGCCACCTCGACCAGTGGCGGTGGGTCGGCTTCGCGGAAGGCGGCAAGCACCTCTGGCGGCCGATCCCCCGCGACCGCGATCAGGCATTCAGCCGCTTCGGCGGCGTCATTCCCACGGTCACGGAGTACTACACGAAGCAGCTCGCCAGCTTCCACCCGAAGTATCCGCCCATCGACAAGCTCACCTTCTCCGGCCGCTTCACCGATCGTCGCTTCCTGGTCTGGCTCGGCAAGGAGGATTGGGAATCGGTGACGGTGGACGTCGTCGCGAGACTCACCGATGCGGTGATCTCGGATGCCGTTCGCCATCTCCCTGCGGCGATGTACGCCAAGGGCGGCGCGGAGCTCGACCGGGTCCTGCGTGCGCGGCGCGACGGCCTCGCCCAGGCCTCGCGCGACTACTACCGGCTGCTCGCGCGTGAAGTGGACATCCGGGCAGCGGATGGGGAAACCATCGTCGTCACGCGAAATCCGAACGGGAGCGTCGAGATCACCACGCCCCGGTTCCGCCGCACGTTCCTGCCCGACGAGACGCGCGAGCTCCGCATCTACACTCCGCGCGGTGGTCGCGTCCTCGGGTAGGGAAGCGGCGGCGACATGGCGATCCGGACGGTCCCCCCGGAGCCGCGGGATCCGGAGCCGACCCGGGATCGGTACGAGCCGGTCCGCGACTGGGGACAGGATCTGCTCTTCTTCCCGTTGTTCTCGTACGATTCGACGCGCGGCTTCGTCCCCGGAGCACGCGCGCTGCTCACGCGGTATGGCTTCGGGCTCGATCCCTTCTCCTCCCAACAGAGATTCGCCGCCGCCTGGGCCACCGCGGTGAGTCGGCCGCGGCTGGAGTACGGCGCGGAGTTCCGCACGCGTTCGCCGCTGAGCCTGCTGACGTACCTGTCGTACACGGGGATCGACATCGTGAGCTTCTTTGGGGCCGGGAACGAGACGGTGCGCGATCCCAGGCTCGCAGCCGCCGGGTTCTACAACGTCCGCCAGGAGCACCTGGTCGCCTTCCCGGCGTTCCAGGCCACCGTGGTGGGACCGCTGCGCGCGCACGTCGGATTGCTCCTCGAGCACGTCACCGGCGACACGGCGCGCGTGACCGCGGCGAGCGGGCTCTATGGGTCGTCCGCGATGACCCTCGGCAGCGGCGAAGCGGGACTGACGCTCGACACGGTCAGCGGCGCGCTCACTGCGCGGCGCGGCTTCAGGCTCCTGATCACCGCCCGTCACACGCCCGCGGTGCTCGACAGCACCAGCGCTTTCACGAAGGTCCGCGCGGCCGCCGCGGGCGCCTTCGGCGGAAGGCTGCTCACCGACCTCTTTCTCGACCTGCAGATCGCCGTCGAGAGGAACTGGGGCCGCTATCCGTTCTACGAGTCCGCGTTCCTGGGCGGAAGCGCGGTGGCGTCGCCGCTCAACCTGACCGGCGCGGGGCCGGGCAGCCCTCTTCGCGGCTACGACGCAAATCGTTTCGCCGGTGACGCGTCGGTGGCGGGCAACCTCGAGCTGCGGGGCGCGCTCGGGAGGTTCCTCGCGCTCCTTCCGTTCCGTTACGGCGTCGTCGGGATCGCCGACGTCGGGCGCGTCTTCCTGGCCGGAGAGACGTCATCGCGCTGGCACACGGGCGTGGGCGGCGGCGTCTGGTTGGCCGTGTCGGCCGCCACCCAGACCTTCCAACTCACCTCCTCGTTCAATGCGCTGTTCGTCCGCTCCGACGAGGGGACCGCGTTCTATATCTCGACGGGATATGGATTCTGAGTGGGACGCGACCCCGATGTACGCTTGCATCGCTCGGGTGTCCGGGCCGTCCGCGAGGTGAGGGACGGCCCGGACCGACGCTCTACTTCGAGACGCCACCCGAGTCCGGCGACGTGCTCGTGCCGGGCGAACCCATGCTGCCGGAGCCCTGCGCGGGAGCCGACGTGGCTGCTCCGTCGCCGCTCGTGCCGGGCGTGCTCGGGGAGCTGCTGGACGACTGATCCGAGGGGCTCGGCGCCGAGGGAGCGGCCGCGCCGGTCGGACTGGTCGTGTCTCCGGAGGGGTAGCTCGACTGTGTCCCCGGCGGCTGCCCCATGACGGACGAGCCAGAGTCAGGGGTGGGCGCGGTGGCCGTGCCAGGGTTCGAGTCACCAGCCGTCTGGGCATGTGCGGCGAACGACGAGGCCAGCGCTCCGGCGGCGATGAACGGTACGAGTTTGCTCTTGATGGTCATCGATGATGTCCTCCTGTTGTCGTGAGCCGTACCGTACGAGCCGCGGCACGGGCTCGCCATCATCCATTCGTATGATGCGGGAGGAGATCTACGTGCCCGCCGGAGGCTTCAGCTTCTCCGCCATCTTGACCAGCTCGGCGAGGGACCCCGCTTGCATCTTCCGCATCACCTGACCGCGATGGATCTTCACGGTGATCTCGCTGGTCCCCAGGTCCGAGGCGACCTGCTTGTTCAGCATGCCCGACGTCACCAGGCTCATGACCTCGCGCTCGCGCGGAGTCAGCAGGGTATACCGCTTGTGCAAATCCGCGAGCTCCTCCTGCTGCTGGCGAGCGACGCGATCGCGATCCAGGGCCTCTTCAATGGCATCGAGGAGGTCCTGGTCGCGGAACGGCTTGGTGAGGAACTCCACCGCACCCGACTTCATGGCCCTCACCGTCATGGGAATGTCGCCATGACCGGTGATGAAGATGATGGGCAGGCGGACGCCCGCCTCGGCAAGATCGCGCTGGACGTCGAGCCCGCTGACGCCTGGGAGCCTCACGTCCAGGACCAGGCAGCTGGGACCGTCCGGGCGGGGCCTGCGGAGGAACTCGCGGGGGCTCGCGAAGGACTCGCACGGCAGCCCGACCGACTTCAGCAAGCCCTGGATCGAGAGGCGCACCTCGGCGTCGTCATCGATGATGTACACGGTCGCAACGCCGGCCGAGGTCATTGCCGGGCCTCGCCTTCGCTGGGAAGCGTGAATCGGAAGGTCGCGCCCCGCCCTGAGTTGGCGGCCGCCCACAGCCGCCCGCCATGCGATTCGATGATGGACCGGCTGATGGGCAGGCCCATCCCGGTGCCGGTGGGTTTGGTGGTGAAGAACGCATTGAAGATCAGGTCCGCCTGCTGCGGAGGCAGTCCGACGCCGGTATCGCTGACCGAGATGAGCAGGTCCCCGTTCCCGGATCGCTCCGATCGGATCGTCAGCTCGCCATCCGCGCCGTTTCCCTTCATGGCGTCGATGCCGTTGAGCATGAGGTTCATGAAGACCTGCTGCAGCTGCACGCGGTCGGCCTTCACCTTGGGAAGCCCCGCGGCCAGCTCGGCGCGGATTGGAACGGAGTATCGGGTCGCCTCGCTGCGCAGCAGGACGATCATCTCCTCGATGACCTCGTTGACGTCCACCGAGTCGAGCTGAGGGGCGCCCTTCTTGAAGAGCAAGCGGATGCGGCTGATGATGGCGGCCGCGCGCGTCCCGTCCGAGACGATCCTCGCCGCGGCCTCGCGGGCCTGGTCGACATCGGGTCGGTCGCGGGTCAGCCAGCGCACACAGGCATGGGCGTTGGTGACCGCGGCGGCGATGGGCTGGTTGATCTCGTGCGCCAGCGACGCAGTCAGCTCGCCCATGGTGGTCACGCGGCTGATGTGCGCGAGATCGGCGTGGGCCTGGCGCAACGCTTCCGACGCGAGCATGTGGTCGGTGAGGTCGCGCACGATCACGAGGGCGGCGTCGACCCGCTCGGGGTCCGGCCGCAGCGGCGAATAGCTGAGCGCGACGTATCGCCGGCCGAGAACGTCGGAAAACCACTCGGTCTTGTAGTTGACGTCCTCTCCCGCGAAGCACCGATCGAGATTCGGCTTCACCCTCTTCTCGAATTGCTCCTTGCCCAGGACGTCGGCCATGTGCATCCCGACGACCCTCTCGGCGGGTATCTTCCAATCCCGTTCGAAGACCGGGTTGACCCGCCGATACCGGAAATCCCTTCCGACGATGGAGACGCGGTCGGGCAGGCTCTCGAAGACCTGTCCGGTCAGGTATTCCGCCCGCTTGCGCTCGGTGATGTCCATCAGGGTGACGAGCACGTTGTCGAGCCGGGCGGGCGGCGGCGGCAACGTCGTCGTGAACAGGACCGTCAGCCTCTCCCCCTTCAAGGTCCGGAAGACGGTCTCGGCCTCGCAAGACGTGCGGCCCTCCGCGATGGTGACCAGGACTTCCAGGAAGGCCTTGAACGTCTCGGGCAAGAACACCTCGTGCAGGGACACCAGGAGTTGGTCCTTCGACTGCGCCGCAAACAGCTCCAGCGTCGCCTCGTTCACGTCGACGATCTCGACCAGCGGGATGACCCGCTCGACGAATTCCGGATGCGACGCGAAGTATTCGCGGAAATCGCGCACACCCCCGGCTTTCAGCTCGTCGATGGCGTCCTTGACCCGGGTGAAGTCCTCCGCCCAGATCGAGACTCCGGTGGATTGGAAGACGTAGCGGTATCGCTGCTCGCTCTCGCGCAGATCCGCTTCGGCGCGTTTCCTCTCGGTGATGTCCTGGAGGATCCCGAAGATGCGCTGCGGCCGGCCTGACTCGTCCCTGATCACGTCGCCCTGGCTGTGGACCATCCGCATCTCGCCGTCCGGCCGCACCACGCGATATTCCACGTCGTAGCGCGGGCCGCCCCGCTCCGCCTCCGCCGTCGCCCGCAGCATGGTCTGCCGATCGTCCGGATGGATGCGCTGCTGGAGCCCGGCAAAGTCGATCTCGGGCGCCCGCGGCGACAGCCCGAAGATCCGGTAGGTCTCGTCCGACCAGGCGATGCGGCCTGCCACCAGGTCCCGTTCCCAGTAGCCGAGGTGCGCGATGCGCTGGGCTTCCTCCAGCCTGGCCTCGCTTTGCCGCAGGTTGCGGAACATGAGCAGCGAGGTCAGCGCATCGGCGAGCCTCCGGCCGATCTCCTGGAAGAGCCGCTCCTCCTCTGGCGTCCAGACCCGCGGGCCGGAGCACTGGTGCAGCCCGAACACGTAGGGCTTGTCCCCCTTCGGCTGGATGGCCATCGACATCTGGGACTGGATCCTGAAGCGCCTCGCCACCTCGGGCGGCAACGGATGACCCGAGCCTGGACCGAATTGCACCGGAGATCCGGAAGCCTTCATCGCCCGGAACAGCTCGGCGATCTCGGGGTCCATGGGCTGGGCGCGCCCGAGCCCGAACACACCGGGGTACTCCGGCCGCGTATGCTCCATCGGCACTTGCCACGACGAGGCCTCCGGGTCGCAGGGATAGACCAGCCAGGCCCGGTCGCAGTCGAAGATGGAGAGCACCTCGTCGAGCACGTCGCTCATCATCTGCTCGAGGTCGTTGGTGCCCTGGATCGCCCGGTTGATCCTGTCCATGCTCTCGAAGAAGGACAGATGGGCGTGGCGCTCGTCCTCCGCCCGCTTCCGCTCGGTGATGTCGACCATGACCCCGCGCAACCGGGTCGCCCGATCTCCTTCTGTCACCACGGTCACCAGGTCTCGCACCCAGACCACGCCTCCATCCGCGGCGATCATCCGGTATTCGAAGTCGTGGTCGCGCTTCTCCGCGAGGGCCTCCTCGCAGAACCGCACCGCCCATTCCCGGTCGTCCGGGTGGAGGTGATCGGCCCAGAAGGTCGGTTCCGACAACCAGCGCCCGGTCGGGTATCTCAGGATGCGCTCCGCTTGCTTGCTGACGAACGAGAACTGCAAGCCCGGCACGTCCGCTTCCCAGACGATCCCCTCGACCGAGTTGACCAGGTCCCGGAACCGCTGCTGCGCAGCCATCGCTTCGGCGAAGGCCGCCCGCTCGCTCGCCAGCAATCGGTCGCGCTCGTCCTCCCGCTGCCTGCGTTCGGTCACGTCCAGACTGGTGCCGACCATCTCGACGAGCTCGCCGGACGCGTCGACGACGGGGTGCCCCACGCCGTGGATGTACCGGACGACGCCTTGCGGAAGGAGGACGCGGAAGGTCCGGTCGAACTCCGTCCTTTCACGGGTCGCCCTCTGGAGCATCTCGTCCAGCTCGGCCCGGTCCTCCGGATGGATGCGCTCGCGAAAGTCGGCGGCGGAAGGCAGGCCCTTCTGCGGATCGAAGCCGAACAGGCGGGAATGCTCCTCGGACGAGTGGGTGGTCTCTCCCCCCGGCATGCGGATGGCCCAGCTGCCCGTATGGGTCAGCCTCTGCGCTTCGGCGACGTAGGCCTCGCTCCGGCGCAGCGCCTCGCACGTCCGTTTGTACTCGCTGAGGGTCGTCTGCAATTCGCTGGTGGCCTGCCGCAATTCCGCGGTCCGTTCGGCCACCTTCATCTCGAGCTCGCTGCGGGCCCGGCGAAGGCCCTGCTCGGTTCGCGCGCCTTGAAATGCCGTTGCGGCGTGGTTCGCGGCGATCGAAAGCAGGAGCTGGTCGACCTCGGTGGGAAAGTCGGGGCGGCTACACGCCGCGGCAACCAGACCGCCTTCCCCTCCGACACCGATGGGAACGACCAGACCCCGGCATCGCTCGCCTCCGCGGCCGACGTCGGAAATGATCTCGTTGCGCGACAACGCGCCGGCGGCGAGGTGCCGTTGCAGCCATTCCGGAAAGGCCTTCCACGCATTGCCCCGCGTCCGTTCGACGGCGGCACCGCTCGCCGGATCGATCAAGCGGACGAAAGCGAAGTCGAGCCACAGCGATCCGATCAAGACGTCGGCGACGCCGGCGGCGATCTCCGCGGGTTCCCTTCCCAGCCACGCCACCGGGATGGTGGAAACTGCCACCACGTCCCGGAGCGCCGTGCGCAGCCGAAAGATCTCAGCATCGGGTTCCATGTGCATTCGGCTCGCCATGCCTGCGCGCTTGCGGAGCGGCGCGTCGCTCCCTCATCTCGAGGAGGAACCGGTCGGGCGGCACGAAGAATGGGTTCTCCTGCAAGAGCCCACCGACGATCACGACTGGATGCGTCCGCAGGGCGTCCATCACGACGCTCGCGCCGAATTTCGACAAGTCGTAGGCGCAGATCACGATGTCGTCGTACTTGGGAACCACGTAGTTGACCCGCGTCTCGAACTCGATCAGGTCCTCGATGCCTGGCAGGTCGACGAGCGCCCATTCCATGTGCGCCAGGAACCTCGTCTGCGCGTACCCTGCTGCAGGCCCGGACTGGAGCACCTGCTCGAACGACAGCAGCCAGGTGTCCTGGTCGAACCGGGTTCCGCTGAGCGGACCGTCTTGCCAGGGCCGCACCTCCAATTGGCCGGTGTCCATCGCCTCCTTCACATGGATACCTGCTTCGGTCAGCCGCCTGAGATGTTCTTCCCTTCGCTGGGGATCGACGAGATGGAATGCTTTGTCCCCGCGCTCGAAGCCATCCCGGATGAACGAGCGAAGGACGACGTGCTCCTCGTCGGTGTTGTTGAAGAAGGCGCAAATGTGACGCTGCCGGCCGAGAATGCCCCCGGCAAACTCGAGGGAACGATTCGATTCCATCACTGACCTCCCTGCAAGACGCTCGCCTTGCGCAGCGATCATAGCGCACGGAGAGCGCGAGCGTGGCCGCCGTCACCGCGGCCATCCGTCCCCCTGATCGAGCGGCCGCCCGAACCGCAGCCGTAGCCGCAGCGCCAACGCCCAGAGGCGCAGCGGGCGCGTGAACTGTCCAATGCCGCCCACGGTGCAATCGACGCACCACAGGCACTCGCTCTCTCGCGCTGCGTCGGCGGCGGATTGAGCGCTCGAGCTGATCTGATCTCGACAGGCATGTCATGGAACCGTGCAGCACTGCCGGATGGGTGGACGCCGGACCGGTCCGGTCCAGACGGATTCCAAACCGGCATGAACCGTGAAAGGGACCTTTGGTCGGGTCGGCCTGAAACCGTAGGGAGGCTCGATGAAGCGGCGGACGTTCTTGAAGGGCGCGGCGGTCGCGGGAGCGGCGGTCGGAATCGGGTTCGACGTCTCACGGGCGCGCGCGGAGATGCGGCAATTCAAGATTGCGCGGACGACCGAGACGCGGAGCATCTGCCCCTACTGCGCGGTCGCGTGCGGCGTGATCGTCCACACGCTCGGCGACAAGGCGAAGAACGTCACGCCGACCGTGGTCCACGTCGAGGGCGATCCGGAGAGCCCCATCAACCGCGGAACCCTCTGTCCGAAGGGCGCGACGCTCAAGTACGACATCGACAACCCGAACCGGATCCGTACGCCTAAGGTCCGGCGGCCGGGCTCGGACCACTGGGAAGACATCTCCTGGGACGACGCCATCCAGCGGATCGCGCGGCACATCAAGGACACGCGCGACCGGACCTTCGTCGCCAGGAACGCCAAGGGACAGGTCGTCAACCGCACGCCGGGCATCGCCATGGTGGGCGGGTGCACCGACACCAACGAGTTCAACTACCTGCAATGGAAGATGATCAGCGCGCTGGGCGTCGTGTACCGCGACAGTCAGGCAAGGGTTTGACACGGTCCCACGGTGGCCAGTCTGGCCGCCACGTTCGGCCGCGGGGCGATGACCAACGGCTGGGTCGACATCCGGAATGCGGACGTCATCCTCGCCATGGGCGGCAATCCCGCCGAGAACCACCCCTGCGGGTTCAAGTGGACCATCGAGGCGAAGAAGACGCGGAACGCGAAGCTGGTGGTGGTCGATCCCCGTTTCACGCGCACCGCCGCGGTGGCCGACGTCTACGCGCCCATCCGCCCCGGGACGGACATCGCATTCCTGAGCGGCATCATCCGGTACGCGCTCGAGACCGGCCGCTATCACGAGGAGTACGTCCGGATCCACACCGCCGGGCCGTACATCGTCGGCGAGAAATACAAGTTCGAAGAAGGCCTCTTCTCCGGGTTCGACGCCGCCAAGGGCGAGTACGACAAGACGGCCTGGGCCTATGAGCCCGATCCGAAGACGAACGGGTACCAGGTCGATCCCACCATGCAGCACCCGCGCTGCACCCTGCAGCTCCTCAAGAAGCACGTCGACCGGTACACGCCGGAGATGGTCGAGAGGATCTGCGGAACTCCCAAGGACAAGTTCCTCGAAGTGGCCAAGGTGGTCACCTCGACGGGCAACGCGCAGCGGGTGGGCACCATCACCTACGCGCTGGGGTGGACGCAGCATTCCGTCGGCGTGCAGATCATCCGCACCGCGGCCACTCTGCAGCTCTTGCTGGGCAACGTGGGCCGGCCGGGTGGCGGCGTCAATGCGCTGCGCGGCCACTCCAACATCCAGGGCGCGACCGACATCGCCGGCACGTTCGAGATCCTGCCCGGTTACCTG
>Ga0137396_10000195_pt1 | contig 26248 bp, 22 predicted proteins | sample czc16metaG_FD_108284 | JGI IMG/M metagenome (GOLD analysis project Ga0137396, IMG submission 108284) | Vadose zone soil microbial communities from Angelo Coast Range Reserve, California, USA - czcobulk3.16 metaG | ecosystem: Environmental > Terrestrial > Soil > Vadose zone | place: USA...
AAAATTGCCGACAACAATCACATGAGCCTGGAGTGGTACGAGAACCAGGGCGGCCAGGAAAAGAAAACCATGGAGATTAGCTACACCAAGAAGAAATAGGACGAACGGCCAGCAATATTTAACGAAGCGCTCGCGGGAATCTCTCGCGGGCGCTTTTTTTTGTGTAGCGGCGGCCGTGTCGGCCGCGGTTAAGGAATAACTGAAAGATTCGGGTGCCAACCGACGAACTATGATTCATGAGACGTCGATCTCACGTAATCCGCAGATTCCTATCGTCCCAATTTACACAGATCCGAAATGGGAATTAGGGTGCTGAAAATCTGCGAAATCTGTGGATGAATTGCTGAAATATCGTGAGCGAAAACATAATTGACCCGCGCTTTAGCGATCGAGAACGCCAGCCGGGTCTCGATCTTCTCCGCGCGCTCGCCATTATTGTGGTGGTCATTTACCACGGCGGGCTCTTCGGATTTAAATTGCCGGGGCGGGTCGATCGCTGGGGCTGGATCGGTGTCGATCTTTTCTTTGTCCTCAGCGGGTATCTGATCGGCGGCCAGCTGCTCGCCCCGCTCGCGCGCGGACAATCGATCAACTTTGGCCGCTTCTTTGCTCGTCGCGCTTTGCGGATCATGCCTGCCTATTTCGTCGTGCTCGCGATTTATTTTTTGTTGCCGTCATGGCGCGAGTTTCCCGAAATGTCGCAGCCGCTCTGGAAATTTCTTCTCTCGGTTCAAAACATTGCGCTCCATGGCGGCACCGCCTTCTCCCACGCCTGGTCGCTCGCGGTCGAAGACCAATTTTATCTTTGTCTCCCGTTCATCCTGCTCTTTGTGAATCGCTGGCCGCGCGCGGCGATCATTATCCCTTTTGTCATCGTGTTCGGTGGGATCGCACTGCGAACGTTTCTCGCTTATCAAAATCTCGGCGAAACCGGCGTCTCGTTCCGCGGCTTTCAAGCGTGGATCTACTACCCGACCTGGACCCGGCTCGATCCGCTCGTCTTCGGCGTCGCCTTGGCCGCGATCGAAAAACTCCGGCCGCAATGGTGGCAACGACTCACTGACTGCGCGATCTGGCTTTGGTTGCCCGCGCTTGCGCTGATCGGTTACGGGTTGTGGTTGGGCGAAGGCGATTACCTCATGGCCTCGGCCGCGATCTGGCAATTTCCGCTGATCGCTATCGGGATGGCTGCGCTCCTCATCTGTGCACAAAGTCCACGACTCCTGTTTCGCCGCGTTGCGATTCCGGGCGCCGCGTTCATCGCCAGCGTCGCTTACAGCGCGTATTTAATTCAGAAACTCGTCATCCACTTCGTCGGCCAATTTTGCTTTGACCACAACATCGAGCTGACATCGGTGCCCGGTCTTCTCGGCGTCGAACTCTGCGTTTACGCCGCCGGCGCCGTTCTCTTTCTCGTGGTCGAGCGCCCCTTCCTCCAACTCCGGCATCGGCTCGCGCCGCGACCGGCTCACACCGCGATTTGATCCGCAGATTCCGTCATCCCGATTTACACCGATTGGAAACGGGAACTAGGGTGCTGATAATCTGCGAAATCTGGATGGCATCCCTGCGGCCAGGCCGCCTCAGTCGCTTTTTCCCGGATTTCGGCTATAATCCTTAATGTCTAAAGTAAACGGAGCTTCTTTCACACGTCGGATGCCCGACAACGTCACCGAGGAATTGGTGGCCGTGCTTTCGTCCAGGGCGTCGTTTGAGTTCAAACCCTTGTTCGACATCATCCTGCTTAATCTTCGGGAACGAAACGCTGCCAGCGGCGGGGAAGAAATGCTGCGGTTGCGCGTTTACGAAAAGCTTCAGGGTCTGGTCGGTCAGGGCGCGGTCAATCGAACGGTCAACGGGACCACGAAAAAATATAAAGGCGTCGCCCCGCGGATGCGCGGGCTCAAAGCGGAGATGAAAGTCTTGCGCGCTGACTGGGCTAAAAAACTTCAGGCCAAGGCCGCCGCCCGGCGTTGATTGCCGCGGGCAAGCTTGCGTTTGCTAACGCAATCTAGCTTTGAACAGAAGACTTTGTTTCCCGTTCAACTTGCTCGGTTTGACGCGCGTCTCGTACGTCACGTTTCGGCGCCTTCCAACTTATCGATCGATTATCTCGGCGGTTCGACGTTGCCGACAACGTGAACGCAGTGAGGGAAACAGCGACACAAATAAGCAACAAAATGAAGTTCATGAGCCTCGATTCGTTTCGTTTCTGATGTTTCGGTTACTCCTACAAAATCTAGTCTGGTGAAAGCATGACACAGGCCAATCCGTTAAGCAAAGCGCAAAGATAAAGCCAAGGTGAATACCCCAAGATGTTGGCCTGTAACGTGTTAGGCTGACCCGCAAGGGTTAATAGTGCATTCGAGGTAAGCTCGACGTACCAGCATGTAGCGAGAAGCATCAAAAACGCCGAGGACGCCGCGATTGCCATCCTTCTTTTCGTGTGGGTTGTCTTCGAGAGCACTAAATCACCAAAGGCTGTCGCGGTGCCGATTAGCGAGATTAAGAACAGCTCTCCTCTCGACCAGACGTCGCTATATGCCTTCAACTTGCCGTGGTCGTTCAAGATCACTCCCGACAGAAAGAGAGGAATGACTGATACGAGAGCGCTAAAGATTAACCATTTCAGTATCCGGGAGGACATGAAGGAAGGCTATTCCCATCTGAGTTGGCTAGGCAATTCGTTTTTTAAGCGAGGGCGAGGGGACTCCTATTTCGCCATGAGCCGAGTACTACATTCTGACGATGGCTCCATGGATTTTCGCTGGAGTCTCACCCGCACCGCAGATTCAAGATTCTAAGGCTGCTGCGCGGAATTAATTTCTTACCGCTCACTATCATCTCAAGCGAAGTCGGGTGCCGGTTCGTTCGCTCCCTTGCGGTCAATGAGCTGATTCCTGTAAGATCGACATCGTGGCCTTGAATACGATTTTGAAGCAGCGCGACCAGCTAGCGCAGCGGCATTACATCACCAAAGCCGATCCGCAAAATGCATACTGGTTTAATTTTTACATCGCAAAGTTGCATGACTATCAAAAAGCCACTGGAGGCGATTTCTGCCTGATAATCTTTGGCGACGAATCGGTTGAAACTGATTTCTTCGCGATTCCATTCCGCGAAGTCGCGCACATATTCACGGAAAAATACCTCGCGCTTGGCAAGGATAGACGAAGACGCTGGATTGGAACGATTCAGGATAACAAGCTCAAAATAACAAATTATCCATCGGTCTTTGACGTAGGTGAATTTTTCAGCAACCCACATTTCCTCGCGGGATCGGTCTCCAAACCGCCGCCGGAAGATATTGTCAACGACTACGCAATCGAAAATCGCCGCATGGAAATAAATGCTCGTCTCAAACAGTCGGTTTTCCGGCGCAGAGTCCTTGCAAATTTCGGCGGCCGATGCTGTTTGTCCGGCGTTATTGAGGCGGACCTACTAACCGCGAGCCACATTGTTCCTTGGGCTTCTCGCGTTGAGTCCCGGCTGGATCCGGCCAATGGCCTTTGCCTGAATACATGCTATGACGCGCTTTTCGACCGTGGATTAATTACATTTTCCGATGATCTCGAAGTCATGATTCCGAAGGATCTTTCAAAATTTAGTTGGCCAGTGAGTGCTGTCCTTGAGTTGATTCGCGGCCAGCGGGCAAAGGCGCCCAAACACTTTCAAATCAAGCCCGAATACCTGCGATACCACCGCGAAAAGATATTTCGCAATTGTTAGCGCGAAGAGATTAGGCAACTCTTTCCTATGAGTCCTAAGTTCGCGATCTACGCGGACATCGCCTTAGCAGGGTTTTGATCGATCGATCTCACAAAATGTTGCATCGGCAACTCACAGTCGTTGCTTCCGATTACAAGCTCTCTTCCGATCCTGATCTTGTGCATAACATAGTTCATGAACAGGACGTTTTTCCGCCCGGCATAGATACTATGTATCAGCGACGAATCATCGTACGAGATCAGCCACCGAAATCGTGCATCCTGATGAAGAAAATTTGCAAGTTTCCGATGGTCGGAGTCTCGAAAGAATCTGGGATAGAGTCGCTGTCCTTTCACGTGATACGGCGGATCGAGATAGACAATGGAACGATTCGCGTTAAAGAATCCACTGCGCTGTTTCTCACGCAGCAAAGTAATAGCATCCTTGCCGGAAACGGCTATTCGGTCGCGGTGAAGGAAAATCTTCTCAATTCTTTTCCGGAGCGCTATTTTGTTAAAGCGAACATCAATCTTGTATTCGCCTTTCTGGTCCAGTCCTCCGATCGGACCTCCGTTTAGCGCACCGGACCGATTGCAGCGATTGAGATAAAATGTCGCGAATCCAACTTTCAATCGCGAATGCCTGTGCGGATATCGGATTATCTCTCGTTGCCGGCGCCACGTAACCACATTGATTCCCGTCCTATCGAGCAGTTCCAAAAACTCTTCAGTGTGAAAAACGACAGAATGCCAAAAACTAAAGACACATGGGTCGACGTCGTTGATGTGGATAAAGGAAACGTATGCACCGAAAAGAAGGTTTAACGCGGCACCGGCACCGCCCGCACACGGCTCGATGTATGTGCCTCCTTGGATCGCATTGAGATGAATGGCGTCAGCAAGAAAAGGCGTAAGAAAGCTTTTTCCACCAGGATATCGGAGCGGACTTGGGTGGCAGTACGTCACGCGAGAATTTCCTTAAAAAATTCCTCCAGGTTCGCCCATGTATTGCGGAGTCTTGTCTCGTTCGGATGATATGTTGGATTATGACTCGTTAGGTTAAGCCCGAATAATTCCTGCTCCTCTTTAATGACTTTATTTAGTGCTTTGACGGTATGCTGATTCTTCAGCAAGCTGGATTTGGCATCGGCCAAGCGCGCCATCATTTCCTGAAGCGTGGGCGTCCAGCCGGGCTGCGGCTTGATTTGCTTGTCTTGAGGCCGTCCAGCGTTTCTCCTCGCGACGGCCTTTACGTATTCGGTCTGCATCTTGTTTATCTCGCCCTTGCTATCGAGGAAGCAGTAAACGCTCAGTTCAAGAAACGACCGGAACGTGAACGCGCATCCATTAGGAAACTTGTTTGGCGGAAGTTTCTGTAGTTCTCCAAAAAGATTTCGAACGCGCTGATTGTTCACACCGCACACGATCGAATACGGAATCAGGCCAGCGGATGCTCGGACGCGGCGCCTTCGTGGCGGTGGCGGCAAAGGCGTCGGCGCCGCAACGCGCGTCGGAAGCAAGAAACTATCCGCCGTGAACAGTCCTTTCCTGGCTAGGTTCGGTCGTTCCGATGGCTTGAATCGCCCCAAGTAATTTTGAATATCGGCCGGCGCGTGAAGCGAACGCGAGTCTTCGCGCGTCATCGCAACATCTGAAACGAGCCGGGTGAACCCTTTTGCAAATTCCTCGGGAGCGATTTTGCCGGAAATGTTGCCATCAACGCCGAAATCGATACCAAAGAAACCCCTGCCTGTGGGCGTCTCGAATACGCGGTGCAGTGTCGTTAGATTGAAGCGATGGGGGTCGCGGACGACATCGGCCTCTTCTTGCGAAAGCTGCAATCGACACGCCATTTTATACAGGTTGTGGAGATGTAGCGCGTCACGTACTTCTCCAGGCTGCAAATTGAATTTTTCCGCGACTTCTTCGAGTGTTAGCCCGTGCCGGACTAGGTTGCTGTAGAAATGGGCCTGCATCGCAGGTTTCCATTTCGCGATTTGAGTTGCGGTGTGCCTCGCCATAACCAACGGAATCGTTGCTTCGCGCGAGGGAGCGATCAGGACAGGTAGTTTCGCGAGTTGCTTTACATCAAAGGTCGCGGCAAGCGTTCTGAACTTCTTTTCCACTTCCTGCGGTGCCGCTTCTGGTGCAGCTAACAGCTTGCACGCAGCTAGGCGACGATTCCCTTCCACGACCGTCAATTTTCCGGTCTGTCGAATTGCGACTAAGGGCTCGCTCGGGAAAAATCCATTTGCCGCGATGTTCTTGGCGAGAGTGTAAACGTCCTCGTGAATTACTAGCGCTTCGATGATGTCGCGTTCGCTTGCCACGTTTGTTCCCGGCGCCAGTCGTGGATTTTCAGGATCGAGAAATAAACCTCCGACTTTTGAAATCGTCTGTTGCCATTTGTCGTAATTCATAAACGAGCCGAAACCGGATTGACGTTGGCCCCTCAGCACCGCCGTGGCGTGCCTACCTCTGACTACGAGAAAAGGGCGACCAAGTTCACAAAAAAATGTCTCGACCGGGCTACTTCATCCGGTCGAAAGTTTTTTGGAGGAGTTGTAAGTCCGACGCATTGCCCGTCTTCTCCCGGCTGCTCTCGATCCATTTCTTTTCGAGCGCGTTCTTGGTCGGACGATCGCTTTGATAGAAGACGCCGAACACGCCGGGGAATGGGAGTTGCGCTAATTTGTAGGCGGCGAGCTCGTCGGTGACGTCGTGGCGGAGTTCGTCCTCGGGGGTGTTGTCCCATTTCTTTTCCTGGATCAGCTCGAAGCTGCCGCCTTTGCGCGGATCGGCCGGATCGAAGACGTCGGGATAAAATTCGACGCATTCGCTCAAACATTCGATCGCCGAGAAGCCCGGATGATCCATGGCGCGCTCGATCATCTCCATCATGTGTTTGACCTGAGTGGCGTGAGTCCGCGCAATGAAAGTGGCCCCGGCGGAAATCAGTTGTTTCATCGGGTTGACCGGCATGTCGATCGCGCCGGTCGGATCGGTTTTGCTCTTGAAACCGATGGGCGACGTGGGCGAGGTCTGCTTTTTGGTCAGGCCATAGACGAAGTTGTCCATGATGAAGTAGACGAGGTTGACGTTCTTGCGCGCGCCGTGATTGAGATGGTTGCCGCCGATGGAGAAACCGTCGCCGTCGCCGCCGAACAAAAAGACGTTCAGGTCCGGCCGGGCCAAACTGATGCCGCTCGCAAGCGGGACGGCGCGGCCGTGAATGAAGTGGGCGCCGTGGCCGTTGACGAAATAGGGAAAGCGCGATGAACAACCGATCCCGGCGAGGGTGACGATCTTTTCGTGATCGAGATTTCGTTTCTCGAGAACTTTGTAGAAGGAAGCGAGCACGGCGAAATCGCCGCAGCCGGGACACCAAGTCGGATGGTCGGCGGTGATGGCTTTCTTACTTAACTTTTCTCGCTCGGGCTGCGCCGTTGGAGTTGTTGTTGTGGCTTCGCTCATAAATTAACCAACGCCCTGCGTGATAGACTCGTGGCGGGCAATTTCGACATCTTGTTCGCCGTTACCGGCAATCGGACGATTGGGTGAATAGCCCCTGGCTGAGACAAACTTGCCGGGGAAAACGCCTTGAAGAATTTCTTTCACCCGATAGGTGAGCCCATCGGTCTTGGTCACGCTCTCGATCTTCGGTTCGCAATAACGCGCGCGTAGAATCGTGGCGAGCTGACCAAACCCGTAAACGCCCTGGTCGTTCATCTCGACGGTGACGATGCGCTTGAAGTTCTTGAAGATTTTTTCGAGGCCGTTCGGCAACGGATGCAGATGGCGCAAATGAAGCGCGCCCATTTTTTCGCCGTGCTCGCGTCCCATTTTTACCGCGTCGTGGATCGGACCATAAGTTGATCCCCAACCGACCAGGAGCGTGTCGCCCTTTTCGTCGCCGTAAACTTCCGGCACCGGAATTTCCTCGGCCAGTTTGCGTAATTTGTTCCGGCGTTTCGCCGTCATGGCCATGTGCAACTTCGGACTGCCGGTGGGATGACCGTGCTCATCGTGTTCGAGGCCGGTGACGAGCGGATATTTCCCGTCGAGCATGCGCGTGCCGGGGGGAACGTGTTGCGTGACTTTTTCGAGATCGTAGGGCTTGAACCCGCCTTCGCGCGGTGTCAGGTCCGGTTTCGGATCGACCATCAACTTGGAAAGATCCGGTTCGTCGAACGCTTCGATGCGCGTCGCCAGCGAGGTGTCGCTCAAAATGAAAACCGGCGTGCTGTACTTGCGCGCGATCCGCGCAGCTTCGATCGCGATGTAGAAACAATCTTCCACCGTCGATGCAGCGAGGACGACGCGCGGACTGTCACCGTGACTTCCGAAGATCGCCTGATGCAAATCGCTTTGCTCGACATTGGTCGGCAGACCGGTGCTCGGTCCGCCGCGTTGAATGTTGCAAATGATGAGCGGCATTTCGGCCATCGATGCCCAACCGATCGCTTCGCTCTTGAGCGAAATTCCGGGACCGGCGCTGCCGGTGACGGCGAGATATCCGGAATAAGAGAAACCGAGCGAGAGCGAGACCGCGCCCAGCTCGTCTTCGGCCTGGACAAACATGCCGCCGTATTTCGGCAGCTCGCTTCGCAACATTTCCATGATCGACGACCAGGGCGTGATCGGATAACCAGCGCCGTAGCGAACACCGCCGGCGATCAATCCGTAAGCAATCGCCTGGTTGCCATCCATCGTGACTTGGGCGCGCCCGCCGGGCTTCGGGACGTGCTCGAATTGATAGTGTTTCTTCAGCACATTCCCGACCGGATACGCATAACCAGCGGTGAACGCCATGATGGCGGTGTTGACGATGCTCTCATCTTTGCCGCCGAACTTTTCTTTGATCAGGGTCGTGAGCTTCTCGACATCGAGACTAAAAATTTTCGCAATCAAACCGAGGATGAAAATGTTTTTACCTTTGTCCTTGGCCGTGCCGCCGAGCGCTTCAACCGTCAGGCCGGTGATCGGAACGCCGACATACATGAAGCGTTTGTCGTCAAGATTCGGCTCGACGTTGTCCGAATCGTAAAGCAGCACGCCGCCTTCTTTGAGAAAGTCGATGTGGTCCTGATAACTGTGTTGATAAAACGCGACCAGAAAATCGGCTTCGTCACCGGCCGATAACACTTCGCCCGTGCCCATGCGGACTTGGAAAATGGACGGGCCGCCGGAAATGGTTGCCGGGATCGTCATATAAGTCATGACGTCGTGGTCGCTGCGTCCGGCCAGTCGCGCGAGAAATGCGCCGGCGGTTTGAATTCCGTCCTGCGAATTTCCGGCGAGGCGGATGACAGCATCGTTGATGTTCTCCGGCGTTAGATCAGCGCGGTCCGGACCCGGAGTAGCGGTGGGCGATGCAGGTTTATCCGCCGTGGCGGACTTCTGCACTGCACTTAGATCGGGATTAACAGGATCGCCCATGGGTCGATTGTCGATTTTACGCAGTCAACAAGGTAACAAAACAGGCGCTTGGCACAAGCGGCTCTACAACCCAGAGGTCAGAGGACAGCGGTCAGAGGTCGGATGAGAAAACGGAAAATTGCTGACCTGTGATCTCTGATTTGTGATCTCTAGTCTATCCGCCCGGGAACCAGGCGTGTTCCTGCCAGAAGGCCTGGAGCAGCGCGTTGTTGCCGCGGAAAATATTGCGCTCGGCTCTTCGCAAATTGGCGACCCGGGTTGGGAACGCGCTCCGCGGACGCAAACCGCACTTGCCGTCGCCGGTGTATTGCCAAAGGTCCCAGCCTCGCCATGGCGAAGTATATCGCGGCTCGTTGTGATAATTGGCGATCCAAAGCCAGCAATTGGAAAGAACGGCGCGATGGGCGGCGGTCGCACCGCTTCCGTACAACATTTGGCGCAACCGGAATTCGCTGCCGTAGATCCCGGGATATTTTCCGGTGCGCTCTTTGATTCGCTCAACGAACGCGACCGCCTGGGCGGTGCTCATCGAGCCGCCGGGATAATGACCGTTCTTTTCGAAATCGAGCACGAGTAACACACCGGGGCGCGTTTTTTCCGCATTCGGAGCGGGATCGACCCGCGGACGAGACGAACTCACGACCGCAAGGAAATGATCGGCCTGCGAAATCGGACTCGTGCCGTCGCCAAAATGATACGCGCCCCACAACAGACCCGCCTGCGCCGCCGCCATTTGACGTTCAGAATATCGCCAGTCGCGTTGCAAGCGCGGAAATGTCGCTTCGTGAATCACGCCGACGACGCCTTCGTTTTTCATCCCAACGAAATCGGCGCGGACTAAATCGTAATGCGACATGTTCACGACGCTGTTGCTGGCAAATGCGCAAAGCGGGAGAAACGAAAGGGCGAAAAGAATTCGAATGATGGCTGAGTTCACGGGCGAAAAGTAGCGCGCGGATGAAAAGGAGAAAGTAGTTTTCGCAATTGCGGATTTCGGACTGCGGAATGCGGATTGGAGAGCAGAGGAAGAGTTCGCGAATTAGCCGCCGGGTTTTTGCGGTTCGGCCTTGGTATCGTTGGCACCCGGAGTGCGATCAAGGCCGCGGCGTTTCAGCAACGGTTCGATGTAAGGATCGCGGCCGGTGAAATTTTTGAACAGGCTGAGCGCATCGGCTGTTCCACCGCGCGAGAGAAGCGTTTCGCGGAAGTGGTCGCCGTTTTCGCGTTTCAATCCACCGTGTTCCTTCATCCACTCGACGCTGTCGGCATCGAGCACTTCGCTCCAAAGATACGAATAATAACCGGCCGAATAGCCGCCGGCGAAAGCGTGCGAAAAATAACAGCTGCGATAACGCGGCGGGACCGGCGGAAAATCGACGCCCGCTTTATGCAACGCTTCCTTTTCAAACACGATGGCATCCGTTGGAATTTTAGATGGATCGAGTTGATGCCAGGTCTGGTCGAGCAGCGACGCCGCGAGGTATTCGGTTGTCTTGTAACCCTGATTAAATTTTTCGGCGGCTTCGACCTTATCGAGCAGCGCCTGCGGAATCGCTTCGCCGGTCTTGTAATGCTTGGCGTAATTTTTCAGCACTTCCGGCCAATCCATCCACATTTCATTGACCTGCGACGGATATTCGACGAAGTCGCGCGGCACACTCGTTCCGCTGAAGCGCGGATATTTCACGTTCGAAAACATCCCGTGAAGCGCGTGCCCGAATTCGTGGAACGCGGTGCGCACTTCATCGTGAGTGAGCAACGTCGGCTCGCCGCCCGGCGGTTTCGGAATGTTGAGATGGTTCGCGACCACCGGTTTGAAGCCGAACAATTCGCTTTGCTCGACGTAAGCGTTCATCCACGCGCCACCGCGCTTTGAGGGGCGCGCATAATAATCCCCGATAAAAATGGCGAGCTGTTTGCCATCTTTATCGAACACATCAAACACGCGGACCTCCGGCAGATAAACCGGCAAATCGTGGCGTTCCTTAAAGGTGAGCCCGTAAAGTTTTCCCGCGGCAAAGAAAACGCCGTCGAGCAGCACGTGATTCAATTCGTAATAGGGACGAAGCTGCGATTCATCGAAATCGTATTTCGCTTTGCGGACTTTCTCCGAATAGGAGTCCCAATCACAGGCCGCGATCTGAAATCCGCCCTTTTCTTGATCGACGATCTTCTGTTGCTCGGCGGCTTCGCGTTTGGCGTTCGCGACTGCCGGCGGCGCGAGATCGCTGAGGAGTTTGTTCACGGTGGGAACATTTTTGGCGGTCTGGTCTTCGAGCTGATACGCAGCCCAGTTGTCGTATCCGAGCAGCTTTGCTTTCTCGGCCCGAAGTTGGGCGGTGCGAATGACAACCTGACGCGTGTCGAACTCGCCGCCGTGACTGCCGCGCTTGAGCGATGTTTGCATGATCCGCTCGCGCAATTGTCGATTTTGCAACGACTTGAGCAACGGCTGCCCGGTTGTGTTCTGCATTTGAATGACGAACTTGCCTTCCTTGTGCTCGGCCTTGGCCGCGTTGCTCAACGTTGCCATTTGGCTGTCAGACAAGCCGGCGAGATCTTCCTTTTTATCGACCACGACCGATGAAGCGTTCTTTTCTTTCAAAACTTTTTGTTCGAACTGGGTCTGCAACGTCGCCAGCTCGGCGTTGATCTTTTTCAGTTTTTCCTTGTCTGAATCGGAAAGCTTTGCGCCGGCGCGGACGAAATCTTTGTAATAGCGCTCCAGCAAATAGGCCGATTCGGGATCGAGGCCGAGTTTATCGCGATTGTCGTAAAGCTGCTGGATGCGGGCGAAAAGTTTGCCGTTGAGATGAATCGCGTCGTGATGCGCGGCGAGCTTGGGCGCGATCTCGGTCTCAATCTTCTGCAGCGCCGGATTCGTGTTGCAGGAGTTGAGATTTGAGAACGTGGTTTCGGCGCGGTCGAGCAAGCGTCCGGTGCGCTCGAGCGCGACCACCGTGTTCTCAAACGTTGGCTTTTCCGAATTGTTCGCGATCGGCCCGATCTCCTTGAGCTGCTCGCGCATGCCGGCTTCCATCGCCGGGGTGAAATGTTCGTCCTTGATCTTGTCGAACGGCGGGTAGTGATAAGGCAGCGCGCTTTCCTTGAGCAGCGGATTATCGACTGGAGCGGCGGCGGACACGGCGGTGATTTGCGCAGTGAGGGCGAAAACGCAAGTGATTAGGGAATAGAAGGCTCGCATAGGGACTTGTGATTTATCAGAAAACGTCCAACGCTCAACGTCCAACATTCAATGTTCAATTTGAGCCAAATGATAATGCGGCGGTCATAGACCGCCGCTACAGTCGTTGTCGATGTTGCGACTGATTCCCTTGTTGTTATTTCCGACGCTTGTTATTGCAGGCGAGACACCTGCCACCACAGGAGAGCCAGCACAGTTCGATGCCGCGGCGGCGGAACGCTTCGCCAAACTCGCGCTCGCGTGCGTGCACAAGGAATATCCGAACAAGATTGCGCATGTGCTCAACAGCGACGCTGATGTGGCGCCGCCGCGAAAATTGACCCCGGCGTTTTGCGGCTGTTACGACTGGCACTCGTCGGTGCACGGACACTGGTTGCTGGTCCGCCTGGTCCGCACATTTCCGGATGCGTCGTTCGCGAGCGCTGCGCGCGACGCGCTCAAACAAAGTCTGACCGCGGAAAATTTGAAACAGGAAGCGGCCTACGTTCGCGGCGAAGGTCGCTCGAGTTTTGAGCGGCCGTACGGGTTGTCGTGGTTGCTCCAACTCTGCGCCGAGCTGCGCGAGTGGGACGATCCGCAAGCGCACGAATGGTCGGCAAACCTAAAGCCGCTGGAAGACGCGGCGGTGGAGCGGCTCACGAAATGGTTACCGAAACTTTCGCATCCGGTGCGGATCGGCGAGCACGATCAAACCGCGTTCGGACTTGGGCTGATGTTCGATTACGCGCGGACGACGAAGAATGATGCGTTTGCAAAACTGGTCCGGGACTCGGCCAAGAAGTTTTTTCTGGCGGACAAAAATTGTCCGCTCAACTACGAACCTTCGGGCGAAGATTTTCTCTCGCCCTGTCTCGGCGAAGCGGACGTGATGCGGCGAGTCCTTCCCCAAAAAGAATTCGCCAGCTGGTTGAAGGGATTCATGCCGCAGATCCCGGTCGGTAGAGAAGGCAGCGAGAATGCCGATTGGTTAAAGGTCGCGATATCGCCGGATCCAAGTGATCCGAAGCTGGCGCATCTTGATGGATTGAATTTGAGCCGCGCGTGGATGTTGGAAGGAATTCTTTCGGCGCTGCCTGATGACGATCCCCGCCGGCCGGCGTTGCAAGCTGCGGCTGATGCGCATCGTCACGCCGGTCTCGCGGCGGTGACGGGCGAACATTATGAAGGCGGACACTGGCTCGGCAGTTTCGCGGTTTATCTCACAACGCAACGCGGGATCCCCGCCGCCGCTCCATCGCCTTCCGCTTCGCCGCAAGAACACGAGCAAGAGTAAGGAGCAGGCAATACCGGGCATGCCCGTCTCCGCGGCTGGTTTGCAATCGGCAATCGAAAATCTAAGATCTAAAATTCCCAAGCCAGGGTGGCGAAATTGGCAGACGCGCCAGACTTAGGATCTGGTGGAGCAATCCTTAGGGGTTCGAGTCCCCTCCCTGGCACAATTGACATCGCGTTGCGTGGTGATTTGCGATTGTGGAATGGGAGGTCTAAGGAAAATCATGCGCATGCGGGCCGGGAAAATCAGCCTGGGGCTTGTTTGTTCAATCATCGTTTGTTCAGGAACCGCGCGCCGCCTTCATGCCCAAGCTGTCCAGGGACTCGACGCGATCCAGGTCGCGTCCGGGCTGAGCTCACCGCTTTTCGTCACGGCGCCACCCGGTGACTTCAATCGCCTGTTCATTGTTCGGCAGGGCGGAGGCGTCCACATCTTGAACCTGAACACCGGAGTCGTGAACGTAACCCCGTTTCTGACGCTCTCGGACATCGTGGTCGGCGGCGAAGAAGGTTTGCTCGGACTCGCGTTCGATCCGGATTACGCGACGAATGGGAAATTTTATGTGAACTGCATTGCGCCGGGCGGCGCGTTCAACGCAGGCATTACGCAAATTCGCCAATATCAGGTTTCATCCAATCCAGACATCGCCGATACGACGCCGGCGAACGTCAAGATAGTGTTGGCATTTGATCAGCCGCAAACTAATCACAACGGCGGTTGGATCGGATTTAGTCCACGCGCGGGCGACGATCACAATCTTTACATCGCGACTGGGGATGGCGGCAACTTCGATGACCAGGGCCCCGGCCACATCGAGCCCGGCGGCAACGCGCAAAATAACACGACGCTGCTCGGCAAAATGCTTCGGATCCATGTCGATCCGTCGACCGGGACCTACACGATTCCGGCGAACAATCCGTTCTTTGGGTCGGCAACGATGCGGCAGGAAATCTGGGCGTTGGGCCTGCGCAATCCGTTCCGCGATAGCTTCGATCGATCAACCGGCCGCATGTTTATCGGTGACGTTGGGCAAAGCACGCGCGAGGAAGTTGATGTTCAGCACGCAACCAATCCCGGAGGCGGCGAGAATTACGGGTGGCGGGATCGCGAAGGCTTCGTTCAAAATCCAGCTTACGCCACGTCCACGCCGACACCGACACCGAATCCGCCACGGGTCGATCCGATTTTCGATTATCCGCGCACCACCGGGCGGACGGTAGTTGGCGGTTACGTCTATCGCGGTTCCCGGTTTCCCGCGCTGCAAGGCATTTACGTTTTTGGAGATTATCTCGGCCCGACTGGCGGATCGGCGCGAATCTTCACACTGAACTACGACGGCACGACGGCTTCGAATTTCCAAGACATCACCGGCCAGCTTTTCCCGATTCCAACCACGATCGGCAACATCTCACTTACGAATACCTCTTCGTTTGGCGAAGACGCGGCGGGCGAGCTTTACATAACCGACATCGGTAACGGCCGCGTTTACAAAATTTCACCCATGCTGGTGAGCGCTGCTTCCAGGAAAATCCACGCTATCACCCCGTTCGATCTTAATCTGCCGCTCACTGGCTCTCCTGGAATTGAATGTCGCAGCGGCGATTACACGATGATCTTCCGGTTCGCGCTGCCGCTCTCCAGTGTCGGCGGCCGCAGCGTTACCGCGGGAATCGGAAGCGTGAGCAGCGGCATGATCGACAGTAGCGATGCACACAATTACGTCGTGAATCTTGTTGGCGTAGCCAACGCGCAGATAATCACCGTTACCTTAACCAGCGTGACCGACGTCGTCACTAACACGAGTAGCTCCGTTTCGGCGACAATGGGTGTGCTACTTGGCGATGTCGACGGAAGTGGCCGGGTTGATTCGACCGACGTTTTTCAGGTGAGACAGCAGAGTCTCCAGGACACGAATGCATCAAATTTTCGAGAGGATATCGACGAGAGCGGTCGTGTTGATTCGACAGACGTTTTCATTACGCGGCAACAGACTCTTACTTCGCTGCCTGCTTCCGCACAAAACGGCAGGCCTTTTAATTCGTTAGGTAACCGCCGGACGGATGGCGGTCTTAAATGACGCGCCACTTCGTTTTGCGAGTACGTGCATCGGTTTCCCAAAGTCGCAGGCCGCCGAGAAACGCGTTTTCATTTTTGCCGCGCTCGATTCCTTCCGGCAATTGATCGAATCGATGGACGTTGCCGCCGCCGAGAACGACGTAATCGGCGATAAAGGATTTCTTCAATTGCGTGACCGCGAAAATCACTTCTCGTTTCCATTCTTCTTCGCCCAGTCGTTCGATTCCGGGAATCCCGAGAAAATTCTCAATGATGTCGCGGTCGCGATACGGCAGATCGCCTAGTTCGAGCGGCATTAAGGTTTTTTCCCAAGCGAGAGCCGAGCCGAGTCCGGTCCCAAGCCCAAGAAAAAGCATTCGCCCGCCGTGATAACTTCCCAATGCCTGCATCGCAGCGTCGTTGATCACTTGGACCGGTTTGCCTAACGACTTGCCAAAATCAAACCCGACCCAGCCCTGGCCGAGATGTTTCGGGTCTCTAATGATTGTGCCGCCACGGACCGGAGACGGGAAGCCGATCGAGATGTTGTCGAATTTCCAGTCGCGAGTCTGCTCCTTCAGCTGCGCGACGAAATCATTCGGCTGCATTTTCGCGCCGGAATCAAACATCCGTTGTTCGGCGCCCTCGACCATCAGCTTCACGTGGGTGCCGCCGATGTCGACGACCAGAGTCTTGTTCATCGACTCGCGGATATGCGCTGCTACTCGCCGAGTCCGATGGCCTGACCGAGACGCTTGAACATGCCTTTCCGTTCCTGTCCGGCCGCACTCCCGGCCGACCAGCATTCGACAATCTCAAGGGCGAGGAAACGGAAAAGCGTGACGCTGCCGATTTTCAAATCGAGTCGCAGATTTTTTGCGATCTGTTGGATCGAGCGAACTCCGTTGAACTGGGACGCGAATTGCGCTTCGGCCACTGTGAGCCGCAAATTCTGCACTCTCTCAAATCCATCGCGGGTGTAAGCGGGAATGGAAGCGGGATCATAGTAAGCGCGGTCGCCGAGCTGCGGGAATTGGACAAAGCGCAACGTCGCCAACGCCCATTGATCGACATCGAGCTCGCCCGGAAGCGCGGTCGCGAAGTCGGGAAGCGTTCCTTGTTGAAAGGAAAAGCGAACACACGGTGCACTCCAAAGCTCCGCGAAGAGTTTTTGCCCATGATCCTGCGTAAACTGCACTGCCGGTTCCTGCGAAATCAAATTTTCCTGCGCCAGCGTGATGAACATCGGGCATCCAGTCTCCTGCTGTTGCGCGCGTGCAGCCGCGATCCTGTCCGGCTCGATATGACTCAAAGTTACCGGTGTCTCGGGGCAATACAGCTCCGGATCGTAGGTCGTCGCAAACAGGACCTGTCCGTTTTGAGTGAGAAGCTCGACCGGCTGTTTGTCCCAAAAGAAGCGCAGGGTGCCGGTGAGTTTTTGGGTTGCGACGATTTGCAGAGCGCGGTTGATCGAGAAAAAGCGGGTGTCGCCGCAAAAATAAGCGCCGCCAGTGACCGATTCGTCGGGAATATAATATTGCTCGGCCGCCGGTTCGAACGCCGCCGGTGTTGGGGCTGGAGCATCGGTCGTGGGCGCTGGAGTCCACCAGGGAGTTTCCGGCGTTTGCGTGATCTCGGGTCCAACTTCGCTTACTTCGCTTACTTCGCTTACTTCGCTTGCTTCGCTTGCTTCGCTTGCTTCGCTTACTTCGCTTACTTCGCTTACTTCGCTTACTTCGCTTACTTCGCTTACTTCGCTGTAGGCAGGTTCCTGTTCGACCGGGAAATCTACTTCGGCCGCAGGCTCTGTTTCGGCGGGTTTTGACTTGGCTTGCTCCGGCTCTTCCGATTTCTTCGGCATATGGGTCTCTACGGTTTTGATAAGCAAATCCGAAGTGAAGGGTTTATTCAAGAACCCAATCACATTTGAATTTTCGCTCCGGCTCGCCTGCAGCTCCGCGCCATAACCGGACATGTAAACGACGGGAACGCCGGCCGTCCCCGGATTTTCTAATAAACGGCGGCAAACTTCGTCGCCCCTCATGTCCGGCAAAATGAAATCCAGCAGAATGAGATCGGGCAAACTGCTCTGCGCCCCGCGCACGGCTTCTTCGCCGTTCGAGGCCGACGTCACTTCGTAATTCGCCTCGATCAAAACTTCTTTCACAAAACTGAGCAGCATCAGGCTGTCATCGACCGCCAATATTTTTGGATTGCCCTTCTTTTTGCGCGACTTTTTTGGCGGCGGCGCGGCGGCCTCATCTGCGCTCCGCACTGCTTCCATCAGTAAATGCTGCCAGTCCATCTCGATCGTCTGGGGACTGGAAAACGCGTCGGCAACTTCGGAAACGGTTCCACCTTTCCATTGCACAATCTCATTGAACGCCGTCATTCCCTGCCGGCCGGGCGCGGTCGCGTGCGTTACCTGACCTTTCTCGAAGAACACGCGTGCCTTTTCGCCGTTTGGTCCGGTGAATTCCACCACCGCGGTCGCGCCGCTCATGCATTTGAGTTGGATAATGTCGGTGAATTGGAGATCGCGAAGCGTCCCCTGGAATTTTTCAGTTGCCGTCTCCGCCGCTGGCTTCATCAAACGCTGCGCGAGCTCGACAAAATCCCAGTGCGCCACCGGTTTTTCGAGGAAATGAATCGCGCCGAGTCCGGCCACTTGTTCGCGCTGCTCGGGCAAATGAACGCCGGTCAAAATGATCGCGCGCGCGTTCGGGTGACTCGTTCGCAAATCGTAAAGAAAATCTTGGCCAAGATCGTGAATGGCATCGACATCGAGAACAAAAAGTTCGGGTTTCACTCCCAGGACAAGTTGTTGCGCTTCCTCCAGGCTGCGCGTCATTTCGACCAGCGCATCCGGCGCCGCTTCCTGCAGGACATTTAAGATCGCGGAGCCCAATTGGTCGTCCGGTTCCAAAACCAGAATCCGCGCGCTTTGTTTAGATTTTTTCTGTTTCATCGATCTCGAACCTGGAGGGCCTGCAATTTTCCTACGGCTCAACTCGGTAGCAATGCCCGCTTCTCGGCAAATGCAACGAATTTTTCTGTAGCCGCCCCGCTCTGTCGGGACGTGTCAGAACACGGCGGCAGAGCGCCGTAGCTACAGCTTGAACCGCTTCGCCAGTTCCCGACGGCTGATTTTTCCGCGCTCGTTTGTCGGAATCGCATCGACGATGAAGATCTGTTTCGGCACTTGCCACGCGCTCAACGCGTTTCGGCAGAATTCCAGGATCTCGTTCTCGCGAAGGCTTGTCCTGAGCCCAGTCGAAGGATCGACCTCCAGCACCACGCAGGCGGCCACTTCTTCGTTGCGCAATCCCGCGCCTGCGGGACGTCCAAATGCAACCGCCTGACGCACACCGGGAAAGCAAAGTAAGCGTTCTTCAATCTCGGCCGGGTTCACTTTTTTTCCGGCCACATTGATCACGTCTGAAACGCGTCCGACGATTTTGAATCCGGAGCCGTCACGCGCGAGCAGATCGTCCGGAACGAAAATACCGTTGCTCAATTTTTCTTCGTCAACTTCGGGAAAATAACCATCGCCGGCAGCAGCGCTGTGGACGCGGACCTGACACGCCTCTGCGCTTGGATCGATCATTTCAAGATCGACATCCTTCATCGGTGACCCGACGAAACCTTCGATCTCGTTCTTTGCTTCGCGGTCGTAACAAATCCCGCCGCATTCTGACGCGCCGTAAAAGGAATGGATCGGCAATCCGAATCTTTCCCTAAATTTTTTTGCCGTCGCAATCGGGAGCGGGGCACCCGCCGAAATGCAAAGGCGAAGCTTCGGCACCGGTTGGACATTTTTCATTTCGCAAAACGCTTGATAGAAGACCGGCATGCCGGGAAAGACAGTCGCGTTCGTCTTCGTGAGGTCCTCAAGGACAGCGCGTGGAGTTCGGTCCTGACTCAAAACCATCGCTACCCCGCGCGCGAGCAATGGCGTGAGCAAATTGCTGAATCCGTAGGAATGGGAAACAGGAATGACGCCGAAGTTAAGGTCGACATCGGAGATTCCCATCGTGTCGCAGATCTGATCGCAATCGGCCAGCAATTGTTCACTCCGAAAACGAACCGAGCGCGGTGCAGCCGTGGTACCGGAAGTTAATTTCAACAGCGCTGGATTTTTCCCCCGCCAGTTCGGCCGCTTGTTATCGATAATCCGAACAGTTGCGGTCTTCTCAATGATCCCGCTGACTCGGCAAATTTTCAGCGCCGCATCGCGCTGTTGGTCGCTGATCGATTGCTCGAGCGGGAGAACGACTACTCCGCGGCGCAAACACGCGATCAAGATCGACGGCCAATCTTCGTGATTCCCGATTTGGACGGCGATCACACTTCCGGCGTCGAAGCCGTCGATCTTCGATTCGAAATCGCGCGCGCGTTTATCGATTTCCCGAAACGTTCGTTCTACTTCGCCACGCGTATTGAAAACGGCCGGCGCGTCGCCTTTTCTCGCGAGATTCGCCTCCCATCGTTTCAATAGTGTGTCTTTCGGTTTCATCGCTTGCGTAAGACGCCCACGCGGCTACATTCGGCGCTCATTTTTGACGATGAAAGCAGGCATTCACCCAGAATACCATGAGACAGATATCGCTTGCGCGTGCGGCGCGGTCTATCACACCCGCTCGACGCGTCGCGACATTAGAATCGGTATCTGCGCCGCTTGTCATCCATTTTTCACCGGCGAACAGAAATTCGTGGACACGGCCGGTCGCGTGGAAAAATTCGCCAAGCGCTACGGCAGCACCAAAGCTGCGCGCGCGGGCAAAAAAGGTTAGCTGAACAGCAGCGGCGATCTGCGATCGCCGTTTGACGCTCCGGAAGATTTTCGGAGCCACACTCATGGACTTTGAGCCTCTTATTCAACGCAAACGCGAACGGTTCGAGCAGCTCGAGCGCGAGATCGCTGACCCGAAGCTTTTCGATAATCGCAAGCGCGCCGGCGAGATCATGCGCGAGCACGCCAACACCAAGGGCGTACTCGCGAAATGGGACGAATTGGAAACCGCGCGCAAGCAACTTGATGACAATCGTGAGCTGGCGAGCTCGCGCGACGTTGAGATCGCGGCGATGGCGGACGACGAGATTCCGGATTTGGAAAAGCGCGTGGCCGAACTGGAGCGCGAATTGCAAATCGCGTTGTTGCCGCCGGATGAAAATGAGAATCGCGACGCGATTGTTGAAATTCGCGCCGGCACCGGTGGAAGCGAAGCCGCAATTTTCGCCGCCGATCTTTATCGGATGTATCACCGCTACGCCGAGTCGGCCGGACTGAAAACCGAAGACCTCGAATCAAGTCCGTCGGAGATGGGCGGGCTAAAAGAAGTTATCTTCAAAGTTTCGGGCGAATCAGTTTTCCGAAAACTGCGCTACGAGAGCGGCGTGCATCGGGTGCAACGGGTGCCGGCGACGGAAGCGCAGGGACGCATCCACACTTCCACCGCCACGGTCGCGGTGTTGCCGGAAGCGGAAGATGTCGATGTTGAATTAAAGCCGGAAGATTTGCGGATTGAAGTTTCCCGCTCCGGCGGACCGGGCGGACAAGGCGTCAACACCACCGACTCGGCCGTCCAAGTAATGCACATTCCCACCGGCACGATTGTTCGTTGCCAGGACGGTCGCAGTCAGCTCAAGAACAAGGAAAAGGCATTGTCGATCTTGCGGGCGCGATTGCTCGAACGACAACAGCAGGAGGAGGCCGCGAAATATAGCGCACAGCGCCGCGGCCAGATCGGGACCGGCGGGCGCGAAGAAAAAATCCGCACCTACAATTTTCCCCAGAACCGTCTGACCGATCACCGTATCGGACTAACGCTCTATAATTTAGATCGCGTGATTGATGGCAACCTCGACGAGATGATTCGATCGCTGCAAACGGCCGACATGGCCGAGCGATTGAACGAGTCGTCGATTTCGACGTGAGCATCCTTCTTCTGTCATTCCGACCGAAGTGGAGGAATCTCTTACTATTTCTGAAATATCTGGAGATGTCTCGACTTCGCTCGACATGACAAAAACGAAAAGCCTCCTCGAAGTCCTGCAATCGACGACTACCTATTTCCAAAAGCACAACGTCGAAAACCCGCGGTTGAATGCGGAGCACTTGCTCGCGCACGCACTCGGGCGCACGCGAATGGAGCTTTATCTAGAGTTCGAGCGCAATCTTTCGGACAAGGAATTGGCGCCGTTGCGCGATCTAGTGAAACGTCGCGGCCAAGGCGAACCGCTCCAGCATTTGTTGGGCACGGTCGAATTTTGCGGTCACACATTTGCAATCGACAAACGCGCGATGGTGCCGCGACCAGAGACCGAGCAACTCGTTGAGTTGCTCGTGCTAGAGATCAGCGATCACAAGTCAGAGGTCAGAGTCATCGATGTTGGAACCGGCAGCGGTGTAATCGCGTTGAGTCTGGCGAAACAGTTTCCAGAAGCGGAAGTTTCTGCGGTCGACATTTCTGAGGACGCCCTCGCGCTATCTCGGGAAAGCGCGGCGCGAGTCGGGTTAAGCGAAGGGGTCCACTTTCAAAAAAGCGATCTTCTCGAAAATTTGTCTGAAAGATTCGACCTCATCGTCGCGAACCTTCCATATATCTCCATGCAAGATCGACATCTGCTTTCGCGCGAAGTTTTGCACGATCCGGACGTCGCGCTTTTTGGCGGACCGGCTGGCGATGAGTTGGTGCGAAGATTAATCGAGCAAGCGCCTTCGCATTTGAATCCGGGCGGTCTGCTTGCGCTCGAAATTGGGCTTGATCAGGCTGAAGGACTTTCCGACTTCCTTCGTCAAAAAAATTATCACGACATTGAGTCGAAAAGGGATTATTCAGGTATCCCGCGTTTTATTTTAGCCAGGTATGGATAAAATCCGCATCCACGGTGGGCATCCGCTGAGCGGTTCGATCAAAATCAGCGGCTCAAAAAATTCTGCGCTGCCAATTCTGGCGGCGACGCTGCTCACTCGCGAACCGTGCACGATTCGGCGCGTGCCCGATCTGAGCGACACGCATTACATGTTGCAAATTTTGAAGCACCTCGGCGCGGAGGTGGAACGCGCCAGCGGCACGGTCACAGTCGCGGCCGTGAAAATAGATTCGATCGCGCCTTACGACGTCGTCCGCAAAATGCGGGCGTCAGTTTGTGTGATTGGTCCGCTGCTCGGCCGGTGCAAAGAGGCGACGGTCTCGCTGCCGGGCGGCTGCGTCATCGGCGATCGTCCGATTGATTTGCATTTGAAAGGATTTGAAGCGCTCGGTTCTGCGGTCCGGGTGGAGGCCGGCAACATCAAGGTGTTTGCGCCGAAACTCACCGGCGCGGTGATCAATTTGCGCGGGAAATTTGGACCGACCGTTCTCGGCACCGACAACATAATGATGGCGGCAGTGTTGGCCGATGGTACAACCGTGATTGAAGGCGCCGCTCAGGAACCGGAAGTTGTCGATCTCGCGAATTTTCTGAACAAGATGGGCGCCAAGATCGAAGGCGCCGGCACTCGCCGCATCATCGTTGAAGGCGTCAAGGAATTGCACGGCGCTGAGCACGACATCATTCCGGACCGGATCGAGGCCGGAACATTTCTGGTGGCGGGGGCAATTTGTGGAAAGGGAATTACGATCAAGCGCGTCGAACCGGAACACATTCAGGCCGTGACCAAGGCGCTGAGCAGTTGCGGATTCAAAATCGAATCGTCCGGCAATTCCATTACCGTTTCGCCCAACGGCGTGGCTACACCGCTTGAGCTCGCGACCGAACCGTATCCCGGTTTTCCGACCGATATGCAGGCACAAATGTGTGCGCTTCTTTCCACCACTGGCGGGATCAGCGTGATCACAGAAAACATTTTTCCGCAACGCTACATGCACGTGGCTGAGCTGAAACGCATGGGCGCGCATGTCGATCTTGAGGGACCGACTGCCGTGATCCAAGGCGTCGATCATCTTTTTGGCGCGCCGGTGATGGCGAGCGATCTGCGGGCGTCGGCTGCGCTCGTGCTTGCCGGATTGAAAGCGGATGGAATTACCGAAGTCAGCCGCGTTTATCACATCGACCGCGGCTACGAACATTTGGATGAAAAACTCAGCGAGCTCGGCGCTCACATCGAGCGAGTGAAAGGATAACTTATGGAGACGACGTCAACATCGATATCTACCAGCGTGCGGACCTGGTGCGTGCTCGCGCACGCCACCGCTTTAGTCGGATTCTTGGTGCCGGTGGCCGGTCACGTTGTTGGACCGCTCATTGTTTGGTTGGCTAAGCGTCAGGATTCACCCGAGATCGATGCCCACGGCAAGGAGTCGATGAATTTTCAGATTTCGATGCTGATCTGGAACGCCATCGCCCTGATTCTTTGTCTGGTGCTGATCGGAATTCCGATTCTGATTCTGCTGCACATTCTTAATATTATTTTTGTCATCGTCGCTTCGATTCAGGCGAGCGAAGGCAAACTTTACCGCTATCCGCTGGCGATAAGGCTGATTAGTTAATTGTAGAGGCCGCTGTCCCCAGCGGCACGTTGGATATCGCCGCCGAGACGGCGGCCGCTACAGTTAAATCTTCGACAAATAATAGGGCAGCATGTCGCGCCAGTAATTCCAATCGTGGCCGCGCCATTTGCCATCATCGAGCCAGTGCTGAACGCCTTTGGAGTTCAGAATTTCCGAGAGCCGATATGATTCGTGGCGGGTATTGTCCCATTCGCCCGTGCCAATGATAATGTCCATGTGGTTGTATCTCCATGGGTCGGTCGTGTTCGGCAGATAATGAAACGGGCTGTTGAAATAAATGTTGTCGTCGTAATAGCCATCGAAAAAATCGCTGATCTCGAATGAGCCGCTCAAACTAATGAGATAACCAACCGCATCCGGATGGCGAAACGCGATGTTGGCGGCGTGATACGCGCCGAGGCTCGCTCCGCAAAGAGCAACTCGATGAGCACCGCATTCGCGCCGTGCGAGATCGAATACGTCGTGAATAATCACGTTTTCGTAAGCGTTATGCGTCTTGATCCGATCGGCCGGGTGAATTCCTTTGTTGTAAAAACTTTCGAGATCGATCGCGTCCGGACAATAAACGGTGACCTTGCCAGCGTCGACGTAGCTCGCGACTGAGTCGACCAGACCGAAATCTTTGTTTTGATAATAACGGCCGAACGAAGTTGGAAATAAAATCAATGGCAGACCGCCGCCGTTTCCGAAGGCGAGCATTTCAAACTCGCGGTTGAGCCAAGGCGTGTGCCATTTGATGTGACGTTCGTTCATTTGAGGTAGGGATGGTTCTCCGAGCCGTCCGACTTATTGCGAGTTGTTTCTCTCCACAAGAGAAATCGTCGGACGCCCCGGAGGTGCGTCCCTACCATTCCGAAGTTGGACAAGATCGACATCTTAAACGAAGCGTCTCGGTTTCATGCCCAAACACACACTTACCGGAACAATCAGGCGACACCGCGGATTTCCATCGAAAATCCTTGGTAATCGTCGCGACGTTCTTGTTTGGTTGCCGCGCGGTTATTCGCGTTTCTCGCGAAAACGTCATCCGGTTTTGTATTTGCAGGACGGACAGAACGTTTTCGACGCGGCCACTTCGTTTGCGGGAGTCGAGTGGGGCATGGACGAAGCGGCCCAGCGATTGATCCGGCAAAACCTGATTGAGCCGTTGATCATCGTCGCGATTGCGAACACCGGCGAGGATCGCATTCACGAGTATGCGCCGACTCCGGGCGTGATTGATGCAAGCGCGAAGCGCAAAAAACGGAGCAAAGGTTGGGCGCGAAAATATGGGCAATTCTTGATTGAAGAGCTCAAGCCGTACATCGACAAACAATATCGGACGAAGCCGGAAGCCGAGTTCACCGGACTGGGTGGATCGTCACTCGGCGCACTGCTGACGCTTTCGTTAGGCTTGTGGTTTCCGAATGTTTTCACGCGCCTGATCGTTATGTCGCCATCGGTTTGGTGGGACGATGAAGTGATTGTGAAAATGGTGAACGAGCTTGCTGGAAAACTGCCGCTCAAAATCTGGCTGGATACGGGAACAAACGAACCGGGCTGGGAACGCGCGCGCACTTTATGCGCGGCCTTAATCGAGAAAGACTGGCACCCGTTTGAAGATTTGCATTACCACGAAATCGAAGGCGGCGATCACAGCGAAGGTGCATGGGCGGCGCGGGTTGAGCCAGCGTTGCGATTTTTATTTCCGCCAGCCGCGTGACGGCCGTTACTGCAAAAACTTTCCGTAAACCTGGAAGACTCGAGTAAAGCCGCCGACAAATTCCTGGTCCTTCTCGTAACTGAATTCGCGTTTCGCCGGCAGCCATTCCAAATGCCGCGGCGCGTCGGGATGATTGGGATCGTAAACCAGATAGTGATCGGTCCCGTCGGCGGAGCGCGGACGGTCGTGTTTGTAAACGAGAACCGAGTGATTGATGTGAAGGATTGGATAGTCAGAGAGATAGGCGATGAAGAATTCGCCACGGGCGAGTGTTTTCTCGAGCTCTTCGTGCGTTTTCTTCTGATAATTTTTGTCGTGCAGATAAAACATGCGCGCATTGCCGAGCCGCAA
>Ga0137396_10000197_pt1 | contig 26042 bp, 29 predicted proteins | sample czc16metaG_FD_108284 | JGI IMG/M metagenome (GOLD analysis project Ga0137396, IMG submission 108284) | Vadose zone soil microbial communities from Angelo Coast Range Reserve, California, USA - czcobulk3.16 metaG | ecosystem: Environmental > Terrestrial > Soil > Vadose zone | place: USA...
AGAACTTCAGCGCCGCGGCACTCCAGGAGGCAGGGCACGTCTATCCGACGCCGATCGAGGGGCCCGGCATCGTGGCCGCAGTCGTGCGCGAGGCCAGGCTGAGCCACATGTCGGACCTCGAGAGCGATCCGCGGATGACGCCCGAGTCGCTGCGGATCACCCGATCCCTCGGCGTGCGGAGCCACGTGATCGTTCCCATGATTCGCGACGGCGGCGCCATCGGCGCGATCATCGTCGGGCGAACGGCCGTAGGGCCGTTCTCCAACGCCCAGATCGACCTCCTGAAAATCTTCGCCGATCAGGCGGTGATCGCGATCGAGAACGTGCGCTTGTTCCAAGAACTGGCGGCGCGCACGCGGGACCTCGCGCGGTCCGTGGACGAGCTGAAGGCGCTGGGCGAGGTCGGTCGCGCCGTCAGCTCCACCCTGGACCTCCAGACGGTGCTGACGACGATCGTCTCCCGCGCAAACCAGCTCTCCGGCACCGACGCGGGCGCGATTTACGAGTTTGATGAGGCGCGGGAAGAATTCTACCTTCTGGCCACGCAGAACCTGGACGACGAGTTCGTGGAGCTGCTCCGGGCGACGCCCATCCGCAAGGGCGAGGGCGCGACGGGGCGGATGGCCGAGAACCGCGAGCCGATCCAGATCCCGGACATCGCGCAGGAGGGCGTCTACCGGAGCCGTCTACGCGACGCGCTGCTGCGTGCGGGCTATCGGTCCCTGCTGGCGGTGCCGATGCTGCGGGAGGACCACATCATCGGTGGACTCGTGGTGAACCGACGGACGCCCGGCGAGTTCGCGCCGGAGGTGATCGATCTCCTCACGACGTTCGCGACCCAGTCCGCCCTCGCGCTCCAGAACGCGCGGCTCTTTCGGGAGATCGAGGAGAAGGGTGAGCAGCTCGAGGTCGCGAATCGCCACAAGTCGGAGTTTCTCGCGAACATGTCGCACGAGCTGCGGACGCCGCTCAACGCGATCATCGGCTTCTCCGAGGTCCTCGTCGAGCGGATGTTCGGTGAGCTGAACGAGAAGCAGGACGAGTATCTTAGAGATATCTTCTCCTCGGGCCGGCACCTGCTGTCCCTCATCAACGACATCCTCGACCTCTCGAAGATCGAGGCCGGCAAGATGGAGCTCGAGCTCGGCACGTTCGACCTCCCGGCGGCCATGGAGAACGCGCTCACCCTCGTCAAGGGCCGAGCGGCGAACCACGCGATCACGCTCCACCTCGAGGTGGACCGGCGCCTCGGGGAGTTCGTGGGCGACGAGCGCAAGCTCAAGCAAGTGCTCGTGAACCTCGTCGCGAACGCGGTGAAGTTCACTCCCGAGGGCGGGCGCGTGGAGGTGCGAGCGGCGCCCGCGAACGGCGGCGTCGAGTTCGCGGTGAGCGACACCGGGATCGGCATCGCGCCGGAAGACCAGGAGGCGATCTTCGAAGAGTTCCGCCAGGTCGGCACGGACTACGTGAAGAAGCGCGAGGGTACGGGGCTCGGCCTGACGCTCACGAAGCGGATCGTCGAGCTGCACGGCGGGAGGATCTGGGTCAAGAGCCAGGTGGGCCAGGGCTCCACGTTCGCGTTCATGCTGCCCCTGCGGGTCCACCGATGACCGATCCGATTCTACGCGCTGCGCCTCCACGAGGCGGGCATGATCAAGGCGAGCCCGCAGAGGATCCTCGCCCAGGGCACCGACTGGCGGTTCCTCAACGAGCTGAAGTAGGAGCTGAAGGGATGAATCGACGCGACTTCGTGCGAGGGACGACGTTCGTTGCGACCACCGCGGTCCTCGGGCTACGCTCGGCGCCCATCGAGGCGGAGCCGGCGCCCGAGACGACGCGCATCCGGCTCGCTCAGATTCCCGGCATCTGTGTCGCGCCCCAGTACGTCGCCGAGGAGCTGCTGCGGGCCGAGGGGTTCGGCGACGTGCAGTACGTCAAGTTCGGATCGGGCACGATGTACAAGGCCTTCGCCGACGGTGACGTCGACATCAGCATGGCGTTCGTCGCGCCGTTCATCATGCAGGTGGACGCCGGCGCGCCGATCGTTCTCCTGGCCGGGATCCACGTCGGCTGCTACGAGCTGTTCGGGACCGAGCGCGTCCGCGCGATCCGCGACCTCAAGGGGAAGACGGTCGCCATCCCGGAGCTGGGATCCCCCCACCACGTCTTCATCGCCAGCATGGCGTCGTACGTGGGCTTGAATCCCGTCCGCGACATCACCTTCGTGACGGAGCCGGCGGGCGAATCGGCGCGCCTTCTGTCGGAGCAGAAGGTCGACGCCCTGATGGGCTTCCCGCCGGTGACGCAGGAGCTCCGGGCGAAGAAGATCGGCCACGTGGTCGTGAACAGCGGGGTCGACCGGCCATGGTCGCAGTACTTCTGCTGCGTGGTCGCCGGGAACCGGGAGTACGTCCGCAAGCACCCGGTGGCGACCAAACGCGCCATCCGCGCCATCCTAAAAGCGGCCAACCTCTGCTCGACCGAGCCCGATCGGGCGGCGCGGCTGGTGGCCGACAAGGGGTACCGCTACGACTACGCGCTGCAGACGATGAAAGAGATTCCGTACGGCCGGTGGCGGGATTTCGATCCCGAAGACGCGGTCCGCTTTCACGCCCTGCGCCTCCACGAGGTCGGGATGATCAAGGCGAGCCCGAAGAAGATCATCGCGGACGGCACCGACTGGCGCTTCATCAACGAGCTCAAGAAGGAGCTCAAGGGATAGCGTGAGCCCTCGCACCGTCCGCGGCATCGCGCTCTTTGTGGCGCTGGCGATGTGGGGTGCGCCCACATGCGCTCCTGCCGCGGACGCGAAGGGCGTCGCGCGTCTCCCGCGCATCGGCCCGGCGCCCGAGTTCACGCTGACCAGCCAGGATAACGCTCGGCTCTCGCTCCGGAGGCTCCGCGGCAAGGTCGTCGCCGTCACGTTCATCTACGCGAGCTGCGCGGACACGTGTCCGCTCCTGACCGCGAAGCTGGCCGGCGTGCAGACCAAGCTCGGATCCGACTTCGGGTCGAGGATCTTTTTCCTGTCCGTGACTGTCGATCCGGAGCGCGACACGCCCGGGGTCCTCAGGCGCTACGCCCAGGCGCACGGGGCGAATCTCGCCGGCTGGGCGTTTCTGACCGGGACGCCGGCGGAGATCCGCGACATCGAGAAGCGGTACGGGGTCTATGCGCGGCGGAATGCCGGCGGCGACGTGGACCACACCTTTCTGACGTCGCTGGTCGACGGCGACGGCGTGCTCCGCGTGCAGTACCTCGGCGTCCGTTTCGATCCCGACGAGCTGCTCGCAGACGTACGGAGTCTCCTCGGGGAGATGCGAGGACCATGAGGACCTGGCTGGTCGGGCTCGTCGCACGGCTTCCGGTGAAGGTCCACGCGAAGCTCCTGGCGGCGTTCCTCGCCATCGTCGTTCTGCTCATCACCGTGGGCGCGGTCGGTCTGCAGACCCTGAACGCCGTGAACCGCCGCGCCGAGAACCTGGTTCAGCTCCAGCGCAAGATCGCCGCCTACCGCCAGCTCCAGCACGACACCACGAGTCAGCTCTACAGCGTCTCTGCGGCCCTCCTGGTCCCCGACGAGCGGACGCTCGAGGCGACGCTGCGCCAGCTCAACCAGTTCGGCTACGATCTCGACCGGCTCCAATTCGTCGCGAAGGACGAGGTCGAGCTGCTCGGCCGCGTGCGCGAGGACTACGAGCGCTTCATCCGGGTCGTGGCCAATGTGGTCGAGCTCATCCGGACGGGCAAGGTCGCCGAGGGCCGGGAGGTGCAGATCACCCAGGCCGGCCCGCTCGCGGACCGCCTCGAGCGCCTCACCAACGAGCTGGTGAACAAGGCCGAGGCGGACATGGTGGCGAGCATCGACGCGGCCCAGGAGGCGTACGCGAGGTCGCGGCATGTCGTGATGGGCTTTGCGGTCGGGGCGATCGCGCTGGCTCTCGTTCTCGGCTACGCGATCTCCTGGTCGCTGATCGGACCCGTGCAGCGGATGGACGAGCGGCTCCGGCAGATCACCGCCGGCGAGTTCGCCGGCCGGGTGGACATCCCGAACCGTGACGAGCTCGGTGCCCTCGCCGCGAACCTGAACCGGATGAGCGAGGAGCTGGGGCGCCTCTATCGGCAGCTCGAGGCCGCGAGCCGGCACAAGTCGGAGTTCCTCGCGAACATGTCGCACGAGTTGCGGACGCCGCTCAACGCGATCATCGGCTTCTCCGAGGTCCTCGTGGAGCGGATGTTCGGCGAACTGAACCCGAAGCAGGAGGAGTATCTTCAGGACGTTCTCTCATCCGGACGTCATCTGCTGTCGTTGATCAACGACATCCTCGATCTGTCGAAGGTCGAGGCCGGTCGCATGGAGCTCGACCCGAGCGCATTCGACCTGGTGGCGGCGCTCGAGAGCTGCCTGACTCTCGTGCGCGAGCGGGCGACCCGCCACGGAATCGCGCTCGAGCTGGCGGTCGTCGAGTCGCTCGGTCAGATCGTCGCCGACGAGCGGAAGGTACGGCAGGTGGTCTTGAACTTGCTCTCGAACGCGGTGAAGTTCACCCCCGAAGGGGGGCGGGTGTCGGTCGGCGTGGCGCCGACCGACGCGGAGACGGAGATCTCGGTGAGCGACACCGGGATCGGCATCGCGCCGGAGGACCAGGAGGCGATCTTCGAGGAGTTCCGCCAGGCGGGTGTTGACTCCGCCGGGAAGCGCGAGGGCACCGGGCTCGGACTCGCGCTCGCGAAGAAGTTCGTCGAGCTCCATGGCGGACGAATCTGGGTCACGAGCGAGGTGGGCAAGGGGTCGACGTTCACCTTCACCATACCGGGGAGACCATGGCCGGCGAGCTGATCCTGATCGTCGAAGACAACGAGAAGAATCGGAAGCTGGCGCGCGACGTGCTGCAGGCGAAGGGCTATCAGACGATCGAAGCCGAGACGGGGGAGGACGGCGTCCGCCTGGCGAAGGAGCGGCATCCCGCGCTCGTCCTGATGGACATCCAGCTCCCCGGGATCAACGGCATCACCGCGCTCGGCCAGCTGCGGGCCGACGCGGCGACGCGAGCGATCCCGGTGATCGCCGTCACCGCGTCCGCGATGACCCAGGACCGCCAGAAGATCATGGCGGCCGGGTTTGACGGCTACCAGTCGAAGCCGATCCGCCTGAAGGAGTTCCTTGGCGCGGTGCGGGAGATGCTGGACCGCAAATGATCGCGCAACGGAAGATCCTCGTCGTGGACGACACGCCCCAGAACGTCAAGCTCCTGGCCGATCTCCTCCGGGCCAAGGGCTACGCCGTCGCCACCGCAAGGTCGGGGCGCGAGGCGCTGGAGCAGGTGGACGCCGAGCACCCCGACCTCGTGCTGCTCGACGTCGTCATGCCGGAGATGAGCGGGTACGACGTCTGCCGGAAGCTCCGCGGCAACCTGGCGTCGGCGACGCTGCCCATCATCATGGTGACCGCGCTCGATCCCGCCCAGGAGCGGGTCAAGGGGATCGAGGCGGGCGCCGACGACTTCCTGACCAAGCCGATCAACCAACCCGAGCTCCTCGCGCGCGTCCAGTCGCTCCTCAGGATCAAGTTGCTCCACGACGAGCTCGCGGAGTGGAACCGGACACTGGCGCAACGGGTCGAGCAGCAGCTCGCCCAGCTCGAGCGCCTCGAGCGCCTCAAGCGCTTCTTCTCGCCCCAGCTCGCGGAGATGATCGTCAGCGGCGACGCCGAGGATCCTCTGAAGAGTCACCGCCGCGAGGTCACCGTGGTCTTCCTCGACCTCCGCGGCTTCACGGCGTTCGCGGAGACCTCCGAGCCCGAAGAGGTCATGGGCGTGCTCCGCGAGTACCACGCCGAGATGGGCCGCCTCATCGTCGAGCACGAAGGCACGCTCGAGCGCTTCACCGGCGACGGCATGATGATCTTCTTCAACGACCCCGTGCTGGTCCCGGACGCGCCCCAGCGTGCGGTGCGGATGGCGGCGGCCATGCGCGACCGCGTGGACGAGCTCCTCGTGAAATGGAAGAAGCGCGGCTATGAGCTCGACTTCGGCGTCGGCATCGCCCAGGGCTACGCGACGATCGGTGCGATCGGCTTCGAGGGGCGGATGGATTACGGCGCGATCGGCACGGTGACGAACCTGGCGGCGCGCCTCTGCGGCGAGGCGAAGCCCCGGCAGATCCTCGTCTCCCAGCGCGTCCTCGGCGCGGTAGAGGAGCTGGTCGAAGTGGAGGACCTGGGCGGCCTCGCGCTCAGGGGTTTCTCGAAGCCCGTCGCCGCGTTCAACATCGTCCGCGTCAGAAGCCAGCGGGTGTGACGCCCGAATAGAGGTGGCAGGCGACGAGGCGCCCTGCCTCGCGCAGGAGCGCCGGCTCCTCGCGGCCGCAGCGCTCCATCGCGTGAGGGCAGCGAGGGTGGAAGCGACAGCCGGCCGGCGGCGCGAGCGGGCTCGGCACCTCTCCGGCCAGGATGATCTCCTCTCGCTTCTCGTCGGGATGCGACGGGAGCGCGGCCGAGAAGAGTGCCTGGGTGTACGGGTGCTTCGGCGTGGCCGCGACGGTCGCCGCGTCGCCGATCTCGACGATTCTCCCGAGGTACATGACCGCGATCGTGTGGCTCATGTGCGCGACCGCGGCGAGGTCGTGCGCGATGAAGAGATACGAGAGCCCGAGCTGCGCCTGGAGGTCCCGGAGGAGGTTCAGGATCTGGGCGCGGATCGAGACGTCGAGCGCCGACACGGGCTCGTCGAGCACCACGAGCTTCGGCGAGAGCGCCAGTGACCGCGCGATCGCGATCCGCTGCCGCTGACCGCCCGAGAACTCGTGCGGGAAGAGGTCCGCGGAGCGGTCGGGCAGTCCCACCAGCTCCAGCAGACGGGCAACACGCTTCGCGACCTCGCCGGACGCGAGCCGCTCATTGGTGACGAGCGGCTCGGCGATGATCTGGTCCACGCGCATGCGCGGGTTGAGCGAGGCGAACGGATCCTGGAACACGGCCTGGACCGAGCGGCGATAGTCGCGGAGCATCGCGCGGTCCAGCGCCTGGAGGTCGCGCCCCTCGAACCGGATGATGCCCGCCGTCGGCTGCTCGAGGAGCAGGACCAGCTTGGCCGTCGTCGTCTTGCCGCATCCGGACTCGCCGACCAGGCCCAGCGTCCGCCCGTGCTCGATGCTGAACGACACCTCGTCCACGGCGCGCACCACGGCGGTCTCCCGCGCGAGGAGCCCGCGCCGCACCGGGAAGTGCTTGGTGAGGCGAAGCGCTTCGATGACGGGCCCGGCCATTCAGGTCGCGAGCCAGCAGCGGCTGACGTGGGACGCCGCCACCCTGATCTCGGGCGGCGCCTCCTTGCGACACCGGTCCATCACCTTCGGGCAGCGCGGGTGAAAGGCGCACCCGGGCGGCAGCGCCACGGGGTCCGGCGGTTGGCCGTCGATCGCCGTGAGGCGCTTGCGCCCGTCGGCCATGCGTGGAATGGACTCGAGGAGCGCCTGCGTATAGGGGTGGGCCGCCGAGGAGAAGAGCCGCGCGACCGGGCCGGCCTCCACGATCCGACCCGCGTACATGACGGCGACGTGCTCGCACATCCGGGCCACGATCCCGAGGTTGTGGGTGATGAAGATCATCGCCAGCCCGCCGTCACGCTGGAGGTCGCGCAGGAGACGCAGGTACTGCGCCTGGATCGTGAGGTCGAGGCTCGTCGTCGGCTCGTCGGCGATGAGCAGTCGCGGTCCGCACGAGATCGCGATGGCGCCGACGATGCGCTGGCGCATCCCGCCGGAGAGCTGGTGCGGATACTCGCCCACACGCGTCTCGGGCGCCGCGATGCGCACGGCGCGCAGGAGCTCCCGCGCCCGCTCCCATGCGCGCCTGCGGCTCGCCCCCTCGTGGACGCGGAGCGGCTCCGCCACCTGGTCGCCGACCGTGAAGAGCGGGTTGAGGCTCGCGAGCGGGTCCTGCAGGATCATCGCGATACGCTTGCCGCGCACGCGGCGCATCTCGCGGGCCGACTTCTTCAGAAGATCCTCACCCTCGAACCGGATCTCGCCCCCGACGATCCGCGCCGCCGGCGGCAGGAGACGGAGGAGCGAGAGCGCGAGCGTGGTCTTCCCGGAGCCCGACTCGCCGACGATGCCGAGCGTCTCGCCCTCGCCGACCGTCAGCGAGACGTCGTCCACGGCCCGCGTGACCCGGGCGCCGCGCGCACTCACGTAGTGTGTCGAGAGGTTCCTGACCTCGAGCAGCTTCACAGCTGGCGGAGCTGCGGGTCGAACTTCACCCGGAGCCAGTCGCCCAGCAGATTCGCCGAGAGCACCAGGAGCATGATGCAGGTGCCCGGCAGGACCGTGAGCCACCAGTAACCGGCCATGAGCCCCTTCTTGCCGTCGGCGAGCATCAGCCCCCAGGCGGGCTGCGGCGGCGGGACGCCGACCCCGAGGAAGGAGAGCGACGCCTCGGTGACGATGACGACGCCGAGCATCAGCGTCGCCAGCACGATGCCGGAGTTGAGCACGTTCGGCAGGATGTGGCGGCGCATGATCGTGCGCTTGCTGCAGCCGGCGACGATCGCGAGGCGCACGAAGTCGCGCTCCTTCAGTGAGAGGACCTCGCCACGGATGACGCGCGCGTAACGGGTCCAGTAGACCGCGGCGAGGATGATCACGATGTTCATCGCGCTCGGGCCCACGATCGCCGCCAGGAAGATCGCGAACGTGAGCGCGGGGAGCGCGAGCCAGGCGTCGGTGATGCGCATGATCACCTGATCGACCCACCCACCGAGGTACCCGGAGAGGATCCCCAGCACCGTGCCGAGGATGCCCGCGAAGATCACGGCCATGAAGCCCACCACCAGCGAGACGCGCGCACCGAAGATGAGGCGCGAGAGCACGTCGCGGCCGAGGTGATCGGTGCCGAGCAGGTGCTCGCGCGTGCCGCCCTGCTGCCAGGCGGGTGGGTGGAAGCGGTCCCCGAGGGTGCCGACCTCGGGGTTGTGCGGCGCGAGCACGTCGGCGAAGACCGCGGTGAGCACGAGCACGGTGAGGATCAGTATCGGAAGAAGCGGGAAGCCCTCGCTCCGGAAGGAGGCGTAGCGCCACGCGAGCGTGAGGCCCGCGGCGCGGCTGCTGGTGGCGCTTCCGCTACCGTTCATATCTGATCCTCGGGTCGATCACGGCGTAGAGAACGTCCACCAGGAGGTTGACGACGACGATCATCGCGCCGCCGAGGAGCACGATCGCCTGGACCACGGGGAAATCGCGGAAGGCGATCCCTTCGTAGAGGAGGCGGCCGATGCCGGGCCAGGCGAAGACCGTCTCGACGACGACCGCCACGTTGATCATGAGGACGAGGTTGATCCCGGCGAGCGTCAGGACAGGGATCAGCGCGTTCTTGAGCGCATGCTTGGCGATGACGAGCGCCTCCGGCAGCCCCTTGATGCGCGCGAGCTTCACGTACTCCGAGCCGAGCACATCGAGCATGGACGAGCGCGTGAGCCGCATGTGCGCCGCGGCAAAGTACCAGCCGAGCGCGAACGCGGGCATGAGCACGTGCCAGACCGTGCCCGAGCCCGAGGACGGCAGCCAGCCGAGGTAGACCGAGAAGAAGAGGATCATGAGGAGTCCGACCCAGAAAGACGGCAGCGAGAGCCCGAGGAGCGCGAAGAGCTTGCCCGCGCTGTCCCACCAGCCGTTCACCCGCACCGCCGCGACCACGCCCGTCGGGATCCCGATCACGAGCGAGAACGTCATCGCGACCGCCGCGAGCAGGAGCGAGGAGGGCAGGCGCGAGAGGTAGAGCTCGAAGACGTCGGTCTTGTAGTAGAACGACTGACCGAGGTCGCCGCGGACGAGGTGGGCCAGGAAGCTCCCGTACTGGACCCAGAGCGGCCGGTCGAGGCCGAACTGCTGCCTGACCGCCGCAAGGTCGTCCGCGCTCGCCCCGGGCTCGACGAGGAGCACGGCCGGGTCGCCCGTCACGCGCACGAAGACGAAGATCGTGAGGGACAGGAGGAAGAGTGAGACGAGGGCGAAGCCCAGCCGCTTGAGGATGAAGCGCTTCATCGCGTCATTGCCCTCTCGGTCCTCTCGGCGTGGGAGCGATCGGGCCTAGCGTCGTCGGTCGGCTCATGGCGTGGCCCTCCCGGAAGGGAGGTTGCGTGATTATCCGCGAACCGCCCGGGAAGTCAACGTGCCAGCCCGGCGCCTACGGCTCACTGCGTCAAGGACGCCGCGGGACTATTTCTTCTTCGTGGCCGGCGCCTGCTTGGCGATGATGTCCTCCTTGATCTTGTCATAGGTGGCCCGCGGGAGGATCTTCCGGCTGACGAGCTCGTCCTTCCGCTTGTAGGGCCGGCCCTCGACGATCTTCTTGGCGTAGGCGTCGCCGATGCCGGGCAGCGCCCGGAGATCGATCTCAGAGGCGCTGTTGAGGTCGAGCTTCTCCCTCTTCGCGTCCGTTCTGGCGGGTTCGGCCTTGGCCGGTGCGTCCTTCTTCGCCGGCGCCTGCGCCAGGACGGACGACGGGGCGACCGAGGCGAGGGCGAACGCAAGCGTCACGAGCGCGGCGACGAGTCGTGCCATCTCAATCCTCCCTGTCTTCTTGTCGTATCGATCCGATGACCATGTAGAGGGCGGCCGCAGGCTAGTCGCTGGCGAGCCTGCCGTTCCAGCCCCAGTTCGACTTCTCGACGTCCTGGAACACGATGTGAACCTGCTCGGGCGTGGTCTTGCCGATCTTCACCATCGCGTCGGTGATCGCGGCGGTGAGCTGGCGCTTCTGATCCTGGGTGCGACCCGCGTACCACTGGATCGTGATGTTGGGCATGAGGCTCCTCCTATCTCCGGTATTTGCGCATGTCGTCGGGAAAGTTCGACGTGAACGAATAGGACTTGACCGTGCCGTTCGCGTTGAAGCGGACGGTGAGGTCCTTGCTCACCTCGTCACCGCCCCCGTGCTCCGCGTAGAACCAGCGCCAGGTCTGGTCGCCGCTGTCGAGACCGACCTGGTACGGCGCGCCGAGCATGCGCTCGAGCGCCGCCTTGTCGGTGACGTTGACGCTGATCTGCGCGGGGTCGGGCGAGGGAAAGACGCGTCCGACCTTGAGGGCGGCGCATCCGGTGACGGCCGCCAGGATCACGACGGCCACGACGGCGGGTCGTGCCTTCATGCTCACCTCCTGCTCGGGGTTCGCCTCAGGCGAGGGCGACGACGCCCCGGGCCCTGAGCTGCTCGACCTCGGCCCGCGTGAACCCGAGCTCGGCGAGCACCTCGGCGGTGTGCTCGCCGAGGAGCGGCGCCGGGCGGCGGATCCGCGCAGGCGTCGCCGCCGCACGCACCGGGAAGGCGAGCATCTTCGCCTTGCCATAGCCGGGCTGGTCCACTTCCGCGACGAGGCCGAGGTGCTTTACCTGCGGGTCCTCGAACACCTCGTCGAGCTCGTAGATGGGCCCCGCGGCGACCTGGGCCGCCTCGAAACGCTCCACCCACGCGGCGGTCGTCGCGCGCGCCAGCGCCGCCTCGATCCGCGCCTTGAATTCGTCATGGTGGACGAGGCGGTCGTCGTTGGTCTGGAACTTCGGGTCGGTCGCGAGCACCTCGTCGCCGAGCGCCGTCGCGAAGCGCGCGTACTGGTCGGGGTTCATGATCACGACCTGCACCCAGCCGTCCCTGGTGCGGAAGGCCTCCGCGGGCGTCAGGTTCGGGTTGCGATTGCCGACGCGCGGCGGGCGCTTGCCCGAGTCGAAGTAGTGGGCGACGGGATCGGGCAGGAGGGCGAGCGTCGAGGCGAGGAGGCTCACGTCGAGATGCTGGCCGCGCCCGGTACGCTGGCGATGTACGAGCGCCGCGTTCGCCACGCCGAACGCGAGGAAACCGGCGGCGAGGTCGGCCACCGAGCCGCCGACCTTGGTCGGCGGGCCTCCAGGCATGCCGGTGAGCGCCATGATTCCGCTCACGCCCTGGGCGATCGTGTTGTAGCCCGCCCGCTTCGCGTGCGGCCCCGTCTGACCGAAGCCCGTCACCGAGACGTAGATCACCGGCGGGTTCACGGCGCTCACGGCGGCATAGCCGACGCCCAGCTTGTCGGCGACGCCGGGGAGGAAGTTCTCGACGACGACGTCCACGCGCCGGGCCAGCTCGAGGACGAGTTTGGCGCCTTCCGGCTGCTGCATGTCCACGGCGATCCCGCGCTTGTTCCGGTTGATCGCCGCGAACGTGGCGCTCATGCCGTGGCCGCGCCACGCGCGGAGGTCGTCGCCGCGGCCGGGGCGCTCGACCTTGACGACGTCGGCGCCGAGGTCGGCCATGAGGGTCGCGCAGTAGGGGCCCGCGATGACGCGGGAGAGGTCAAGGACGCGGAGGCCCTCGAGCATCATCGGCGTGTCAGCCACGGTCGAGGAACCCCTCCGTCATCGCGTTGACTTCGGGCGTGCCCGTCCGCGTGAGTGCGTTGATCCGTGCCTTCATCTCCGCGAGCGGCTTTTGCGGCTTCGCGGCGAGCAGCTCGGCGTAGGCGCGCGTCTCCTTCACGAGCGATGTGCCCGGCACGACTCGGTGGAGCAGGCCCATCGCGTGGGCGTCGGCGGCCGAATAGCGCCGGCCCTCCATGATGATCTCCTTGGCGCGCGCGGGGCCGACGAGGCGGACGAAGCGCGTCGTGGTGGCGACGCCGAGCGGAACGCCTAGGTCCACCTCGGGGATCCAGAACTCCGCCTCCGCCGCCGCCCAGCGGAAGTCGCAGGAGAGCGCGAGTCCCCAGCCACCGCCGACGGCGTGGCCGTTGACGGCGGCCAGCGTCGCCTGCTCGAGGTTCTCGAGCAGCGTGTTGGCGCGCTCGAAGAGGCGGCGGAATTGACTCTTCCGCTGGAGGAACGCCCGCCGCCGCTCCTCGGGAGACATCTTCCCGCTGATGGGGGCGTCGGCGCCCGCCGAAAAGACGGGCGGGGCGCCGGTGACGATCACCACACGCGTTCCGGCGTCGTCCCGAAGGTCGGCGAACGCCGCGGCGAGCTCCACGAGCATCGCGTCGCTCAGGGAGTTCCGCCGATCGGAGCGATTCAGCGTGACCGTCGCGATCGCGCCGTCGCGGACGAGCGTGGCGTTTTCACTCATGACGCGCGGACCGTACCACACGCGCGGCCGCTCGCGCAACGCACGCCCCGGGTTCGGCAGAGTGGTGCCGGCCACCGGACGAGTCGCGCGCGGCTACGCGAAGAGGCCGAGCGGGGGTTCGTTGGCCTTCCAGCCCGGGAAGAGCGTCGTCGCCGGCACGCCGAGGTGCCGCGTCGCGACTTCGGTGAAGAGCGTTCGGAAATCGCTCGTCACCGGGAGGTCACGCGCCTCGAAGAGCCCAGCGCGCTCGAGTCCGGGCCAGCGACCGTACACTCTGCCGCCGCGCAGCGAGCCTCCCAGCACGAGCATCGCCGTCGCGTGACCATGGTCCGTGCCGCGGTTGCCGTTCTCCGCGACGGTGCGCCCGAACTCCGACATGGTGAGCACGACGACGTCGGCCATCCTGTCGCCCAGGTCCCGGACGAACGCGGCGAGCGCGCCGCCGAAGTCGCGCAGGCGCGAGGCGAGCTGCCCCTGCTCGGCGCCCTGGCCCACGTGCGTGTCCCAGCCTTGCATGTCGGCGAACGCGACCTCGAGGCCGACATTCGCCTTAATGAGCTGGGCGATCTGCTTCATCGCCTCGCCGAACTGGCCGCGCGGATACTCGACGCCGTCGGCCGGCGCGATGCGCGCGGCGTTCGCGGTCTTGAGCATTTTCACGGCCTCGAACGTCTCGCGCCCCGTCCCCGAGATGACGTCGCGCACGCCTTGCGCGTAGAGCGACTCGAACCCGTGGCGGGCCGTCTGGTCGCCGGCGCGGACGTCGAAGCGCTCGATCGACTGCATCGCCACGGCGCCAACGTCGCCCTGGAGGGCGCGGGGCAGTGTCGGGCCCATGGCGACGGCGCGGAAGGGCGTCGGCGCCGCCGGCAGGGCCTTCACCGCGCGAGCGAGCCAGCCGTCCTGCGTGCTCTTCACGCCCGGAGTCCCCGACTCCATGTAGTCCTGGGCGTCGAAGTGCGAGCGCGTCGTGTCAGGCGAGCCGCACGCGTGGACGACTGCGAGGGCGCGGTTCTCCCAGAGCGGGATCAGCGGAGCCAGGGCCGGGTGGAGGGCGAAGAAGCCGTCGAGATCGACCGCGCGGTCCCGCTCGCCGACCTTTGGCGGCCTGAGGGCGATCGATGACCGCGCGGCGGCATAGCCCGGATCGCCGTACGGCATCACCATGCTGAGGCCGTCCACCGCGCCGCGCTGGAAGACCGCGACGAGGACCTTGCCTTTCGACTCCGCCGCGGCCGCAGTCCGGACGAGGAAGCGCGGCGGCCCGGACAGCGCCACCAGCGAGCATGCGCCGCACTTGAGGAACGTCCGTCGGTCCATGCGCCCTACCTCCACGGCACGCTCATCGCCTCTGGAACTCGGGCGAGCCGATGACGAGAGCCGCGAGCTTGGCGACGTCCGTGTCCGCCGATGCGCGGTCGTCGGGCGTCAGGCGCGTGATTTGTGGATTCGTCAGCTGCTCGGCCAGGACCGCGCGTGTCTCGGGCGTCGGCCGGCCCACGAGCGTGGCGAGCAGCCTGTCGAGGACCGCCGCAGGCTGACGCCGGTCCGCGCCGGCGACCAGGGCGCCGAGGTCCACACTCACCCGGGCGTAGCGGCCGGAGGCGAGCGTGAGGCCGAAGTTCATCCGTGCGAGCAGCGCGCCGGTGTTCACCCACACGTCCGCCGTGTCCTTGTAGCCCGTCGGCGGCTGCGCCTGGTAGAGCGGCTCGCCGATCTCCGCGCTGGCCCGCGCCAGCTCGAAGGCGCCGCGGGCGTCAACGGAGGCGCCGAGCGCGCGGACCGCGCTCGCGACGAACTCGAGCGGCGTCTTGATCTTGGCGCGGTACGTGTCCTCGCTCCAGAACTCGGGCGACTCGAGGATCGTCCGGAGCATCGCCCTGACATCGCCGTCGGTCCTCGTGTACGTGGCCGCCACGCGCTCGATCAGCCCGGGCGGCGGCGTGTCGGCGACGAACCGGCGGACGAGCTTGGTCGCGATAAATCGGGCCGTCGAGGGGTGGCGCGTCAGGATCTCGATCACGCGCTCGCCGTCGGCCTCGCCGCCGAAGGCGCTCAGGCGATGGGCGAGGACGAGCTTCGCGCCTGGATCGTGCATCGCCGGCCGGAAGACGAAGCGCCCCTCGGCCTGCGGGCGCTCGATCGACCAGCCGGTGAAGGCGCGCGCGACCTCGCGCACGTCCTTCTGCGTGTAGCCGCCGTCCACGCCCAGCGTGTGGAGCTCCATCAGCTCGCGCGCGTAGTTCTCGTTGAGCCCGGCCTTGCGGCCGCGGTTCGGCCCCGCGGGGACGACGAAGTCCTCGCGCGTGCTGAGCCAGTTGTCGAGGTAGACGAGCATCGCCGGGTGGCGCGCGGTGGCCCGCACGAGGTCCGGGAACCTCCCGAGGGCTCTGGGCCGGATCACGTCGCGCTCGTACGCCGAGACATACCAGCGCACGTCGCCCTTGCCCGCGAAGACGTTGAAGTGGTTGAACCAGAAGGCCACCATCACTTCCTGGAGCTGGCGCTCACTCGTCACGGCCCGCAGCATCTTCGCGGCCTGGAGCTCCGCGGTGATCCGGTACGGGCGCTTCTCCGGCGGGTACATCTCCAGCATGTCCTGGCGCGACAGCTGACCGCTCTGGAGCTTCTCGCGCATCTGCGGGTCGGGCCGCGGGTAGGCGCGGAGGGCCTCGGGGATCGACATGCGGAGCGAGCCGAGATCGGCGAGGGCCCGCTCGGTCGGGGCGTCGTCGATCGTCTCGGGACGCAGCTGCCGCTCGATCCACGCCTGGACGCCGAGCGTCCGGACACGCTCGAGGTCGCCGGGCCTCGGGCCGAAGGTGAGACGCCCGAGAGCATGGAGAATGGCCCGGTCGTCGCCTGGGGGGGCCACCGCCGGCCGCGGGGCCGCGCCGTCGGCAACGCTCGTCGCGGGCACGCCGCAGCCCGTGAGGGCGCCGAGCGCGACCAGCGCGAGCGCCAGGCGTCTCACCGCGGACGCTCCTGGCCGTGCGGCGGCCGCTGGCCGCGGTACTGCTGACGGAGCCGCTCCCGTTCCTCCGGCGTCGCCTTCTTCCATTGCTCGCGCAGGCGCTCGCGCTCTTCCGGCGGGATCTGGCGCAGCCGCTCGCGCGCCTGGGCGCGCTGCTCTGGTGTCATCTGCTGCCAGTGCTGATAGTTCTTCATGACGCGCTCACGTTCCTCGGGCGACATCGCCTCCCACTGGCGATGGCGCTGCAGGAGGCGCTCGCGCCGCTCGGGCGGGAGCTTCTGGAAGCGCTCGTAGGCCTTCTGGAGCTCCTGCTTCCGCGTATCGGGCAATTCGTTCCAGCGCTGGAGGTCCTTCAGAACCCGCGCCTTCTCATCGGGCGGGAGCTGGCGGAACCGCTGGTAGTTCTGGCGCGCGCCTTGGCGCTCCTCGGGGGTCATGGCCTTCCAACGGCGATAGTTCTCGAGGGCGCGGCCGCGCTCCTCGGGCGTGAGGTTCCGCCACCGCTCGAGGTTCCGCTCGGCGACCGCGCGCTCGTCGGGCGTGAGCTTGTCGAGCCCCTCGATGTGAGGCGTCTGGCCCCACCCGACCTCACGGGTCCCGCCGAGGAGGAGTGCCACGAGGACGAGGAGTCGCGCGAGCCGGCCGGCCTTCATGTCACTTCACTTCCCGGGCGGGCGCGGACGGCGGCGGCTCCCGCTGCGACTCGAGGACTGGGAGCGACTCGAGGAGCCGCATCCGCTCGAGCAACCCCATGCGCGTCAGGAGATTCCCGTCGCGCGCGAGGTCGGCCTCGCGCAGGAGATCGAGGTCGAGCAGCAGCTGCGCCTCGGGCGTTGAATCGCGATCGGCCGCACTGACACCGCGAATGCCCAGCAGATCGAGCGCCGCGGCGAGCCCGGCGGCGAGCCAGACACCGGTCGCCGTCAACCTCAGCCCTCCTGCGTCTCCGCGACCTGGTCGAGGTTTCGGATCACGTCGAACTCCTCCAGGAGGTCGAGCCGTTCGACGACCGAGTACTCCTGCAGGAGCCCGAGCCGGCGGCCGATCGTCGCCTCCTCCGTCGTCACCGGCTCCACCCCGCCCGGCGACCGCCAGCCGCCCCAGACGCCGAAGACCAGCAGCACGCCCGCGAAGCTCGCGGCGAGCGCCACCGGCAGCGGCTGGCTCCACCACGCACGCCGACGCGCGCGCCGCGCGGCGAGCTTGTCACGAAGCTCGGCGCGGTAGCTGCCCCAGTTGACCCGGGGCTCGACGGGCACAGAGCGCGAGAGCTTCATCAGGAGCTCGCGCAATCCTTCGGCGTCCTGACGGCAGTCGGGACACTCGTCGAGGTGTCGCGTGACACGCTCGCGCTCTGCGGGGGCGAGCTCGCCCCGCACATACGGCACCAGCTCGGTCTCGGGATGATCCGCCATCTCAGCTCGTCTCCATCGTCTTCCTGAGCGTCTGCAACGCCCGGTGGAGGTGCACGCGCACCGTCGCCTCCGAGCACTTCAAGACCGCGGCGATCTCCGCGGTCGGCAGCTCCTCCCGCACCTGGAGAATCACCGCCGCGCGCTGCTGGGGTGTGAGCCGGTCCACCGCGGCCCAGAGCTTGCTCACCGTACGCTCCCGGCCGAGCGCGTCGACGGGGTCGGCAGCGGGCGCGGGCTGGCGGTCGAGGAGCGACTCGCCGGTGTCAGGGTCCGGCTCGTCGCGCACCCAGAGGCGCCAGCCCCGGCTCTTCCGGCGGTCGTCCAGGCAAACGTTGACCAGGATCCGGTAGAACCAGGTCGAGAATTTCGCTCGGCCGCCGAAGCTCCCCGCGGACTGGTAGAGCCGGATGAAGGCCTCCTGCGACAGGTCGCGGGCGTCCTCCGCGTTCCTGAGGATGGACCACGCGAGCCGGTATGCGCGCTCCTGGTATCGCCCGACGAGGAGGTCGAACGCTGCCTCGTCTCGAGCGGCCACGCGCTGGCAGAGAACTTCATCGGTAGGCTCCACGCCAAGGGTCCTTGCCCCCACATTCCCATTCCTGACTCCGACACCGCAAGGGGCGGGGGAGTCAGGCTCCCCCGCCCCGGGTCCCCGTCGTCGTTACTTCCGCTGGGCCTCACGGTGCTCCTGCACGTCCCGCTTGAGGTCCCGGCGGTCGCGCCTCAGCTCCCGCGCATCGCCGCGTCGCTCGCGCGTATCAGCCTTGAGATCCTTCCGATCCTGGCGGACGTCCTTCAGGTCCTTCGCGACGGCATCCTTGTCGCCGGCCTTGCGATCCTGATAGAGCTCACGGCGGTCCTTGCGCAGGTCGCGACGGTCCTGCCGGACGTCCCGCGTGTCCTGCCGGACGTCGCGACGATCCTCACGGATGTCCCGACGGTCCTCACGGATGTCCTGCCCGATGCGCCGATCCTTCGAGAGGCCACGGCGATCCTGGCGCAGGTCGCGACGGTCCTGCTGGACGTCATTCGCGTCCTTCCGGATGTCCCGACGGTCCTGGCGGATGTCCCTCAGGTCCTTCGCGACGGCATCCTTGTCGCCGGCCTTGCGGTCCTGGTAGAGCTCACGGCGGTCCTGGCGCAGGTCGCCACGGTCCTGCTGCAGGTCCTTCGTGTCCTTCCGGATGTCCCGACGGTCCTGGCGGATGTCCTGGACGTCCTGCTTGACGTCCTGCGCCCACGCGCCGCTGAAGCTCAGCGCCACCAGGGTGCCGCCCACCGCGACTACCTTGAGAGCCTTCATCGCCGTCCCCTCCTGGGTTCAATGTGTGCTGCTTGGTGGGTAGGACGCGGGCGTGTATCGGATCGTTTACAGGACTCGAGGCAAAGACCTGGGATTCCAGTTATATGGACGACGGTGGAGGAGCGCGTCCGAGTCGCCTGCGCGCCCGGCGCTAGACGGCGAGGAGGGTGCCCGTGACGTGCGCCGACGCGGGGCGGACGAGCAGGGCGATCGCATCGGCGACCGCGTCCACGGGCACCCAGCCCTTCCGGTCGCTGTCGGGCATCGCCGCGCGATTCGCCTCCGTGTCCATGGTGCTCGGGAGCACCGCGTTCACGGTCACGCCGTGGGACCGCGTCTCCTGGGCGAGCGCCTGCACGAGGGCGATCACTCCCGCCTTCGCCACGGTGTAGGCGATGAACCCGCCCTGCGGCGGCACCACGGCACGGGAGGCCACGACGACGACGCGGCCGTAGCCGGCCCGCAGCATGTGCGGTACGACGGCGCGCGCGCTCGCGAACGCGCTCGTGAGGTTCAGCTCGAGCATCCGTTTCCACGTCGCCTCGTCGGTCTCGACGAGGGCGCCTCCCGCGAAGCCGCCGACTCCGGCGACGAGCACGTCGAGGCGTCCGCGCGTTTTCACGACCCGGTCGGTGAACCCCGTCATGGCGGGGAGGCTCGTGACGTCCACCGCCTCCGTGACCAGGCGCCCACGGTCGGCCTGCGCCACGCGCTCGCCGAGCCGCTCGCGCTCCTGCTCGACCGCGTACGGCACGGCGACGGCCGCGCCCTCGGCGAGGAGACGTAGCGTCACCGCCTGGCCGAGGGCGCCGGTTCCGCCGGTCACGATCGCCACACGGTTCTCGAGCGGCCTATTCAGCGGCGGGCGCTCCCATGATGGCGGAGCGCTGGATGTCGGCGTAGCGGACCTGCGTCACATCGAACGCCTTGAGGTTCTCGCGAAGCTTCCGGAACGTCTGGTCGAAGGGCGGGAGCGTCTTGCGCTGGCGGGTGAGGGGCGTCGTCCGCGCCAGCACGTAGTTCTTCACGTACGGGTGGTTGATCCCGCGCTTCTTGATCTTCTGGACCACGTCGCCGAGCGCTTCGTCGGCGGCGCGGACCAGATCCGCACGTTCCATCCGCTCTTCGAGCCCCTTCGGGAGCCTGACCTTCAGGAACTTGTCAACGCGCCGGAGGATCGGTGCGAAGGCGCCGCCGGCGAAGCGCTTGTTCTCCTCGTAGAGGAGGCCGAGCGTGATGAAGTGCGCTGACTCGAACTGCGCCGCCCACGCCTCTTCGGTGCCGTCCGGCTCGTCGCGAACGAGCGCCCGGTACATGCGGATGACCTCGAGCGACTTCTCCTTGAGGTTGTGCGCCTTCTCGACGTTCAGCGGCAGGACCTCGAAGAGCATCTCCCGTTCGACCACGAGGATCGCGGGCACGAGCTCCGCCTTGAGCTTGTCGAGCACCGCGCGCCGGTGGTTGCCGTTCGGCGTCCAGTAGACGCCGGGCCGGGGGGAGACGGCGACGATCGGGTCGACGAAGCGGTCGAGCCGCTTCACGGTCTCGGTGAGGCGCTTGACGTGAGCAGGCGACAGGTCACGCTGGTAGGGGCTCGCCTCGCAGCGCGCGCGCGGCAGGAGGCAGAAGATCTGCCAGTGGTCGCCGACGGGCTCCTGGTAGATCGCGAGCACGCGCCCGCCGTCGCGGTCCACCTGCGACGCCAGCTCTTGCGCGTGCTGAGAGGGCGCGTCGTCACGCATCGATTTTGGGTCACTCACGGTTCAAGCCGATCTCGCGGACCCCGCTACAATAACACCGCTCCGCAGGCGCGTGATCAGCTCGCGGAGCGAGCCATAGATCCCCGCCGGCAGGAAGATGATGAAGAGGATCAGCAGGAGGCCGTAGATCGTCTCCGCCATCCCGATGAACCTGAGCCCGAAGACGACGCGCAGGTACTCTGCGAGCGCGATCGTGAGCGCGGTGCCGACGGTCGGGCCGAGGAGCGAATACATGCCACCGAGCACGACGGCGAAGACGATCCGGAGTGAGACGCCGATCCCGGCGAGCGTGTCGGGGTTGACGTACGAGATGTACTGGGCGTACGCCACCCCGCCGATCGCGGTGAGCGCCGCCGAGAGCATGGTGATCCCCACCTTGAAGCGCGTCACGTGGATGCCGACCGAGGCCGCGGCCGTCTCGTCCTCCCCGATGGCCTCCATCGCCGAGCGGGCCATGGAGCGGTCCACGCGGTGCCAGACCCAGAGCCCCGCGAGCCAGAGGACCAGCGCGGCGTAGTAGAACACGCGCTTGTCCGCGAACTGCATGGCGAGGGGGCCGTCGCTGGCGGCGGCCGTGAGCGAGAGGCCGAGCGAGCCGCCGGTCCAGTTCCGCTCGGCGATGATCAGCAGGCGCACGACTTCGCCGACGGCGAGCGTGACGAGGGCGAAGTAGTGGCCGACGACCTGGAAGCGAGAGCACGGATAAGCGACGACCAGCGCCGCGACGATCGTGAGCGCCGCGGCGACCACGCCGCCGACCCACGGCGTGACGCCGTGGAAATTCCAGAGGAGCGTGCTCGTGTAGGCGCCGATGCCGAGAAACGCGCCGTGACCGAGCGAGATCAGGCCGAACCGGCCCATCAACGACCATGCCCCGCCGATGAAGGACCAGATGAGGATCTGGATCATGACGTGAAGGACGTACTGGCGCATGCCGGCCATCGGCAGGTATGGCCCGAGCGCGAGGAGGGCGAGCAGCGCCGCGCCGGCGACGCGCCCGAGGCTCATCCGCGCCTCGCCAGGATGCCGCCCGGCCGCGCGAACATCATCACGATGAAGACGAGGAAGGCGATCACGTAGCCCATCTCGGTCGAGATCACGACACCGCTGATCGAGATGATCTCGCTCATGATGAACGAGGCGATGAAGGCGCCGACCATGTTCCCGAGGCCGCCGAGCACGCAGATCATGAACGTGAGCGGCCCGAACGCGGCGCCGAAGAACGGGTGGACCGAGTATTGGATGATGAGCAGCGCGCCGGCGAGCCCCGCCATCGCGCCGCCGACGGCCGAGGTGACGAAGTAGACGCGCTGCGGGTCGGCGCCCATCAGCGCCATGGCCTCGCGGTCCTGCGAGACCGCGCGGATCGCGGTGCCGATGTAGGTCCGGCGCAGGAAGATCCAGAGGCCGAGCATCGCGACGAGCGAGATCGCGAAGGCGATCAGGCGCGCGAACGAGACGAACATGCCACCGACCTCGAGGATCGGAAGCGCCAGGCGGACGGTCCTGTGGTCGGTCGTCCAGAGGAAGGTCGCGAACGACTGGAGGAAGAACAGGAGCCCACCCGTCGCGAGGAGCTGGTTGACGGGGGCGCTCCCGAGGATCGGCGTGATGATCAGAAGGTGCACGCCGAGCCCGAGCAGCGCCCCCAGCGCGATCGAGAGCACGCCGGCGAGCCAGAGAGGCCAGCCGTAGACCATGACCAGGAAATAGACGAGGTACATGCAGACCATCACGAGGTCCACGTACGCGATCCAGACGATGTCGATGACGCCGAAGATCAGGTTCAGCCCGAGCGCCAGCAGCGCGAGGACGCCGCCCAGCAAGACCCCGTTGACCGCCGCTTCGAGGAGGAAGATCGGGTCGATCACATTCCCACGTACGCCTTCCGCACGAAGTCTTGCTCGGCGAGCTCGGCGGCGCGCCCTTCCATCCGGATCCGGCCGACCTCCAGCAGGTAGGCGCGGTCCACGAGCTTCAGCACCTGGCGGACGTTCTGCTCGACGACGAGGATCGTGTAGCCCTCCTTGCGCACGCGGCGGATCAGGTCGAAGAGACGAAGCACCATCACGGGTGCCAACCCCATCGAGGGCTCGTCGAGAAGGATCAGCGTGGGCCGCGACATGAGCGCGCGGCCGATCGCGAGCATCTGCTGCTCGCCGCCCGAGAGACTTCCCGCGCGCTGCCGCTGGCGCTCGGCGAGGGCGGGGAAGAGCGCGTGGACGCGCTCGAGGCTCTCGGTGAACGCCTTGCGCGCGCGCGGCTGGAATGCGCCCATCTTGAGGTTGTCCGCCACGGTGAGCAGCGGGAAGATGCGCCGACCCTCGGGGACGTGGGCGATGCCGCGGGTGACGATCTCGTGCGCCTTCCGCCCCGCGAGCGAGCGGCCCTCGAAGACGAGCTCGCCCGAGCGCAGCGGGACGAGCCCCGAGATCACGCGCATCAGGGTCGTCTTGCCTGCGCCGTTCGGTCCGACGACGGCGACCGCTTCACCGGCATCCACGCGGAGGTCCACGCCCCACAGGGCGGTGAACTGACCGTAGCCCGCGGTGACGTTCCGGAGCTCGAGCATGCTCATGCGAGGACGATCTTCTCGCCGAGGTACGCCTCGATCACCCGCGGGTCCTCGGCGACGTCGGCCGGCCGGCCCTCGGCGATCTTCTCGCCGTGGTCGAGGACCACGACGCGGTCGACCACGCGCATGAGCGTCGCCATGATGTGCTCGATCCAGACGATCGTGATCCCGAGCTCGCCGCGGATCCGCTTGAGCGTCTCGGTGGCGCCGCTCATCTCCGTGGGGTCGAGCCCGCCGAGGCTCTCGTCCGCGAGCAGGAGCTTCGGGCCGGTGGCGAGCGCCCGGGCGAGCTCGAGCTTCTTGAGGCCGCCGGCGCCGAGGAGGTTGGGGGAGGCGGCGGGGTCGGCGGGCAAGCCGACCAGCTCCAGGATCTCACGCGCGCGGCGCCGGGCGGCGGCCTCGTCGGTCCGCCGCGTCGATCCGAAGTGGGCCGCGACGGCGACGTTCTCGAGGATCGAGAGCTTGCGGAAGGGCCGCGGGATCTGGAAGGTCCGCGCGATCCCGCGGTGGCAGATCGCATCGGGCGTGAGGCCGGCGATCTCCCCGCCGCGGAGTTCGATCGAGCCCGCCGTCGGCGGGAGGGCGCCGGAGATGCAGTTGAAGCAGGTGGTCTTGCCGGAGCCGTTCGGCCCGATGAGGCCCAGAATCTCGCCCTCGCGGACCTCGAAGGAGACGGCGTTGAGCGCGATGAATCCGCCGAAGCGCTTCGTCAGCGCGGAGATCGTCAGCATGGACTCGGCGGGGCGTCGGAGGGGGCCGTGGAGGCCCCCTCCGGGGAGCTCAGCGCGCTGCAAACGGCGAGGACGCCGGGAGCGGCAGGACGGGCGGGGCCGTCGCCACGGTCTTGGGAAACACCAGCTCGAACTTCCCCTCGATGATCTGGAAGACGGCGGGGAACGCCCGTTGGTTCTGGCCCGCGAACCGGTGTCCGGGCGGATAGAACTTCACGCCGTAGCCCTGCATGGTGCCGCCCTCGGCGATATCCGTCTCGCGCGCCGCCGCGGCCAGCGCGTCGGGGCCGAAGCCGCCGTGCTTCTGGATCGCACGCGGCAGCACGTCGTTCAGGAGGACCCACAGGTTGTTGAAGCCCATCGAGACGTGCGGCGCGATGGCGGCGGTCGGGGCGCTGGGATCGTACAGCGCCTTGTAGCGCTTCACCATCTCGGCGGTGAGCTCGCCCACGCCCGGCGCGAGCTTCTTCGGGTCGAGGAGCTGCGAGGCGATCGGGTCGAGCGTGTGGAAGAACTCCACGTCCTTGCCGAAGGCCTCCTTGAGCTTGTCGAGCTGGCTGTGGCCGGCGCCGTGGCCGATGTAGGCCCGGACGCGCAGCCCCTGCTCCTTGGCCTGCCGGAGGAAGAGCGAGATGTCGGGGTTGTACCCGGTGTGGTAGAGGACGTCGGGCCGGGCCGCGCGGAGCTTCGTCACGAGCGACGAGAGGTCGGGCGCGTTGATCGAGTACCCTTCCTTCAGCACCACGTTTAGCCCCAGCTCCTTCGCCTTCAGCTCGTTGCCGAGCCCGACGTCGGTGCCGTACGCGCCGTCCTCGTAGATGATCGCCAGGCGGAGGTCCTTGGGCGCCTTCTGGAGCTTCTCCTGGGAGTACTCGGCGATGTACTGCACCGAGAGTTCACCGAACTGCGTGCCGGTCGGCTGCGGGCGGAACGTGTACTGGAGGTTGCGGCCGTCGAAGACCTTCGACGAGATCGCGGTGGTGATCCACAGGAACTTCTTCTGCCTGTCGACCTTCTCGGCGAGCGGTACGGCATGGGCGCTCGAGTAGACGCCCGCGAGGATGTCGACCTTCTCGACGTTCAGCAGGCGCTCGGCCTCGTTGATCGCGATCTCGGCCTTCGACTGGCTGTCGCCGTCGACCTGGACGATCTTGTACTTGCCGAGGACCCCGCCCTTCTCGTTGAAGTAATCGATGATCATTTTCGCACCGCGCCAGCAGTTGAGGGAACCGGCGGCCGAGAACGGGCCGGTGTGGTCGTAGAGAAGGCCGATCTTTATCGTCTGTCCCTGCGCGTCGGCCACGCGTTGCGGCGCCGCGACGGCGCCCACGGCCGCGAGGAGAACCAGCGCGAGGACGATCCGGTGCGTCTTCATCATCTATCCGTGCCTCCTGCGGAGAAAAGTGGCCGTAAAGTTAGCATGTCTTGCGGAGCAGGACCATCCATTCCTGGCCCTGGCGGAGCCGCACCGAGCGCGGCGCGTACGCGCGCTCGACTCGGAACGGCGGCCGGAACCGGCGGACCTCGGTTCGTGGCACGGGGAAGGGCGGGCCGGCGGCGCGCCGGCGCAGCGGGAAGAAGCACGCGAGGAGCCAGCCGCCGGGCCGGAGGATCCCCGCCATCGTCCGCACGTATTCCGCCCGGCGCGCCGGGTCGATCGCGCAGAAGCACGTGTACTCCCAGATGCCGTCGAAGGCGTTCGCGTAGTCACGCGCGAGCGCGAAGATGTCGCGCTCGACGAACTCGGCGGCGACGGCCTCGGCGCGCGCGAGGGCGCGCGCCTCGCGGACCGCGGTGGGGGAGAAATCGAAGCCGACCGCCTCGTAGCCTTTGCGCGTCAGATAGCGCGCGTCGTGCCCGCGGCCGCAGCCCGGGACCGCGACGCGCCCGCGTGGGGGCGGCGTCGTCTCGATGAACTCGACGAGCGGCGGTGCGGGCTGGCGCAGCTCCCAGCCGTCCGCGCCCCGCGCATAGAGGTCGGTCCAGAACTCGGGCGCGCTCACAGAGGCCACGCGAGCCCCTCGAAATCGTCGATGACGCGCGCCGCGCCCGCCGCGCGCAGCTCCTCCTCCGTGTGGGCCGTGATGACGCCGATGACCCGCATGCCGGCGCTGCGGGCCGCCTGGACGCCGACGACGGAATCCTCGAAGACGAGGCACGCGCGCGGCGGGACCGCGATGCCCTCGGCGGCGCG
>Ga0137396_10000199_pt1 | contig 25986 bp, 22 predicted proteins | sample czc16metaG_FD_108284 | JGI IMG/M metagenome (GOLD analysis project Ga0137396, IMG submission 108284) | Vadose zone soil microbial communities from Angelo Coast Range Reserve, California, USA - czcobulk3.16 metaG | ecosystem: Environmental > Terrestrial > Soil > Vadose zone | place: USA...
ACGGCCATCGCCAGCGGCGTGAACAGGTACTTCGCGGGGCCGGTGAGGAACACCACCGGGACGAAGACGATGCAGATCGACAGGGTCGAGACGAAAGCAGGCGTGGCGATCTGCTGGGCGCCATCGAGAATCGCCTGCACCAGCCGCTTGCCGAGGCCGCGGTTGCGATGGATGTTCTCGATCTCCACGGTGGCGTCGTCGACGAGAATGCCGACCGCCAGCGCGAGCCCGCCGAGCGTCATCACGTTGAGTGTCTGACCGATCGCGCTCAGGATCGCCAGCGACGTGAGGATCGAGAGCGGGATCGACGTGATCACGACGAGCGTGCTGCGCCAGCTCCCGAGGAAGAGCAGGATCATGAGGCCGGTGAGGCAGGCGGCGATCACGCCTTCGGTGAGCACGCCGGTGATAGCGGCACGCACGAAGAGCGATTGATCGAAGAGCTCCTTCACCTCGAGCCCCGGCGGCGCGGAGGCCCGGATGGTCGGGAGCAGCTCCTTGAGCTGCTTGACGATCGTGAGCGTCGAGGCGCCGCCCTTTTTGATCACTGTGAGCAGCACCGACCGGCGGCCGTCCTGGCGGACCATGTTCGTCTGGACCGCGAAGCCGTCGCGCACGTGGGCGACGTCGCGCAGGTAGACCGTGGCGCCGTTGACGACCTTGACGGGCAGCTCGTTGAGCGCGGCCACGGCGTCGGGGCTGCTGTTGAGGCTGACCCGGTACTCCCGCGGCCCGAGCTTCACGCTGCCGGACGGCAGCGTCAGGTTCTGGAGGTTGACGGCATTGCTCACGTCCGCCGCCGAGATCGACTTCGCCAGGAGCGCCTGGGGATCGAGATCGACCATGATCTGGCGCGGCTTGCCGCCGTACGGCAGAGGAAGGGTGATGCCCGGGATCGGGGCGACCTGCTGCCGGATGCGATAGATGCCGTAGTCGTAGAGCTGGGCCTCCGAGAGAGTCTTGCCGCTGAGGGCGAGCTGGATGATCGGAACGCTGGAGGCGTTGTACTGGAGAATGAAGGGCGGGACCGCGCCGGGAGGCATGCGGCGAAGGATGGTCTGCGACACCGCCGTCACCTGGGCCAGCGCCCCTTCCACGTTCACGTTCGGCTGGAAATAGATCTTGATGACGCCGACGCCCGGGTACGTCTGTGACTCGATCGACCGCACGTCGCTGACCGCCGACGAGATCGTGTACTCGGAGAAGGTCGTGATGCGCGAGGCCATGTCTTCCGTGGTCAGGCCGTCGTAGTTCCAGATCACCGACACGACCGGAATGTCGATCTCCGGAAAGATGTCCGTCGGCGTCGTGACGATCGCGAAGACGCCGACCAGCAGGATGACGAGCCCCATCACGACGAAGGTGTAGGGCCGGCTGAGCGCGAGTCGGACGATCCACATGAAGCTGGACTTCCCCCCTGTCCCTGTTGATGTCGGAGGGCCGTGGCGGGATTCCCGGGAAGACGAGCGCGTGCTGGAAATGCCCCAGGGCGTGGGCAACGCGCCTGACGCATCGGGCGGAGTGCCCGATTACCGAGAGGGTTCTTGACCGGAGCCGGTCGAAGGCGGCGGCCGAAAGCTCCCGCGGCGTCGGTCGCCAGGTCGGCCGCCGGGCCTCGCTACCCCAGCTGGATTTCGGGTGGGACCTCCGGATTCATCAATGAGGCTCCGCCGTCGGCGTAAATCACCTGTCCCGTGATCCAACCGGCTTGCTCCGAACAGAAGAGCGCCGCGACGTTCCCGACGTCTTCGGGCGTACCCAGACGCCCCATCGGTGTCCAGCCGCGGGCGTGCCAGGTCCGGATGAGATCCTGTGCCTGCTGCGGCAGCGTGTTCAATACGCTGTCCTCGGTCCATCCCGGGCTGATGGCGTTGACCGTGATGCCACGCTTGGCCACCGCTACCGCGAAATATCGAACGAGCGACTCCAACGCCGCCTTGGCCGAGCCCATACCGACCCACGGCTGCAGACCACCGGTGCGGCTTCCCTCAGCGTACGTGATCGCAAGGATTCGCCCTCCGTGACCTATGAGCGGAAGGGCCTCGCGAACACCCACGAGGAACGCCTTCGCCTGCGAATCGAACGCCGCATCCCACTGTTCTAGGGTGATATCCATCGGCGGCTGGAAAAACTTCGGCACCTCAGGGCGCGCGTTGCTCACGAAGATGTCGAGCCTGCCGAAGTCGGCTTTGACTTTACGAAGCATCTGTTTGATGTCGTCGGGGCGCGAGACGTCGGCCTGGACCACGAAACCATCAGAACCCCGCTTTTGCACCTGCGCCAGAGTCTCGTTCGCCGCCGTCGCGTTCTGGTAGTAGTGGATGGCGATCTTCTTGACGCCATTGTCCGCGAGCTTCAGGGCAATCCCTCTGCCAATGCCTCGCGAACTTCCCGTGATCAGTGCGTATTTCCCGTCGAGTGCCATGACGCCCTCCTGGCAATCACAAAGGGGGTTGCCGCTTCCCTTACTTGTCGGTCAAGAGCAGACCGTGCTCGGGGCGCGACCCGGACTCCTTGGCCCTGGCGGGGCTGAAGGTCGAGGCGGTGACGGGATCATCTGCGCCCACCTACAGGTTGTCAAGGCCGGCGGTTGACCTCGCTCCCTGGACGGGCTAACGTTGGCCCACTCTTCGCCGCCGCCGTCTGTTGAGGCTTGCATCGGCGACAACCCAGAACCAGGAGGTGCAGCGATGCGGAGCCTAGTCCTCGCATTTGGGGTTGTGGTGCTCCTCTCCGACCCCAGCGCGGTGTCGGCCGAGCCGTATGCGCCCGAGACTCTCACGCGCGTCTTCCGCATCGACTTCGAGGCGACCCGTAAAATGAGCGGCACCGTGATCGACGGATACGTGTACAACAAGGACCTCCGAGCAACGGGTCGAATAATTCTGCGTATAGAGCAACTCGATCCCTCGGGGAAGGCCGTGGGCAAGACTCTGACGTGGGTACCCAGTGTGGTGTCTTCGGGCAGTCGCGCGTACTTCCGCGCCGGGGTGCCCGATGCGTCGAGCTATCGGGTCCAGGTGGAGGTCTTCGAATGGATCAGATGCGGGGACTGAAATTACGATGCTGAACAAGCTCGCCTTCGCTAACTCGCTGGCGATACTCTCCGGTGCTTTCTACATGGCATTCTATGTCCTGGCGCTCATCTGGCGCGACGCGTTCCGATTCCTGTTCAACGCGCAATTCTTCGGGGCCGACGTCGCCTCGCTCCTTCCCGGGGAGCTGACATACGGTGGCTTTGCCGGCACCTTCGTCGTGCTCATCATCGGCAGTTGGCTCTTCGGATTCGTTTGGGCGTGGCTCTACGCTCGGCTGGCGGGCTCCAATCGTCCTTGACCGAGGAGGCTTGCGTCTCGACGGGGACCGCCTGTTGACCGTCATGGACCTGAAAGCTACTCTCGGACACCATCGCGATTCTGAATCGAGAGCTCATTCGAGCCGTAAAGAGTCGAGAGGAGCGGACACATGAGGACGCCGAGTGCGTTGTGCTTGGTGGCGGTCGGCATCTCCGTGGTTTTGGTCGCCGGCCAGGCTCGGCTGAGCGCCCAGCAGAGCACCGACCCGGCGATCCGCATCGGCAGCGGCGACCTCGGCGGCGTGGTCACCAGCACGCAGGGTCCGGAAGCCGGCGTCTGGGTGATCGCGGAAACGACCGACCTTCCCACCAAGCTCGCGAAGATCGTGGTCACCGATGGTCAAGGACGGTACGTCATGCCCGATCTTCCGCCCGCCAGTTACCGCGTGTGGGTGCGCGGCTACGGGCTCGTCGATTCGCCCAAGGTTCAGACGGCGCCGGGGAAGATCCTCGACCTGACCGCGGTGGTTGCGCCGACTGCGGCCGCGGCGGCGGAATACTATCCGGCCATCTACTGGTACGCCATGCTCAAGGTGCCGGACAAGAGTGAGTTTCCCGGCACGGGACCCGACGGCAATCGCATGCCGGTGGCCCTGAAGAGCCAGGCCCAGTGGCTGGACGTCGTCAAGACCAACGGCTGTTACACGTGTCACCAGCTGGGCAACAAGGCGACGCGAACGATCCCGAAGGAGCTCGGCGGCTTCAATTCCTCGGTGGAGGCGTGGCAACGGCGTATCCAATCCGGCCAAGCCATGCTCCAGATGACCACCAACGTCGGCCGGCTCGACGCCGGGCGCGCGCTCAAATTGTTCGCCGATTGGACGGATCGGATCGCCGCCGGCGAACTGCCCTCCTCGCAGCCGTCGCGGCCGCAAGGCGCGGAACGCAACCTCGTCATCACGCTCTGGGACTGGGCCGGCCCCAAGGACTATCTGCATGACGAGGTCTCGACTGACAAGCGCAACCCCCGGGTCAACGCGAACGGCCTCATCTTCGGGGCTACCGAGGAGAGCCGAGATCTCTTTCCGGTGCTCGATCCGGTGAACCACAAGGCGACCCAGGTGAAAATGCCGGTGCGCGATCCGAACACGCCCTCGTCGAAGCAGAACGCGCTGCTGCCCTCCCCGTACTGGGGCGCCGAACCCATCTGGGACAGCCAGACCAGCATGCACAACCCGATGTTCGACGAACAGGGGCGAGTCTGGTTCACCTCCCGAGTCCGTCCGCCGGCGAATCCGGATTTCTGTAAGAAAGGGTCGGACCATCCGTCGGCGAAACTCACCCCGATCGAATCGTCCAACCGACACGTCTCCATGTACGATCCGAAAACCGGGAAGATCACCCTGATCAGCACGTGCTTTTCCACCCATCATCTCGTGTTCGCCGAGGATGCCAACAATACGCTCTGGACCAGCGCCGGGGGCCCGCAGAGCGGCGTCATCGGCTGGGTGAACCGGAAAATGTTCGAGGAGACCGGCGACGAGGCCAAGTCGCAAGGGTGGACGGCGCTCATCCTCGATACCAACGGCAACGGCAAGCGAGACGACTACGTCGAGCCCAGCCAGCCAGTCGATCCCAGCAAGGACAAGCGGATCATGGCGGCCTTCTACGGCGTCGCCGTGAACCCCGTCGACGGTACCATCTGGGGCTCCGTGCTGGGCTTTCCCGGTTACGTCATTCGCCTCAATCCGGGGCCGAATCCACCGGCGACCGCCTTGACGGAAGTCTTCGAGCCGCCATACCCCGGATATGGGCCGCGCGGCATGGACATCGATCGGAGCGGCGTCGTCTGGACGCCGCTGTCGAGCGGACATCTCGGCAGCTTCGACCGGCGCAAGTGCAGGGGACCCCTCAACGGGCCGAATGCGACGGGGCAGCACTGTCCCGAAGGCTGGACGCTCTATCCGTTCCCCGGACCGCAACTACAGAACGTGACGGACTCGGGCAGCGCCGAGGCGAGTTACTACACCTGGGTGGATCAGTTCGACACGTTCGGGCTCGGCAAGAACGTGCCCATCGCCACGGGCAACGCAAATGAGGCGCTGTTGGCCCTGGTGGACGGGAAGTTCGTCAACCTTCGCGTTCCTTATCCCATGGGCTTCTACACCAAATGGATGGACGGGCGCATCGACGATCCGAACGCCGGCTGGAAGGGCAGAGGATTGTGGGCCACCTACAGCACCCGAACGCCGTTCCATATCGAAGGCGGCAAGGGGACGACGAGCAAGGTCGTGAAGTTCCAGCTTCGCCCCGATCCGCTCGCGAGGTGAGTGGTCCATGTCTGCGTGGCTGACTTCGCTCGGTCGCCTGCTGCTGCGCGTCGCGCGAGCGTCGCGCAGCCGGTGGACGATGGTGTGGGGGCAGACGATCCGCGGTCACGTGCAACATGCGCTCGCGCTCGGCCTTCCCTCACGTGCGCTGTCGGTGCTGCGCGCACGGGCCGAGATGGCCTGGCGGCTGCCGATGATTGGACTCCTGCCTCGTGTGCGGTCGGCCTCCCGCGCTGTCGCCCTCGATTTGCTGGCCGCACTGTCGGCCCTGCGCAGAGGCGGGGCGACGCCCCGGCCTCTCCTCGCGCTCAACGTGCTCCTGGCCGGCGTCTCGACCATGGCGTGCATTTTGATGGTCCGCGCCCTCTTGGCTCCGTATCCCCTCCCGCCATCGACCGTGCCCCGTCCTCCGGCGGTTGCCTCGCTCACGCCTGAACGCGGACCGAGCCCTCGACCGTCGGCCATCCACGACGTGATCGCCGCCCGGACCCTGTTCCATCCCGATCGGTCGGAGCCGACACGCACGGAACTCGCCATCAAGAGCGTGACGCCGCAGGCAACGCCGGTGCTCTACGGCGTGGTCATCAACGACGATGTCCGACTCGCCTACCTCGAGGACCCGGCGACCAAACGGCTGCTCGGTTACAAGCCCGGGGACGAGCTGGCCGGAGGGCGGATCGAGCGGATCGAAAGCGATCGGGTGGTGATCAGCCGAGCCGACGGTCCCTTGGAGGTCTTCCTGAGAGGGTTGAACAAACCGAGGCCGACCGAAAGTGCTTCGGCACCGACCCCGCCGGTGGTACGCCGCTCGCGCACCGAGTAGAGCTCTTCCCTAGAGCGGTGACGGAGGCGCTGGCGGCTCGACCCGCGGCGCCCGCTGGGGCGGCCGGTAGGCGGCCACCCAGACCCACACATGCGGCCATGTCACGCCGTCACCGTGCAACTCCCAGCGGCCGGTCGGCAGTACGATCTCGCGCGCCGGCTCCACCGGTGGCACCGGCGTGTCGTAGCTCAGGTCTGGCTCTGGCGAGGAGTCCGCAGGGGCGACGACGTAGACGACGGGCGGCGGCTGCACGTAGACCACTGGCGGCGGTGCTTGAACAACGAACGGAGCGTATCGGACGAACGGAGACCGCACGGGCGTCCGATCGGTGTCCGGGCGTCCCGACGGCCGTGCGCTGGGCGGCGGGTGCACCCCACTCTCATGTGACCGGCCGTCGTGCCAAGCCACCGCCGCCCCGGGTAGGAGCAGAACACAGGCGATCGTGGCGATGAGAGTCGAACCGTTCGTGATGGCGAGGGCCGCAATCAGCTTCTTCATGGGGCACCTCCAACACTCGTGTAGACGGGCCAGAGCGCGAATAGTTTACATCATTAACTGTTGAGCTTGTAGCGCTTGATTCCATGGGGACCTCCAGCTAAGCTCAGCCCACCATTTCCCGGTGGTGGCCCGCCCGCTACGGCGTGGCCCCCCGAAACCGCGGAGGAGTTCTACCATGAAGCGTGCCGTGATTCCGACTCTCGTGCTGAGTGTCCTCGCCGTCGTCATGACCCTGGCCAGCACCGCCGGCGCTCTCGAAGTCGGCCAGAAGGCTCCCGACTTTTCGCTTGCCGGCCCCGACGGGAAGCCCGTCAAGCTCTCCGAGCTGACGGCCAAGGGCCCCGTCGTGATCTACACGTTCATCGCTGCGTTCACTCCGACCTGAACCCGCGAACTGAACGGCTTCGAGGCGGCGCTGCCGCAGTTCGAGGCCGTGGGCGTCCAGGTCGTGGGCGTCAGCACCGATCACTTTCTCGCTCTCGCCGCCTGGCAGAAGGCACAGGCGTCCAAGCAGCTCCTCCTGTCCGATTTCCGCCGTCAGATGTTGCCCGCCTACGGCGCGATGGAGACCAACGAGCAGAGCCCGATCTATCGGTACGCGAAGCGGGCTTACTTCATCATCGACAAGGCCGGGACCGTCAGGTTCATCAAGGTCCTGGACAACCCGCTCGATCTCCTCAGCCCCGAAGACGTGCTCAAGACGGTCAAGGATTCGGCTTCATGATCGAGATGGTGCGGACGAAGGATGAAATTCAGGGAGAGGAGCTGAAGCACTTCCAGCTGATCGGAAGGCTGATGTCCGAGGTGGGCGTGGACATGGACGCCTATGTGAAGAATCGGCGGAAGGCGGGCGCGCGGTTCACGGGTGACGAAGCGGATACGCAGATCGAGGACTGGATCGATGATCCTCCGGGAGGAGGAGGGGCACAAGAACTTCGGCGAGGAGTGCCTCGAAACCATTCAGGGTTCTGCCGCGATCCTTGACCGCCTTGAAGCCTGCAGCTAAGCTCGGCCCACATTGCGCTTCATAAGCCCAGTTGCCCTCAGCCTCGCTCTCACCCTGTGCATTCTCGCGGCACCGCTCGTCCCCTGGGCGCAGCAGGTGGGCAAGATCCCTCGGGTCGGCGTCATCGCGAACAAGACGGGTTACGAGGCGTTCCGCAAGGGTCTGCAAGAGCTGTCCTACACGGAAGGCCAGAACATTACGCTTGAATTCCGCTCCACGGAACCGAGGGATGTGCGATTGCTGGACTTGGCGAATGAGCTGGTTCGTGCACAAGTCGACGTGATCGTGGCCGGGAGCACGCCGGCCGTCCAGGCTGCCAAGCAGGCGACGGCGACGATTCCCATCGTCGGCGTCTCGGTTGATCCCGTGGCCAGCGGGCTCGTGCCCGGTTTCGCGCGGCCGGGCGGCAACATCACGGGGTTCAGCCTCAGCGAGGCAGAGACCGACGCGAAACGACTCGAGCTGCTCAAGGAGGCCGTGCCCTCGGCCACGCGCCTGGCCGTGCTCACGGCGCGGGGCAATCCGAGTTCAAAGACGCTCCTGAAAGAAACGGAGCGCGCGGCCCGGGCGCTGGGCGTGCAGGTTCACCCGCTCGAGCTGCATGGGCCCGACGACTTCGAGAAGACGTTTGCCGCGATGACGGCGAGACGCGCCGATTCGCTCATCGTGTTCCCCGCGACGCTGCACTTCATCCATCGAACGAAGATCATCGCCCTCACCATCCGGCATCGACTCTCGTCGATGTTCTGGAGAAGGGAGTTCGCGGACGCCGGCGGCCTCATGTCCTACGGACCGGACCAGCCCGAGATCTACCGTCGCGCCGCCGGCCTCGTGAGCAAGATCCTCCAGGGCGCCAAGCCCGGCGAGCTCCCCGTCGAGTCACCGAGGAAGTTCGAGCTGATCATCAACCTCAAGACGGCCAAGGCGCTCGGGTTGACGATCCCGCATTCGGTGCTGCTGCTCGCGGACGAGGTGATTCAGTGAAGATCAGCCGCGCAACAGTCGTGCGCGCAGCCGCGTCCAGCTGCCCGGCGCACGGCTCTCGTCGGCCGCCGCGGCGAGGGCTTGGGATCGCTGCACCGGCGTGACGGGCGCGGCGGTCGATGTGAGACGGACGAAGACGATACCCCTGATACGAAGCTCGGCATCGATCTCGTGTTGCGCGCGCCGGTCGTGCGGAGTCCGACGCCGTTCCGTTCGGTAGGTCCCATTTCCCCGGCGTCGAGAGCCGAAGCGCCGATCGATGATGACGCGAGCCCTTTCGATGTCGGCGAGCTCCCGCCTGACGTGCCGATAGAGCGCCGGTTGGTGCCGCTGGACGATGACGAGCCACCGGCCTTGGTCGGCGCGGACCTGCTCGAGGATGGGCACCCACGGTCCGGACGTCGGGCCGTCCTGCTGGACGTTCGCCCCCGCGACGCGATCACTTTCAGAGGAGGTCGGTACCCGAGTCGGCGCCGCGATCCCGATCTCATCGAAGTAACGTCGAATCGGGTCCGTGTTGCGCTCGCCGTACGCCTGCAGAACAAGAGAGGCGAGTCCGCGATGGCAACCCGCTTCGGCGTCTCCAGCCGTGCGCCGACCGAGAGCCTTCTGAGCTCCGGTGGTCCGATGGCGCAGCGTGACCTGAAAGCTTCGAGAGCCCGACGGCCACTGGCTCGGGTCGGAGAGGTCGACAGGGGAACACTCGGAGACGGCCTCCCAGTCCGGACTGAATTCACGAAGCGCGACGTCGAGGAGTCGTTGGCTATCGAGACGCATGCGTCATCCACCCTCCCGTGGTAATGCCCTCAACGACCTTCGCATGACGCGCCCTGGTTCCACAAGGGAGATGAGCGAGTTCCAGGAACTATGGCTCTTGGAGATTCCGGAATCCGTGAGGTTGACCCGGAAGTCGAACGCGCATAGGTTACGCACCATGGGTGTCTCGACCGGCCGCGAGAGATGAACAGCGTGCTGCTCTTCGTCGTGGCCCGCGACCGTCTTGATCGCTACCAGGACCTGCGACAAAGGTTCGCGAACGGTAGCGACGTCGAGGTGATCCTGGACCGCCGTGAGGGCGACCGACGTGACCGAGAGCACGCGTTCACGGGGGTGGAGCGACGGCGGCGCGAGCGCCGCCGTCGATTCCATGTCGAGAGGGAGTTGAAGATGCTCGGCTGGTCGATGATCGATACCGACGAGGTCCCGTCGTGAGCGGAAGGTGCGGCGGCCCCTCGGCCGTCCGCGCCTTCCGTGCCGCCTAACGCCCTTCGTCTCGGCGTTGCGCCACCGCGGTCTCGAGAGTCTTCTTCAGCAACCGCCCGCGGAGCGCATCGTACGACTCCGTCCGGATCACGCGGTCGAACTGATACTTGTAGCTCGAGACGAAGCTGAAGCCGCCGACCTTCACGTCGTGGACGTACCAGCGCCCGTCGCGAGCGTGCATGCGGTAGTCGAGCGGGATCTCCGAACCCCGCTTGGTCACGACCTTCGAGCGCACCGTGGCGACGTCACCCTCGAGCGACTCGCCGACGAACGCGATCTTCTCGCCCGAGTATGCCCCGAGCTGGCTCATGTAGCTGTGCTCGAGGAGATCCCTGAAGAGGGCCACGAACTCCGCCTGCTCGGCGGGCGTGAGCACTTGCCAGTGACGCGCGAGCGCACGGCGCGAGATCTCGTCGAAGTCGAAGATCTCGCGAGTGAGCCGGCGAACCTCCGCAAGCCGGTCGACCACCGGCGCGCCGTTGACCTCGCCGTTCTGCAGAACGTCCAGAACCTGAACGATCGCCGATTCCACCGTTTCACGCGGCCCTGCGGCCGGTCCCGCCGCCGCCTCGCCCACCATCAACCACGCTGCAGCGATTGCCACGCCTATCCACATCGTCATCGTCGTCTCCCGGCCACGACGCTTATACGCAGCGTCCGCCATCGCACATTTCTCTGTATCGAGTCCGTTTGTGGAATCGATATCCTCGGTCGCCACCGTGATCCCAGGGGCCCCGCTCCGAGTGAGGTTCATCATGCGGGACTCATAGAGCAGGTTTGGTGCCACGACCACGTCGGGCGCGAGAGCCCCAGAAAATCGGCTATTTCCGAGCTAGGAGACCGGTCGGTCGCGTAGACTCAGGTTGACAGAATTGGCAGACCGAAGTGCCAATAATGGTCGCTTTCAGGAATCGATTTCGGAAACGGTTACTTCAGACCGAACTTCCTCAGGCGCCGGTAGAAGGTTCGAACGTTGAGTCCGAGCGCACGCGCGGCCTGCTCTTTCTCGCCGCCGTAGCGCTCGAGGGCCCTCACGATCAAATGGCGCTCGGCCTCTTGGACCGTCGGGAGCCGTCCGTCCAGCGCGCCGGCGTCGCGCTGGAGCGTGGCACCGAGTTGCGGCAGGTTCGCCCGCGTGATCTCGTCGTGGGCGCCGAACGCGTACGCGCGCTCGAGGATATTCTCGAGCTCTCGGACGTTGCCGGGAAAGTCGTACGCCATCAGCGCGGCGAGCGCGTCGGGCGTCAGTCCCTTCACGTCGCGCCGGAAGCGCTCGTTGAACCGCCGCACAAAGGCCGACACGAGCGCAGGAATATCCTCCCGTCGCGCTCGAAGCGGTGGGACGAGGATCCGCACCACATTGATCCGATAGTAGAGGTCCTGCCGGAAGCTTCCGCTCGTCACCGCCGCGTCGAGATCCCGGTTCGTCGCGGTGATCACCCGGACGTCGACCGCGTGGGTCTTGGCCGAGCCGACGGGTCGGACCTCCCTCTCCTGGAGGACGCGCAGGAGCTTCGACTGGAGACCCAGTGGAAGCTCGCCCACCTCGTCGAGAAGCAGCGTGCCGCCGTGGGCCGAGCGAACGAGGCCCAGCGAATCCGCGACGGCACCCGAGAAGGCGCCGCGCACGTGACCGAAGAACTCCGACTCGAGGAGCTCGGCCGGGATGGCGCCGCAGTTGACGGGCACGAAGGGGCCCGCGGATCGGGGAGACTCACGGTGGATCGCGGCGGCGACGAGCTCCTTGCCGGTCCCGCTCTCGCCCTCGATCAGCACCGGAGCGTCGGACGGCGCGACCGTCGCGATCGTCTGCTTCAGCTGCCTGGTCCCGGGCGACGTCCCCACGAGCTCGCGCTCGGCGAGCGCCCGGCCGAGCTGGGTGCGGAGCGAGCGCACCTCGCGTTGGAGCCGGCGTCGCTCCATGAGCTGGCTCGTGAGATGGCGCAGCTCGTCCAATTTCAGCGGCTTCGTCAGATAGTCGTACGCCCCCGACTTCAGCGCCCGGATGGCGGTCGACACCATCGGATCGCCGGTCACCATGACGACGTCGATGGTGGCGTCGTGGCCTTTGATCGCCTCGAGCAGCGTGAGACCGTCCATGTCGGGCATGACGATGTCGAGGATCGCCGCATCAAAGACCTGGCGCTTGAGAAGCCCGAGCGCCTGACTTCCAGTCGAGGCGAGGCTTGGCTCATAACCCCACTGGGTCAGGGCTTCGGCGAGGAGGGTTCTCACCTCAGCGTCATCGTCGACGACGAGCAGGCGTGAACGGTCCATGTGGATCGTCCTCCTACCGCCTACCGTAGATACTCAGGGGGAGAGGCCGACGTCCTCGTAGGACCGCGATTCACGGTTCCTGCGCTCGCCGTTCGTTCGCGCGCCGTTCTGCCCATCCGAGTTCTTTAGCTGTCCGTCACCGGGCGTGCTGCTCTTCAGCTCCCCGTTCTTCACCGGCTCGCTCTTCAGCCGGCCGTTCTTCAGCTCGCCGTTCTTCTGGGCGAGGGCGACCGCGCGATCGAGCGCGTCCTGGGTCTGCGCGATGAACTCACCAGCCGTCGCGCGATCCCGCCAGAACATCCCCTGTTTCACCGTGACGCGCATCTGCGTAGCCTTGGTCGTCAGTGCCAGGAGCTCGATCTCGACCTCACGGTCTCCGGCGCGCGCCGTGAGGACTCGCCCCTCGTCGGTGCGGCGGTCGGTCTTCACGGTCATGCCCATCTGCTTCAGGGCCGACCGCGTCGCCTGGTACACGGCTTCGGAAGAAGCCGTGAATGTGCGGCGGGCGGTGCCGTTGATGGTGTAGTCGGTGACCGCGTTCGCCGAAACGCCGGCCCCGATCCCGAGGACCGTCACCCCGGTCGCGACACACCCCTGGAGCGCAACGAGCACGCCGAGGATCGGGAGCGCCGTCCATATGGATCGCACTATAGTTCGCACACCGTCAGTTTGCGCCGAGAAATTTCCGGAAACAACGAGCGCCCCTCGCGCACGGACATCGCGCGAGCCTTTGCTATGATTTAGAGCGTTTCCAACATCGGACGCTTCCCGAGGAGGCCGTCGTCTGACGCAGAGAATCCTGTTCCTGCTCGCGCTCGTCGGCATCGCTCAGGCCGGATGTTCGACGGTCGCTCCACCGGCCGCCTCGACGCAGGAGACCACGGCGCAGCAGTATCTCGATCGGGGCCGGGCCCTCATCGGCCGGGGTGAGATGGCGGCCGCTGCGACGGCGCTGCGCGAGGCGCTGCGGCGGGAGCCCGATCTGATCCAGGCACGCGCGAGCCTGGGGCTCGCTCTGTACGCCGCCGGCGATCTCGACGCGGCGGTCGAAGAGCTCCGCGCGGCCCTCAGCCGGCAGCCCGATACCGTATCGGCCCGGCTCACCCTGGCGGCCGTGCTGGTGGCGAAGCAGGACTGGGGGGCGGCGCGTGCCGAGCTCGAACAGATCCTGAGCGAAAAACCCGACCTGCTCGAGGCGAACTACAGCCTGGGCGTGGTGCGCTATGCGCAGGGCGATCTCGACGGGGCGATCGAGGCCTACGGTCGCGTCCTCGCGGGTGACCCGCAGAATCAGGACGCGCGCTACAGCCTGGCACTCATGCTGAAGCTCGTGCACCGCGACGCCGAGGCGGCGCCTGAGTTCCTCAGGGCCGCTCAGGCGGGGCACGCGCGCGCGCAGTACTTCGCCGGCACCGCCTACGCCGGCGGCCTCGGTGTCGAGCGCAACCTGGCGCTGGCCATCATGTGGTGGTTCCGCGCGGCCGAGCAGGGCGTGACGCAGGCCGAAGAGGCGCTCGCACAGCTCAGGCAGGTAGCGCTCGGGCAGAGCCGGCGCGCGCCGGCCGATCAGCCGGCCGTCGAGCAAGCGTTCCGGGACTATCGGGCGGCGCTCTGGAGGGACTTCCCCGACCTCGCGGCGAACGGCGACGACACCGTGGGAGGCGCGCTGTTGCGGCGAGGGCGCGCGCGCGAGGCGGTACCCGTGCTGATCCGCGAGGCCGGCGCGCTGAGCGAGCCGGCGCAACGGCTGCTCGAGACGCTCTACGAGCAGGGCGTCGTGGGGCAACTGCCCGCGCATGATCCGCGGATCCTCGGATACTTCAACCGCGCGGCCGCCGAGGGCCTGCGCGCGCCCGTCCGATAGGAGCCCCGCGATTTCCCGCCGCGCCCTCCAGGCCGTGCTCATCGGGCTCGCGGCGACCCTGCTGGTACTGGGCGGGGTCGCGCTGGGAGACCGGGGCGTCACGGCGCTCGAATGGTCGGTCTACGACCGCTGGGTTCGCACGCGCGCGTCCGCGCCCGTCAGCCCCGCGCTGCTGATCGTCGCGCGCGACCCGGCGAGCGAGGCGCGGTTCGGGGTGGGCGCCTGGGACCGGGCGGTGCTCGCCCGGGTCATCACGAGCCTCTCCCGCGCCGGCGCCGTCGCGATCGGCGTGGACGTGGCCCTCGGGCAGCCGAGCGCGCCCGGTCGCGGCGGCGCGGCGAGCGACGCGCTGCTGAGCCAGGCGACGGCGGAGGCCGCGAATGTTGTCTATGCGATCACGCTCGAGCCGGCCCGGCCCCGCGCGCCGGCGGAACCCGGGGCAACCGCCGGCTCGGGCGCCCGGGTGCACTCGTCATGGTCGGTGCTCTCCGAATCCGCTCCGCCGCTGCTGGAGGTCCGCCCGCTTGCGGCCCCGTTACCTGGACTGGCCAAGTACGCGAAGGGCGTCGGACACACGCTCACCTGGGCCGACGCCGATGGTGTCGTCCGAAAGGTTCCACTCATGGTTCGACTTGAAGATCACGCTGTGCCGGCATTCGGTCTGGCGCTCGCCTCGGCGCTCAAGGCGCCGGATGTCGTGGCTCCGGAGCCCCGGCCGGCTTCACAGCGCTCTCCACTTCGGATCCCGATCGATGGAAGACAACGAACGCTGCTCGCCTACGTTCCCGCGAAGCTGGACACAGGCCTCAAGGTCGTGCCGTTCGTCGACGTCTGGGCCGCGCTCGAGCAGCGGCAGGCTGGGCCGCTGCGGAATCTGGTCGACGGCAAGGTCGTGCTCGTGCTCACCGAGCCGACCCACGGACTGCACCTCACGCCGATCGGCCCGATGTCGGAGGTGATGATCCAGGCCCATCTCCTCAACACTGTATTGACCAGACGGTGGCTGAGCGAGACGCCAGCGGTGTGGGCGTGTCTCGCGGCCTTCGCCCTTTCGTCTCTGGTGGCGTGGCTCGCGCTCGCGCTCCGGTGGTGGAGAGCCCTGATCGGCGCCGCGGTCCTCGGGCTTGGCTACGTGGCGGGCGTGCCTTTGTGCCTGTCGCTGTTCGGCCTGGTCCTGCCGCTGCTTCTTCCGTCGGGTGCGGTCGTCGTTGCGTGCGCGGGCGCCTTTGGCCGGAACCTGCTCGGCTCCGTCGGCCGCCTTCGTCACGTCGAAGGCGAGGTCGAAGGGATGCGCGAGACGCTGGTGCGCCGGGAGTCCGCGGTCGAGGCGCTGGAGGAAGACCTCGAGGCGGCGCGCGCGGCGATGGCGCGCTCGACCGGCGCCGAACGTGAGCTGCTCCTGGCCGCCGACGGGCTGCGGCAGCAGCTCGCGGAGGCGCGCGCACAGGAGGAGCAGGCGCGAAGCCGGCTGGGCGACGTGGAGCGCGAGCTGCGGGCGGCCGACCGCCGCCCGACGCAGCTCGACGACACCGAGCAGGAGCGGCTCCGGCGGGAGTGCGAGGAGGTCGGGATCATCACGCGCGATCCCGCGATGCTGGCGCTGTTCCGGGACCTCGAAAAGGCGGCGCGCTCGTCCCTGCCGATCCTCATCGTCGGCGAGCCGGGGACGGGCAAGGAACTTTTCGCGCGGGCGGCCCACCGTCTGAGCGCTCGCGCCGGCGGGCCGTTCGTCGCCGTCAACATGGCCGCCATTCCGGCGGAACTGTTCGAGAGCGAGCTGTTCGGTCACGTGAAGGGCAGCTTCACGGGGGCCGTGGGCGAGCGCAAGGGGTACTTCGAGCAGGCCGATCGCGGCACGATCTTCCTCGACGAGATCGGCGAGCTGCGGGCCGAGCACCAGTCGAAGCTGCTGCGGGTCCTCCAGGAGAAGAGCTTCTATCGGGTCGGGGCCACGCGCTCCACGGCGGTGGACGTTCGGGTCGTCGCCGCGAGCAACAGGGACCTCGAGCGCGGCATCGTGGCGGGCTGGTTCCGCGAGGACCTCTACTTCCGTCTGAAGGGCCTCGTCCTCAGGCTGCCGCCGTTGCGCGAGCGGCGCCAGGACATCGCGCCCCTGGCGGCGAGCTTCCTGGAGGAGGCTGCGGCCGAATCCGAGCGGCGCGTCGGCGCGTCGGAGGCCGCGCTGCTGGCGCTCGAAGGGCACGACTGGCCCGGCAACGTCCGAGAGCTCCAGCACTGCTTGCGCCAGGCCGTCGCGCTCGCCGAGCGCGCCGTCCTCGCCCCGGAGGATCTGCGGCTCTCACCGGCGGGCGACGCGCAGGCCGCCGATGCCACCGGCGACGCTGCGGTCCTCGACTGCCTGCGGATGCACGGGTTCGACATGCAGGCGACGGCGCGCGCGCTGGGGTGGGATCGGAGCACGGTGACCCAGCGGCTCAAGGGTCTCGGCTTCCGCGCGCTGGTCGACGCGGACGGCGATCGGCGGAAGGCCGCGCTGGCACTGGCCGGGGGCCCGGGCCTGGGCCGCACCGTGGAGCTGAAGCTCGGCGAGTATCACGAGCACCTGCTGAGGGCCGTCGAGGGCTTCGACTCTGCCGACGCCGCCGTCGCGGCGTGCCGGCGGCGCTTCAAGAACCTGCCCGAGCGCCACTTCCGCTCGCTCGAGTTCCTGGTCCGGCAGCACTTCGAGCGCCGTCCTCCGCCGGCTCGCGCCTGACCGAGCCGCGGCACGCGGGGCCGGCGCGGGGATGCGGGGCCGCCCCCGCATCCCGTCGATCGCGGCCCGAACCCAAGTGAGCGAAACCATTCGTCCCTTGTCTCCAGCGGCCCTTGGCTCGCGCGTTGCTCTGTCCCATCTCCCAAGGAGGAAACACCAATGACCAACACACAGCAGCAGCAGGCGACACAGCAGCGGGCGATGCGGAGCGGGAAGGAAGTGGCGGTGCTCGTCGGGGTGTTCCTGATGGCCGGCGCCGGAATGCTCGCGACCTACTGGGTCAGCTTTCGGGGCACGGAGGCCAAGCCGGCCGCCGTCGCGGCCGTGGCGGCCGAGGCAGCGACGGCCCAGCGCGCGGGCGTGGCCGCGGCATCCGACCCCGAGGGTGTCCACGCGGACGTCTACTTCGACTTCAAGAGCACGCGCCTCCGGGCTGACGCGGTCCGCATCCTTCAGGAGAAGGCCGTCGTCGTGGACCGGGCCAGCGCGTGGGTCGTGCTCGTGCAGGGCCACGCCGACCGGCAGGGCCCGGCCGAGTACAACAAGGTACTGGCGCAGCGGCGTGCCGACGCGGTCAGGCAGTTCCTGATCGAGCTCGGCGTCCCGGAGGCGTCGATCAAGGTCGTCGCCATCGGCCAGGAGGGTGCCCTCTGCGACGAGCCGACCAAGGAGTGCCAGCAGCTCAACCGCCGGGTGCACGTCGAGATCCGGAAGCTCGCTCGTGCCGCCGCCGCGGCCGTTCCTGCAGAGGTTGGGAGCGGGGGTGAGCGGGAGGCGGGCTCGACGGGGACCGCCTCTCCAGTGGCCGGCCGCTGAGGACGAGACCGAGGACACGCTTTCCCTCCCAACGGCGGGGAAGCGTGTCCTCATCCGTCATGCGCGGCGGCCCGCGCTTCCGGTGATACTCTCTGCGGGACATGCCCGACGCACCAGTGAAGCTCCTCCGCTGCCATCTGCCCGGCGTGGGTCCCGCGTGGGGCGTCGTGGACGGCGCCGACGTCAGCGTCATCGCGACCGAGGCGGGCACGGGCGGCGCCTTCCTCGCCTCGCTCCTCCAGCTCCCGAAGCCGTCGCTCGCGCTCCGGACGGCGCACGCAGACGCGCGCCTGGCGTGGCTGCCGCTCGACGCCTTGCTCGCCGCGTCGCCGGACGACGCGCGCCCGCATCTGCTCGCCCCGCTCGATCGCCAGGAGGTCTGGGCCGCCGGCGTCACGTACGAGCGCAGCCGGGCCGCGCGCATGGACGAGACGCAGGGCGCCGAGCGCTTCTATGATCTCGTCTACGACGCCGAGCGCCCGGAGCTCTTCTTCAAGGCGACGCCGTCGCGGGTCGCGGGGCCGAACGCGCCCGTGCGGATCCGCGCGGACGCGGCCTGGAGTGTCCCCGAGCCCGAGGTCGCGGTGCTGTTCTCGCCGCGGCTCGAGGTGGTGGGCTACACGATCGGCAACGACATGAGCTCGCGCGATATCGAGGGACAGAATCCGCTCTACCTGCCGCAGGCCAAGGTCTACCGCGAGTGCTGCGCGCTCGGCCCCGTGATCTGGCTCGACGACGACGCGCCGGAGCACCGGGCGCTGAAGATCACGATGATGATCGAGCGCCGAGGCGCCGTGGCGTTCGCCGGCGAAACCTCGACGGCGTCCATGAAGCGCCGCTTCGCGGAACTGGGCCGCTGGCTCGGACGCGACAACGTGTTCGGGAGCGGCGTGTTTCTGCTGACGGGCACGGGCCTCGTCCCGCCCAACGATTTCACGCTCAAGGCCGGCGACGTCGTCCGGATCACGGTGCCGGAGATCGGCACGCTCGGCAATCCCGTGGTCCAGCAGCGTGCCTAGGGCCCGCCCGACCTTCGGGTTCACGCCCCGGGAGCTGCGGACCCTGCGCGCGCTGAAAACGCCCGTCGGCGTGCAGCGCGCGCTCGACGCGATGCCCTATCACAACAGGGATACCGCCTGGTCGCCGCGACGCGTGCTGCGCCAGTGGACGGCGCACTGCCTCGAGGGCGCGATCTTCGCCGCCGCGGCGCTGCGCGTCCTCGGCTTTCCGCCGCTGCTGCTCGACCTCGAGGCCGAGCAGGACACCGACCACGTGGTCGCCGTGTACCGGCTCCGGGGGCACTGGGGGGCGATCGCCAAGTCCAACTACTCCGGGCTGCGCTACCGCGAGCCCATCTACCGGACCCTCCGCGAGCTGGCCATGAGCTACTTCGACGACTACTGGAACCTTCGCGGCGAGCGGACGATGCGCCGCTACTCGCGCCCGGTCAACCTGGGCCGCTTCGACCGCGCGCAGCCGGGCTGGATGACAACGGAGCGCGACGTCTGGTTCATCGCCGAGCACCTCTGCGACATCCCGCACACGCGGCTTCTCCCGCCCGCCGTCGCCCGCCACCTCACGCGGACCGACCCGCGCTCGTTCGCCGCGGGCCTGGTCGGGCACAGCACGAAGGGCCGGGCATCCCGCGGATACTTGCCTTACCGAAAACAATCAGTTATTAAGGACACGCGATGATTCGCTCCCGCCTCGCCGTGGCCGTGCTCGCAGCGGTCCTCTCGCTCGGCTCGGTCGCGTCGGCCGCCGCCCAAACGACCGAGGCCGACGTCTACGTGGCCCGGGCGATCATCGAGATCGACGAAAAGAAGTACGACGAGGCCCTCCAGAGCCTCAAGAAGGCGCTCGAGGTCGCCCCGGATCACGTCGAGGCGCTCTACTACACGGGCGTCGTCTACGCGGCGCAGCGGAAGCCCGCCGAGGCGGTGCCCTTCCTCCAGAAGGCGCGCGCAAAGGCCCCCACGGATCCGGCGATCGCCTTCCAGCTCGGCCTCGCGTACTTCGCCCAGCAGCAGTACGACCGCGCGCAGCCGCTCTTCGAGGAAGTCTTCAAGACCAACCCCGACCTCGACGGTCTCGGCTACTACACGGGCTTTCTCCGCTACCGGAACAAGGACTACAAGGGCGCGCTCGCCGCGTTCCGCGGGGGACGCTCGAGCGACGTCGAGATCCAGCAGCTCACCCGCTTCTATTCGGGCCTGGCGCTCGGCGTGCTCGGCATGTCGCAGCAGGCCGCGGCCGAGGTCGAGCAGGCGCTCCGCCTCGCGCCCGGGACCCCGCTCGTCGGGCCGGCCGAGCGGCTGCGCGACACGATCGTCGCCGCCCGCGCGGCCGAGCGGCGCTTGTCGGCCGAGGTGCGTGTCGGCGTCACCTACGACGACAACGTGGACGTGCGGCCGAACCCCAACAACCGCGAGCCCGAGGTGAACGAGCTACGGACGCACCGCCACGAGTCGCTGGGCGAGCTGTTCGGCGCGCGGGCCGACTACGTCTGGTGGAAGACGGACGTGTGGCAGTCCACGATCGGCTATTCCTTCTTCACGACGTACAACAACGACATCCCGAAGTTCAACGTCATCAGTCACCTCGGGAGCCTCGGCGTGACGCGGCGGGTCTCGTTCGGGGCGCTCCCCGCGGCGCTCAACGCGCAGTACACGTGGGACACGATCGCCCTCGACGGGAAGGAATTCCTCACCCGCAACACCGGTATCCTCAGCGCGACGGTCCTCGAGAGTGACCGGCAGCTGACGCAGGTCTTCGTGCGCTACCAGAACAAGGACTTCGCCGAGACGACGAACCCGCGGCCGGTCCGGCAGGAGGAGCGCGACGCGAACAACTGGATGGGGGGGTTCCTGCACTTCGTGCGGTTCGCGCAGGACAAGTACTTCCTGAAGGCGGGCTGGCAGCTGGACTACGACGACACGGGCGGCGCGAACTACCAGTACCTCGGCCACCGCTTCAACCTGGGCGGCCAGTACACGCTCCCGTGGCTGGCCCTCCGGCTCAAGTACGACCTCGACGCGCATCTGCGGTCGTACAGCAACGTGAACTCCCTCTTCCCGACCTACGCGCCGGGAACGAAGCGCCGGCGGGACGAGGAGATCACCAACGTGTTCCGCGCCGAGCTACCGCTTCCCGCGAGCCTGACTCTCGCCGCCGAGTACCAGACGACGAGGGGCTACTCGAACCTCGAGGTCTTCGACTTCACCCGGAACGTCTTCTCGCTCGTGCTCTCCTGGTCGTACTGAGCCGCGGGCTCAGTGCCCGACCTTGACCTTGCTGCCGCCCTGGACCGCCACGAGACTGCCCGTGAGGCTCGTGAGTGGCGTCGTCGGCGTCAGCGTCACGCCGTTGATCTTGATCGTGCCCGCCGACCCGAGGCCCACCAGGGCGTTCGGGCTCGTGATCCGGAAGCCGTCCGCCGGTCCGTAGACCGGCACGCCGCCGAGAATCGCGGTCGGCGCGAAGCTGTTCGTCACGTTGAGCAGGTTCCCGCTGCCGCTGAAGCTCACCAGCGGACCGCCGATGCTGACGGTCGACCCACCCGTGACGCTGAGCAGCAGGCCGTTCTGGATGCTGACCGTGCTCCCGCCGGCGAGCGCGAGGAGAGGGCCGGCGAGCTTGAGTTCGCTGCCGCCCCCGACGTTGACGAGGTTGCCCCTCACGGTGAGCGAGCTGCGGTCCAGGTTGATCATCGCGATCGCGTCGTTCGCGATCGAAACCTTCGCCCGGTCGACGAGATCCACGGTGTGGGAGCCGGTCGTGAGGGACGCGCCGCCCGTGAGGTTGAGGAGCGGCGCGGTCGCCTCGAGGAGTACCGTGTCCATGCGGTAGGCGCTGCCACGCACGTTGACGACCGCGCCATTCGTGGCCTCGAACACGGGCGACTCCGCGCCAGGCTGGAGTGGCCGGTCGGTGCCGAGTGTGAGCCCCGTCTCCGCGTCCACCTGCGTGTTGGCGGGCCGGCCGACCAGGTCGAAGAGGTGTCCGGCACCCGCGGTGCCGACGTCGAGTGAGCCCCCGCGCACGGACACCAGAGGCTCCGCCACGCTGGTCTGGATGATCTCGGCGCCGTTCTCGAGGCGCGTGAAGCTGCCCCCCACGCTGACGATGCTGTCGCTCATCCGGACGAAGTCGCCTGCCGCCGTGACCCTGCTGCCGCTGAGCCAGAGGAGCGGGTCCGTGCTGGAGGCGGTGACCGTGTAACCGGTGATCTGGAGGAAGCTTCCCCCCGCCTCGAGCTGCTCGCCTGTCGACCGGAACAGGGGACCCGTGAGGCTGAGCGGGGCCGGCGGATCGTCGATGAATTGCCCGATGTTCTGGATGACGGGGAGACGATTAGGATTGCCGAGGCCGTTCTCGTCGAAGATCCAATCCGAGTCCATCAGCAGCGTCAACCGTCCGGCGCCGCCGACCAGATCGCTGCTGTCCCACACGGCGCCGACCGGCGTTCCGCCCGCACCGCTCACGAGGACGTTGGACCCCGAGATTCCCGAGATCCCGCCGGGCGCGAACGCCGTCCACGTCGTGAGGACGTTGGGCGTGGTCGTGATCTTGCCCTTGGCGCTCGGATTGAAATTGTATTGAAGAAAAAAGGGGGGATCGATGCCTCGAACTGCTCCGAGGGCGGTGGTACCGACCTGGATAGAGGCGCCGCCGACCACGACAGAACTGACCAGGCTCTGCAGCGAGGCATTCAACGAGAGACAGCCGCAAAAGGGGTGCTCGCCGGTGAGGTGAAGCCCACGGCCGAGCGCCAGGAACGCCGCCAAGCGCGTCTGCTCATCCGGGAGCAACGGGGTGAACGCTGAGATGTGCGCAATCGTGCCGAACGACGAGAGGTCGACCGGCAGCGTCGTCACAGTCATGGTGACCGCGTGGCGCCAAATGCTTGCGATGTCCGCCGGAAGCGTGCTGCCGATCGCCCGGTCACCGAAGACGAGGACCCCCGTGGGCGTGCCCTCGGGCTTAAAGCCGGGCACGGGCGGCGGCAAGACCACGGGCGGCTCGACGACGGGTGGCGGCGGCAAGTTCTCGGACCGCGGCAAGACCACGCGCGGTTCGCTCGTTTTTTCCCCGCCCGGAAGGAGTGGGGGGGTCGGCGTCGGCAGTAGAGTCCGGTTCTGGCTGACGAGGTTGGGTACCACCGTGGGCTGCGGCAGCGCGCCGCTCTGGCCGAAGGTCGCGACGGTCGTGCCCATCGCGTTGTCCCTCGCGCCGCTCTGGCCGCCGTCGAGGCTCTGCCCCTGCACCTGGAGGCCTGACGCGGCGTTCTGCGCCTGGCCGGCAGTCATGGGCCCGAACTTTGGAAGCTGGCCGCCCGTGCCACTCGCGAAGTTGTTGGGCCCGACGGTCAGGGTCTGGCCGCTGAGGAAGAAGTTCAGGTCGACCTGGTCGCTGAAGCCGTACACGTTGGTGGTCACGCCGCCCGGGCCGGAGGTCGCCTGGGCCGTGGCGCGGATGACCTCGATGATGAAGACGGTGCCGCGGACGGCGGCGATCGCGTTCGGCGTCTTGATCTCGATCAGCTCGCCGGGCTTCATGCGGTCCTTCGCGACGGCGACGGCGATCTTGCCGGAGTCGAGGTCGACGGTAGACTTGCCGGGCACCTCGCTGATCGTGAGGGAGGAGCGCTCGCGGACGGTGACGGCGGCCTTGCCGCCGAGGAGCATCCGGACGATGGAGCGGTCGCCCGTCACGATCCGGTCGTTCAGGAGGACGTCGTCCTTGAACTTGAGGGCCACGGGCTGGGGCGCCGCGCTGCGCGCTGCCGTTGCGGAGCCCTCGAGGTTCGTGACGACGCCTGCTTTGGTCTGCGCGCGCGCGAGGCTCGGCAGCGCGATCAGCAGGACGAGAGCCGTGACCAGGCGAACGAATCTCAGCATGAGCGCCCCCACGCGACACCATTTCCGAGTAGGTAATGGCGCCGCGCTTACATGGCCCGCGCCCCGCTCGGTCGGGCTATTCTCGGTGCAACACTTCCCTCTGTCAACGCCAGAAACTGGCATACAGTGACGTCGATGGAGACATTCCGGAAAGTCTGGGCCGGCGTCGGCGCCGCGGTGGTCACCGTTGCGCTCGTCTGGGCCGGCGTCCTCGAGCCGCTCGAGACCTGGTCGCTCGACCAGCTCTTCGAGCTCCGCGGCGCGCGCGCGCCGCGAGCACCCGTCGTGATCGTGACGATCGACGAGTCGTCGTTCGTCGAGCTGAACACACAGTGGCCGTTCCCACGAGCGCTGCACGGCGAGCTCCTCGACAGGATCAGTGCGGGTCGCCCGCTCGCGATCGGTCTCGACATCGTGTTCGACACGCCGTCGTCGCGCGGGCCCAAGGACGACGCGACGCTCGGCGCCGCGGTGGCACGCGCCGGCAACGTGGTCCTCGCCGCGGCTCGCAGCGAAGACGCACAAGTCGTCGATGAAGTCGCGGTCAAGCGCGAGGTCTTCAACCTGCCGATCCCCGTCATTCGGGCGGGGGCCGCGCGGATCGGCCCGGTGAATCTCTATACGGATCCGGACGGCCGTGTGCGACGGGCGCCGATGACTATCAGCGTGGGCGAGGAGACACTGCTCGGGTTCAATGCCGCGATCCACCAGGTGGCGAAGCAGGCAGGGCTCGCGGCCGCGCCGCTCCCCGAGGTGCCCAGCGTCCTCCTCAACTTCCGTGGGGGGCCCAACACCTTCCCGTGGATCCCCTACTATCAAGTCGTGGGCGGCGGCGTCGAGGGACGCCCACTCGTCAAGCCCGAGACGTTCCGCGGAAAGATCGTCCTCGTCGGCTCGACGAGCAGGGTCCTGCACGACCTCTTCCCGACGCCGTTCGCCCGGAGCGGCGAGATGCCGGGCGTCGAGATCCTCGCGAATGCGGTCGAGACGTTGGTCAACGGCAACCCGATCCGCGAGGTCCCGGCGTGGGCGAGCACCGTCGTGGCCGTCGTCGCCGCCCTGGTCGGCTCGGCGCTCGTCCTGCGCCTGCGCGCCCTCCGCGCGCTCGGCGCGGCGGTCCTCGTCTGGGTCCTGCTCACGGTCGGCGCGTTCACGGGCTTCGCCCTCTGGGACGTCTGGATGCGCGGCATGGCGGGCACACTCGCCCTCGTGCTCGGTTACGGCTCGACGGTCGTGGAGCACTTCGTGCGCGAGCAGCGGGAGAAGCGCCGCCTCTCGCGCTTCTTCTCGCCCGAGGTCCTGCGCGCCGTCGTGCGCGACCGGGACGAGCGAAAGAGCCTCGGTGCGAGCCGTCGCCTGGTCACGGTGCTCTTCTCCGACCTCCGCGGGTTCACGTCGATCTCCGAGAAGCTCGCGCCGGAGCAGGTCGCCGAGATGGTGCGCGAGTACCTGACCGAGATGACGAAGATCGTCTTCAGGAACGGCGGCACCGTGGACAAGTACATCGGCGACTGCGTGATGGCGCTCTACAACGTGCCGAAGGAGGACCCCGAGCACGCGGTGAAGGCCGTGCGCACGGGGCTCGAGTTCCAGGAGCGGACCCTCGCCGCCGCGGCGCGCTGGGAGGCGAAGTATGGGGTCTCGATCCGCAACGGCGTCGGCATCAACACGGGCGAGGCCATCGTTGGTACGCTGGGCTCACAGCAGATCTTCCAGTACACGGCGATCGGCGACACCGTGAATCTCGCGGCGCGCCTCGAGTCCCTCACGAAGGACTACCAGGCGTCCATCATCATCAGCGAATCCACCTACGAGTGCGTGAAGGGCCGGTTTCCGACGCGGGCGCTCGGCGACGTCACGGTCAGGGGCAAGACGGTCCCCGTGAAGATCTACGCCGTCCTCCCGCCCGACATCCGCAAGTACACGCGCGCGGTGCTCGACTCGGGCGCCATCCTCACCGACCCCGTGACGGGGCAGGTCCGCCGCGTGCGCACGCACGACATCAGCGAAGGCGGGCTTGCCCTCGCGGGCGTGCCGGCGAGCTGGACCGTGGGCAGCACGGTCAGGGTCCGGCTCGAGGGGGGCGAACTCCTGAAGCCGATCGTGGCGGAGGGGAGGATCGTCTGGCGCCGTGGCGACGACGCGGGCGTCACCTTCACCCAGGTCGAGGGGGAGTCCGTCGCCGAGTACGTGTCGCGCCGCCAGGGACGCGGC